>MDTE01088182.1_pt1 | contig 25171 bp, 18 predicted proteins | sample 811231 | NCBI WGS metagenome assembly MDTE01 (sample SAMN05326651, study PRJNA326480) | marine metagenome | isolation source: seawater | place: Indian Ocean: Red Sea | collected 2010 | reverse complement strand
CCAACCAACCTCTCGAACAAACGATCGATCAATTCCACCGATTCGATCGGTACGCGTGGTTCAATCGACACCAACTTCCCGAACAAACGATCGATCAATTCCACCGATTCGATCGGAGCCCCACCATTCGCACCATCACTCCCATGGTTCAAAAGGTGAAGCACCCCGTCATGGGTCAATCGAACCCAGAGAGCATCGATCGGATCCGTACGCACGGTTCAATCGATCGATATCGATCGATCGATCGACACCGATCGACCGACCGCGAGGGACACGCGCCCATCGGGCTCGGGAATCCATCCCTCGGCGTCCCGTCGGCGGCGGCACACGCGCGCACGAACGAGTGGCCGACGACGACCGACGCGGTCTCGAGGTCTGAGAGAGCATCGTTTGAACTTGATTCAGGGTAATTCCTGGCGGAAGGATCGTCGCGCGACGAGACGAAAGAAAGAAGGACCGAAGGACCGGTCGTTGCGATCATCGACACGGGGGACAAGAAACCCTCGAGGGGAATTCATCGTTCGTTCGACGACGTGAGTGTCGGGTTGAAGGCGTGAATCATGGCGAATTATGGATGGTTGTATGGACTCATCTCCGTCTACGCGGTCGCCTCCGGGTCGTGCGCGGCGTACGCGTATCGACAGAATAAAGTCGCCGGGAACGACTCGGGCGACGTCATGCGAAACCACTTCGGCGCGGGGAAAGGTTTGAGCGGATTAGCGCTGTTTTTCACCCTCTCCGCGTCGTTATTCTCGGGATACACCGTCGAGGGGATCGCGTGGGAGGCGTGGTTGAAGGGATGGTTCGCCACGCGATGGATTCCCGCGGGTGTGGGCGTGTACATGGGCTTTTTGGTCATGGCGCCGAGACTCAACGCGTTGGGGAAATCTCGCGGGTATCTCACGCTGAGTGAATTCGTGTACGATCGATTCAGCGCGCCGAATTCGAGAAATCAAGCCACGGCGCACGCGCTTCGTGTGTTGACGTGGGGCAGTCTCTTGTTGCCAATCTTTTGTTACCAAATCTCGCAATTCGTGTCGATGGGTAAAATCGTCAAGGCGTTCACCAACGGCGCCATCAGTGAGCACGGTGGTATTCTCATCTTTGCGCTCATCATGTTCGTCGTCGAATCAATCGGCGGTTTGCGAGCGGTGGCGTACACGGACATCATTCAAGGCATCGCGCTCATCTTTGGGTCTTTGATCTTTTTCATCGCCAGCGGCGTCGAGTTCGGCGGGTTGAAGCGAGCCAAGCAATACTTTGAGGACACTCCCGTCAGCGTCTTCTTGACGATTCCAAAGGCTTCAGGAAGTTGGTCCATCATCTCGTACACGTCTTTCGTGCTTCGAGTGGCGGCCGCGGCGACTATGTTCCCGCACCTTGCGATGCGACTCTTCGTCGCCAAGGAGTCGAAGACGCTTCGCCAAGGTCTCGCCGGGATGAATTTCACCTTTTTCTGGACTCAATTATCCACGATGATCGCGGGTTGGACCGCGAGGTATGCGTTGAGAAATGAATCATTCTTGACGCTCGCGACGAACCAACAATCTATCTTTGGTCACTTGGCTTTGAAGTTGAAAAACGCCTCGGCGTTCGGCGACTTTGCCGGGTCTCTGCTGGTGCTCGCCGCGTTCGGCGCCATGGTATCGACCGCGGACTCGGGTCTTCTCGCGTTCAGCACCATGTTCGTGCGTGATATCTACCAGCCGTATGTCCAGCGCGTCTTCCCCAAGGCGAAAGTCGACGCCGCCACCCTCAAACTCGTCGGCTCACTCGCGTCCATGTGCGCGCTCGCCATTGGTTTGGGACTCTCCATCGTCAACGTCCGCGAAGGCAAACCCGACATCACCGGTCTGTTTTCCATCCAGACCGTCACCCCGATTCACTCCATTCCCGCCGTGTGGGGGGGCTTACACCTCCACTGGCTCTCTGGCGAAGCCATCTTGGCCGGTCTCGTCGCCGGTCTCGTCGCCGGCATGAGCATGGTCTTGGACACCGACTTCAACGTCAAGCGTAAGCTCGGTTTGGATGAACACTCCACCGGTTGGAACACCTCCGTGTTCGCCTTCCTCATCAATGTCGGCGTCGTCTTAATCTACACAGTCGTCGAAAAGTTCATCCTTCCGAAGATGATGGAGCTTAAACCGCCCGCTCGAATCGAAGGGCTTCGTCCCCTCTTCATCGGGAAAAAAGTGGACAAGATGTTTTCCAACCCGTTCCCGTGGGTGATCATGCTTTTCACCCTCGTCGCCGCGTGTCCGATCTGGTACGATCCAGGCTCAAACGCCAAGTTCACCGGTAACATGGCCGCGTGGGGATTCACCTCCCTCTTGTGCTCCTTTTTGCTCGCCGTGCAGGTGAGCTGCATGTACCTGTTCCGTTGGGAAGACTTCGTCCCAGAGGAGGAGGACGAGTTCACATCAGAAGCGACAAAGGAAGCGGTGTAGTTCGTTATACTACACTACATCGAATAACACTTTATCGTTGATGCTTTCACTGGACGGTCGAGCGCGAGGCGTCAATGGTGACGAACGACTACTCCTCTCGCCCTCGCCATCTCGGTTCACATCCGATATTTATCGTTTTTAATACATCCAATAAATATTTACAACGCCATCCGCACACACCGCGCGCGACCGAGACGCCGGCGCCGACGAGGAAATTGATGACGATGGACGCCCGGGCCGAGAGGGGAATGAATTGCGAGAGGGGAACTATTTCGCGTCGCGAGGGAGCTCAACTGCAGCACATCTTTCATCGAATGGTGGTGTTAAATGAACACCGATTTTTAAGTCGGTCAGAACGCTCGAAGCTTCCGAGGACTGCGTCCGAAGACATAGTTTTTTTCGTTGTTTTTTGAGGTAAAATCTAGAATCGAATCGCGCTCGATTCAAACGCCGCGCGCCTAGGCGGAGGTGAACTTGGTCACCGCCTTGGTGCCTTCGGACACGGCGTGCTTGGCGAGCTCACCCGGCAAGATGAGACGAACCGCGGTTTGAATCTCACGGGACGTCACCGTCGGCTTCTTGTTGTATCGCGCGAGCTTGGCGGCTTCGGTGGCGATCTTTTCAAAAATGTCGTTGATGAACGAGTTCATGATGGACATGGCCTTGGAGGAGATGCCGGTGTCCGGGTGGACTTGCTTGAGCACCTTGTAGATGTAGATCTTGTAGGTTTCAGTCTTGGACTTGCGGCCGACCTTCTTGGCGCCGGACGGCTTCTTTTGAGCGGGCTTCTTCGCCATTATGTCTGCGTATTCGTGTCGTGGAATGACGCGCTCGGCGACCGCGTCGCCCGGTCGGGGCCCTCGCGTGAGCGATGCGAGTCACTTGGTGCGTGTGAGTCATGATCGGTCGATGGTGGTTTTTTTCACGCTCTCAACCAATCAAATTATAGAATTGTTGAAAAAACACGACACCACGGGTATACAATACTGTTTACACATACACCAACGTCCCCGATATCTCTACCAACCAATCAAAACCCACCATGTGTGAAATTTCACACCCACTCACTATTCCGTATGGGTATACAGTATACACGTCCGCCTCGCGCCGGTTCGCGCGCCATCGCGCGCCGTCGACGACGTCTTCCCGTCACACATCGACGCGAGCGCGCACGAACGCACGACAATGTCTGGAAGAGGAAAAGGAAAGACGGGTAAAAAGGCCATGAGCCGATCCGCCAAGGCTGGCTTGCAATTCCCGGTCGGTCGCGTCGCGAGATACTTGAAGGCTGGCAAGTACGCCACCCGCGTGGGCGCGGGCGCCCCGGTCTACTTGGCCGCCGTGCTCGAATACCTCGCCGCGGAAGTGCTCGAATTGGCCGGCAACGCGTCCCGCGATAACAAAAAATCGCGCATCGTGCCGAGACACATTCAACTCGCGATTCGCAACGACGAGGAGTTGTCCAAGCTCTTGGGCACCGTCACCATCGCGGCCGGTGGTGTGTTGCCCAACATTCACTCTGTCCTGTTGCCGAAGAAATCCAAAAAGTAAACGGTGGACGATGAAGGCGAAGGCGTGTCTGTAGACACGAATTTTCTGTACGATTAAAAGTTTAGTAGACTCTAGCCATCGGGTAATGAACGAACGAAAGAACGTCATCGAATCGAGCCGAGCGCGCGCGACGCCGTTCCCATTTATTCACGTAATGTAATCAATCATGAATGAATCCACCACTCGATCCGCCACTCGATCGCGCGTTCCGCGACGATGACGCGCGCGATGGGCGATATCGGACGTCCGCCTCGCGTGCAACTCATCGTGAACGCCGCGGTGGCGTCCAAGTGCGCGGACGTCGCGCTCGCCGCGGGAGGCGCCCCGGTCATGGGATGCACCACCGCGGAGGAGGCGCGCGAGTGCGCGTCCAAGGTGGACGTCACGCTGTTGAATTTCGGCACGCCGACGACGGAGGAGATCGCGAACGCGGTCGTCGACGCGAGAGCGGTCGTCGTCGATCCCGTGGGCGCGGGGTTGGGGACGAGGGGTGGGGTCATCGAGCGGTGGTTGACGCGGCGGCGCGCGGCGACGCGCGCGGCGAGGGCGGAGGGCGACGATGGGTACAAGACGTGGGTGAAAGGGAACAGAAGTGAGATGGAGGCGTTGGTTCGGATGTTTTTCCCCGATCGCGAGGGTTTCACTCTGGGTGCGGAGGTGAGCGCGACGCCCGAGTCGGTGGAGTCGGCGGAGTCGGCGACGGCCGCCCAGCCGGCGGAGACGGTGTTGCGCGAGCTCGCGATGGAGCTGGACATGGAGATCGTGTGCACGGGACGCACGGATTTCGTGGTCGGAAAGGATGAGGGGGGGTATGTATTGAAGTACGCGGGGGATGATGACGATGTGGTCACGTTTGGTCGGTTTTCGGGCGCCGGGTGCTGTCTGGGCGCCGTCTTGGCGGTCAAGGCGGCGTCGGGAATCGAGCCGGGCGTCGTTCTCAAAGAGTACAGAGTCCACGGGAAGCGCGCCGAGGCAAAGTCGAACGGGACCGGATCGTTTCAAGTTAACTTTCTAGATGAGTTATGCAACGCCGGGACGTCGTCGTAGTCATAGTTTGATTGTGATCGGTACTCATACAGTAGGTGCCGTAGTTTACATAAATGCATACATTGTCGTTTCGTGCGTCGTCGTCTACTCAATTCGTCTCGTACATCGCCGCGATGTCTCTTTGGAAGCGTTCCTTCGCCTGCGGTCGCTTCAACTTGAACGTGGGCGTGATCAAGTTGTTCTCCACCGAAAACAACTCGTCGCAAAGCGTGATGGCGCGGACTTGTTCAAAGCCCTTCAAACCAGCCTCTCGACCCGTCTGAATCATGCTCTCGAGGATGTGTTGTCGCACCTTTGGATCGGCGCAGAGCGCGTGCATCGTGTTTCCCCGGAAGCCCTTTTGTTTCGCCCACGGAAGGAGAATCTCAACATCCGGGACGACTATGGCGACGAGGTGCGCTTGTAAACTGTCGCCGTACACGAAGGACTGCGCGACAAACTTGTTTCTCGCGTAGACGTTTTCAATCTTTTCCGGAGCGACGTATTCTCCTTGAGCAAGTTTAAAGATGTTCTTCTTCCGATCGATGATCTTCAATCTTCCGCCGGGAAGCCACGTGCCGATGTCTCCGGTGTGTAACCAACCGTCTCGATCCAAAACCTCCTCCGTCTGCTCGGGACTCTTATAATATCCCACGAACACGCTCGGTCCTCGAACGCAAATCTCACCGCGAGGGTGAGGTTTGTCAAGATGCGTGTATCGCATCTCCGGAACGTCGACGAGTTTGATCTCGCAACACGGGGCGGGGACGCCGACGTGACCCGTCGTGAAATCGTCCTCCGACGTCTTGGAGATGACGCACGCCGACTCTGTCATGCCGTATCCCTCCAACACGGTACCGAAACATATTCGTAGAAATTCCATCACCTCAGCGCTGATCGGGGCGGATCCCGTGGACATGTACCTGACGTTACCGCCGAGCTTGGCGCGGAGTTTGGCGAACACGAGCTTCTCGAAGAATGGATTCGGTGCCTTGCCCTTCATCAGTGCGCGCTTCTTCGACTCGTACGCCCAGTGAAATAACTTTTGCGCCACCACGCTTCCCTCGCGAACACCCGCGTTGACCTTATCGTAAATTCGGTTCCAAAGTCTCGGGACGGAGCAAAAGACGGTCGGTTTCAATTCGGCGATGTCGTCCAACAATGCCAAGACGTCCCCGCGATAAAACCCGACGTGCGCGCCGTTGAACAAACACACGAGCATCGTCACGCGCTCGTAAATGTGCGCCAAAGGAAGATACGAAATGTGACAATCTGACGGTGAGAGTTCCAAATCGTACGCGTAACCGGCGGCGTTGGAGATCAAATTTCTGTGCGTCAGCATCACGCCCTTCGGCGCGCCCGTCGTCCCCGACGTGTAACAAATCGTCGCTAAATCATCCGGTCCAGCCGGCGTCGCCGGCGTCGGATTCCTCGCACCGATCTCCAAACACTCCTCGTACGTCACCAACCGCACGCCCGGAGGTAACCGCTCCCTGGCTTCGCGCACCGCGTTCTCGTTCGTGCTCCCCGCGCCTCGTCCTCCGTACGAGATGATCAATTTAACCGTCGGCGTCTCCCTCAGACACCCCACCATCGTCCCCAACACCGCCTCAGAACACGCCACGCACGTCAACGCCGCGTGATTCGCGATGTACACCACCGCATCCGGCCCCAGCGTGTCGTACAGCGGCACCGACGTCGCGCCCCGTCGCGTCGCCGCCGCCTCGAGCGCCACCCACTCCGGCGTGTTGATCGAATACAATCCCACGCACGCCCCTCGCTCGATCCCGAGCGCCGCAAACGCCCCACACAAACGAACCCGCTCGCGTCCCACGTCCTCGAACGTCGAAAATTCGTACGCACCGTACGTTTTCGTCCTCGCGTCGTATCGTCGCGCGCCGAGACACGGCGCCGCCGCGAACCTCCGCGTCATGGATTCCCACGCGTCGTGAAGCGTTCGAACGTCCTCAAACGGCGGCGGAAACCCGACGACGAGCGCATTCGGATACGACGCATTCCTACGTCGAGCGTCATCTCCCGTCAGTCCTCGCACCGACGTCGCGCTCGGGCATCGATCGCATCCACCGTCGAATTCGATCCACGATTGATTCATCGATGCGCGCGCGCGCGTCGCGCGCGTCACGCGCGTTCCCTTCGCGCGTCGCCTCGCCCTCGCGCGCACCTTCGAACCGCGGACTCCGCGCGCGCGCTCGCGCGCGACGTCTCGACGCTTCGCTCCCTCATCGCGCCTCCGTCTCTCGCGCGTCTTTAGCCTAACGACCGCGCGGACCGGTCGGGAACGAAAAGGGACTAACGACGAGTCACGACCGGTGAAAAAACCCCACCCACCCACGGCGCGACATAAAACATAAAAATAACACACACATGGGCTTCACGAGTCCCACACACCGTGTGCTTCGTCCCCACGGACGCGCGGACGTGCGTAGGGTTTTGAGCATCCGTCGCCCGCGCGATGGGCTCGAAAGCCCTGCGCGCGCGATCGCTCGACGTCCGCCTCTTGACGACGCGCGCGATGAAGTACTCGTCCTCGGTCACCTCGTCCCGTCGTAAAACGCGCAAGGCGCACTTCTCCGCGCCGTCGAGCGAGCGCCGGAAGCTCATGTCCGCGCCGCTCGCGAGCGAACTCAAGGCGGAGTACGGCGCGAACGCGGTTCCGATTCGCGTGAACGATGAAGTGCGCGTGACGCGCGGGAAGTACAAGAACCGCGAGGGGAAGGTGTGCCAGGTGTACCGCAAGAAGTGGGTGATTCATATTACCAACATCACTCGCGATAAGGTCAACGGTACGTTCGCGACGCGATCGAGACGGGGGGGCGGTGGATCTTCGCCACGGGTGATGAAAGCCCTAGAGGGTTGGGGGAGCCGTCGAGGGCGCGCGCGCGCGCGCGGCGGAGGAGCGCGAGGAGGGTGGTCGATGGATGACGCGGGAGGCGTATGGATGGCGAAGAGAAACGTAACGCGCGCGCGATGACCGCATCGATTCTCCCGTTTCGTGACGCTCGAAAGAATCGCGCGACTGACCGAGACGCGTCCTCTCGCTCGCTTTTCCCTCGACTTCGCAGGCGCGACCATCAACGTCGGCATCGACCCGTCCAAGGTGCTCATCACCAAGCTTCACATGGACAAGGACCGCAAGGCGCTCTTGGCTCGCAAGAGCGGCTCCAAGGGCGGCGCCGATAACGAGATGCAAACCGTGGCGTAAATAGTTGTGTGCGAGTTTCAGTAGCATAGACAAAAGACGAAGCCGGTGGTTTTCTTTCGCGTTTGTAAAGCAAAGTACGGGTTTTATTTCCTATGTCGTACGCGTGATAAATGCGTCACGCGCGCGCGTCGTCGGCGTCGTCGCGGTCGCACACGTCGACGCGCGCGCGGTCGCGCGATCGCGCGTCATGCCCGACGATACCGGTCAGCGCCAGCGCGTCGTCGATCGCGACGACGTCGCGTTGGCGAGACGTCGGTGCCCGAAATCGTGGCGCGCGTACTTTCCCGACGTGTCGTACGAAGAAAACGATCGTCGCGCCGAGCTCTCGCGCGCGCTCGCGACGTTTTTCGCGTCGAGCGAGGGGCGAGCGTTCGTTCGAGAGGTGCGCGCGGTCGACGCGCGGATGGGCGAGGCGGGAGAGGGGGGTGGCGCGCGATGAGTGGTTGACTGATTTGATTTAAACTCTTCGACGGCGACGACAGGTGGAACTGTTCGACGAGAACACGATCGCGGTGACGATAGATTACGGGAAATTACGCGCCAAGGTTGGAGATGGGACAGATTTACACGCGGCGTTGACGTGTGCGCCGGGGGAGTGCATCGCGTGTCTGCGATGCGCGGCGCACGAGGCGATTTTGGGAGACGACGCGGGACGCGCGCGTCTGCAAGACGCGCACGGGATTCCGGTGGGTGACATGCGGGTCGTGACAGCGATGACGACGTGCGTGAAATTGGTGAATTACGAAGAGAGCGCGGTGCGATTCGCGGCGATGCGAAGCAACGTGGTGGGACGTGTGGTGAGTCTGCGAGGGACGGTGACGCGAGCGGCACCCATCAAACCGGCGGTGACGCACATGGTGTTCGTGTGTCAGACGTGTCAGGAACGGTCGAGATGCACGTTTAAGGATGGGAAGTATCGACCGCCGATGTCGTGTCCCACGGACAGGTGTCGAGGGAAGAAGTTTGTGCACGAGTTGAGTAACGTCGAGTGCGTGGATTCGCAGAGAGTGCGCATTCAGGAAATCGCAGACGACGGCGTGTTGAGCGATGAGGGACGCGTGCCTCGTTTCATGGATTGCGAACTCCGCGGGGCGTTGACGGATTCGTGTAAGACCGGAGATGTGGTCACGATGCTAGGAATGGTCGAGAGCGACGTCGTGGAAGCCGGCGGCGGCGGCGCGTTGGCTCGGAATAGAAATCAAGCCCTCAGCGAACTGTACTTGAACGCTTGGTCGTGCACCGTTGCGGCGGGTAAGGGAGAGAAGATGAGCGATGACGGCGAGGGAGACGAAAACGCCGGGGACACGGTGAACGCGCCTTTGACGCCGCAAGGCGGGGAAGACGACGTCTCGAAACTCGGGAAGAAGAAGTTCACGGTGAGCGATAAACAGACCAAGATGAACCCCGACGACGACGTCGAGTCCACACAAGCGCCGACGCTCACCGCCAAAGACTTGGAATTTATCGCAAAGTTTAGTCAACACAGCGGTGCGGACATTGTGCGGACGCTCGTACACTCGTTGTGCCCACAAATTTTCGGACACGATGTCGTCAAGCTCGGTCTCTTACTCTGCCTCTTCGGCGGCGTACGAAAATCCATCGCGGGCTGCGGCAAAGTTCCCACGCGCGGGTCTCTGCATTGTCTCATCGTCGGCGATCCGGGTCTAGGGAAGAGTCAAATGCTCAAAGCTGTCTCGAATCTCGCCCCTCGGTCGATTTACGTGTGCGGTAGAACAGTCTCCGCCGCCGGTCTCACCGCCGCCGTGGTCAGAGATCCAGGCACAGGAGCGCAGACCTTCGAGGCCGGAGCCGTCGTACTCGCCGATCGAGGCATCTGCTGCGTCGATGAGTTCGACAAAATGCCGAACGAGCACCAGGCTTTGCTCGAAGCTATGGAACAGCAGAGCGTCTCGGTGTGCAAAGCCGGTCTCAACGCCACGCTTCCGGCGAGAACATCCATCATCGCCGCCGCAAATCCGGTTCAAGGGCATTACAACCGCGGAAAAACCGTCAACGAAAACTTGAAAATGTCCGCACCCTTGCTGAGCCGCTTCGATTTGATATTCATTTTATTGGACACGGTGGATGAAATTCTGGACGAGCACCTGAGCGAACACGTCATCGCGCAACACAGCGGTCGACACAATCAGGCTCGCCGAGCTCAAGCGAGACAAAACTTACACGCATATTACAACGAGATGGATGCCGACGGACAAGCGCTCGAGGACGCGACGACCCGCGCTTTGACGCAAGATTTGAACGACGACGAAGAGCTGTACGTACCGCTTCGGGCTCGTCTGCGCGTCGTGGACGACTCAATGGAACTCCTCTCGCACGACGTCATGCGCAACTACATCTCTTACGCGCACGCGTACTGTCACCCGAGGCTCACGGGCGAGGCTGCTGAGATATTGCAAACCTTTTATCTGGAGCTTCGCTCTCGCGCCCCCGCGGATGGAACGCCGGTGACGGCTCGACAACTCGAGTCGCTCATTCGTCTCGCCGAGGCTCGCGCCCGTCTCGAGCTCCGCACCGAAGTCACCGCGAACGACGCCAAAGACGCCGTCGAGGTGATCAAAACCTCCCTCGTCGACGCGCTGAGCGATCAACACGGCCGATTACGATTCAATCGCGCCGGCGGTAAATCCACCAAACGCAGCAAGACGAAACTCTTCATCGACGCCATCAACTCTCGCACCGCCTCCAACGACTCCGCCTACTTCAGCATCGGTGATCTTCACGCCCTCGCCGAGGATCTCAACCTCGGCATCGCCGACGTCGACGGATTCATAGAGAGCCTGAACATCGCCGGCGAGTTGTTAAAGTGCGGTCGACTGTACAAGTCGGCGAGCGCGTCCATCTCCGAGACACCGTCCAAGCGTCGACGGTGACTCCGGTGCGCTCGCGCTCGACGTCACGATTCATCCCCACCCTCACCCTTCCCCATTAACCCTCAGATTTGTTGTACATCACCAGAATCCACGTTGAAAATCGTCGCCGCGACCGCCTCGTCTCGTCGCCGCGCCTGGCTCTCCCGCGCGTCATCGGTCGTCCCGTCCGCACACGCCCACGCACCGCGCCTCCGCCCGAGACGCGCGCGCGACACCCACGGCCATGTCCACCACCGCTCGATCGTTCCCTCGCGTCGCCATCGCGCGGGGGACGCCCCGCGCGAGCTCTTCCTCGACGCGTCCTCTTCCCGGGCCCGCGCGCGTCCCGAGTCGCGCGCGCGTCGCCCCGCGCGCGAGCGCGTCCGAGACGTCGTCGTACGCGTCGAAAACCGTCGTGTGCACGCGCGAGGCCGGGAAGAACGGGGCGCTCATGAACGCGCTCAAGGCGCGAGGGGTGCGGTGTTTAGAGCTCCCTCTGGTGGAGGCGGTGCCGGGGGACGACGCCGAGGCGTTGCCGGACGTTTTGACGAAAGAGCGGTGGGATTGGGTGTGCGTGACGAGCCCCGAGGCGGCCAAGGTGTTCTTGCGAGGGTACGAGGCGGCGGGAAGGCCGGAAGGAGTGCGAGTGGCGGTGGTGGGGGCGGCGACGGGACGCGCGTTGGCGGCGGGCGCGCCGGACGCCTTCGCGCTCGAGAAACAGTTCATACCGTCGAAAGCGACGGCGGCGACGATGGCGAGAGAGTTACCGTGCGAACAGGGATCATTGATTTTATACCCGGCGAGTAAGAAGGCGGCGTCGACGCTGGAGGATGGTTTAGAGGCGCGCGGCGCGACGGTGGTTCGACTCAACACCTACTCGACGGAGCGCGTCGCCAGTCTCGACCCCGCGGACATCGCGCGCGCCGTCGCCGCCGACGTCGTCACCTTTGGCAGTCCCTCCGCCGTTCGCGCGTGGGTCGAACTCTGCGGCGACGCTCTGTACGACCACCTAGTCCAAAACGAAGGCGCCCTTCAACCCGCCTACGTGTGCATCGGCGAAACCTCCGCCGAGGCGTGCGCCAACCGCGAGCTCCCGGACGTCTTCTACCCGGAACACCCCGGCATGGAGGGCTGGGCCGAGACCGTATTCACCGTTCTCGACGTTCCCGCGTCCAATCGCTGGACCGGCGTCGATCTCGTCGGCCGCCCGGACGACGCGTGACCAACCGCCTCGGAGTTGTAACCGACGAGTGATCCATCCACACACCCCGACGCTCGACATGCCCCTCATCCTCGCGCCCGCGCCCGCGTTCACGAACCGTCCGACCGCCCGCGCACCGGCGCGTTCCGTTCGCGCGCGCGCCGCCTCCTGGGACGCCCTCAGCGGCTACACCAAGCGCCGGATGCGCGCCGCCAAATCGGACGACGATTGGAAAGCCATCGAGGCGGACCTTCCCGGCGCGCGCTTCGCCTTCGAAGACGCCGCGACGCGCGAAGAAAATTTCGCGCGCGCCAACCGCGGCGCGAGAATTCGCGCGCGCGATCCACTGGACGCCCTGTGCGCCGAGAATCCCTCGGCGAACGAGTGTCGCGCCTTCGATTGAGACGACGCATTCTCGACGCGCGCGCGTCCGTCCCGTCGCTCGCGCGAGACCGCGCGCTCGTTGAAACGAAGAGAAAAAAATAGCCGCACCGACCGCGACGTCGCGAGACCGCGCGCGCGAGATCTCGGCGGACGACGCGACGCGATTAATCCGATTCGGTCGCCACGTGTCCACACGCTCGTGTGTCCCACGACGAGTCATGACTCATCAAAGAGTCCCTCACGCGGTCCCTCGACGCGGCACGTCGCGTCACATCGCGTCGCGTCGCGTCGCGTCGCGTCGTCTCCCTCGCGCCGGCGAGCGAGCGACGCGGAGGATGGCGACGTTTTACGGCGTTCGCGCCAAGCGGGTGCGTCGCGAGATCGCGCGCGCGCGCGGAATCGGGACCGCGGGACGAGATTCGTCGATCTCGCGGTGAATGCGCGACTGATGGAATGATCGATTGATTCGCGCGTAGGGAGGGTCCACGGACGTGGCGACGCCGTTGCGCGCGTACGTGGAGGACGCGTTCTCGGCGTCGGACGCGGACGCGTGCGGAGAAGATTTCGGGGAGGCGCAGCGGTTGCGAGACGGAGCGATCGGGGCGTCGGAGGACGCGTCGACGGCGTCGACGGCGGAGTCGACGCGGGCGAGGGAGGCGTTGACGACGTATTATCGAGCGTTGTGCGCGATTGAGTCGAGAATACCGATATCCCCGTGCGAAGGACACGCCGAGGTGGAGTTTGCGTGGTTTGAGGCGGGACGGGGACCGAGGGCGTCGCCGGCGGCGGTGTCGGCGAGGGACGTGCAGTACGAAAAGTGCGCCGTGTTGTATAATTACGCGGCGCTGTTGTCGAGAATCGGGGCGCGGGAGTTTGGTTCCGGGAGTGAGGATGGGATCAAGCGCGCGTGCGCGGCGTTTCAGGCGTCGGCGGGCGCGTTTGGGATGTTGGGAGATTTGAGCGAGAGAAAACTCTTCGAAGGAAGCGTCACGATTGACGTCAGTCGAGAGTATTGCGACGCCATGTCGAAGCTTCAGCTGGCGCAGGCGCAGGAGTGCTTTTATGAAAAGGCGAGACAAAACGCAAAGACGAGCGCGGCGACGATGTCCAAGCTGGCGGAGCAGGCGCGGTTGTATTACGACGAGAGCGCGACGGCGATGTCGCGACTCGCGGGGTACCTGGACGACGGCGTGTTGACGCACGTCAAGCTCAAGGGCGCGCAATTGGGCGCCATGGCTTTGCGACTTGCGGGTAAGGTGGTGCTTGACGCCGACGAGACCAACGTTGGGCAGGCGATCGCTCGAGCGCGGCAGGCGACGAGTCTGCTCGCCGCGGCGATTCAAGAGGCGCGCGTCGTCGCGAGCGACGCCGGACTCGAGCGAGCTAAAGCGCTCCTCAACGATGAACTTTTACCAGAGTTGAAGAGTTTAGAGCGAGATAACGATTGCGTGTACATGGAGCGCGTGCCAAAGGTTGAGGACTTGCCCCCGCTCGCGGCGGCGAACTTGGTCAAGGCGATCGAACCGCCGGCGGAAGAATTTTCACCCGTCGGCGTGACGCTTTTCCAAAACATCGTTCCCGATAGCGGTACCAAGGCGCTCAGTCGATACACAGAAATGGTGGATGATTTGATTCGAAACGAAACGGACACTCTCGCGCTGGCGAGCGACGAGGCGCGCCTGGCGTTGCGCGAAATGGAGCTTCCCGAGACGCTCATCGCTCTCTCGACGGCGGTGCCGCTGGAAAGCGATTTAAACGAGCGCGTGATGGCTTTCCGTTCCTCTGGAGGTGGAAACACGCTGACGAAGAGTCTCGAGCGCGTCGATGAGCTCAATCGTCAATGCTCTGGCGTCGTGACCACGATTAGAGAAACCTTGGAGATGGAAGCCGCTGAGGACGCCTCGTCTCGCGCCATGTTCGGTGAAGCCGCCTGGCGACGTCCGCCGTCGGCGTCACAAAACGCCGAATTGATGCGTCACTTGAAACGATTCGAGGTTGATTTAGAGGTGGCGACGAAGAGCGACGTGCAGTTGAAGGGTAGGGTGGAGGGCGCTGACGGCGTGCTCGAGTTGCTGGATGAAGAAAACATGAAGCACAATGCGCCGACTCTCAAGCAACCTCTCGCCCTGATCGAGGAAGACGCCTCCGTAGCGACGGACATTCAAGAGACACTCGAATTGCTGGAGAGTATCGGTAACGAACGGGCCGGAATCGAGGACTCCATGCGAAAGACAAAGGCTGAGGACAACGTTCTTCCCAAGCTCATGGCGCAGTCGGGTGAGAGTCTGGATGCCTTCTTCGACGCGGAGATGAAAAAGTATGAACAAGCCAAAGACAACGTCATGTTGAACATCTCGAAACAGGCGGATGCCCTCTCGCGTCTGCGTTCGCTGCATGAAAAGTTTGTAGAAATCTACGACGTGGAGTCGTTGAGACGAGACGTTCAATCGCACGAGCACGGCATCCGTCACGCGTTGTCCGTCGTGGACGATTTGCGCAACGGCATGGAACAAGGTGTGCGCTTTTACTCGGGATTTCTCGATGCGGCTCGTCGCACGCTCGTCGACGCGCAAGAGTATGCGAGCACACGCAAGCTGGAGAAGGAAGCGCTCGCCGAAGAGCTTCGGAATGAGAAGGCTCGAGCCGACGAACGCGCGGCACACATGGCGAATCAAATGAGTCAAATGCATTTTCATCCTCCTCCGCCGCCACCGCAAGGATACTACCAGCAACATCCGCCGCAACCGTATCCTTCGCCGCAGTACGGCGCGCAAGCAGCGCCACCGATGCCGCCGCATCAGTATGGGTACTATCAGTCGTGAAAATTGCTGTACAATTTACATCTACCTGCTATGAGGTATCTAGGCACTAGAAATCTAGCATTTGTGATCGTGAAGTTCAATTCAAGTTTAAGAGAGATCAAAGCTTCCTTGACCCTCTGTCATCGCGTACATTAATCGCTCTGACATGATTTCTTTGCATGAATAGGGCGGTAATTTCAAGTAGCTCGCGCAAGTCATGGCCGAGGGTAAGTCTCCATCCGCGAGCGGCGTTCCAGCCGCTACGGGAGGAGAATCGGCACCCAATCCAACCGCCGATGACGGCTGTTTGCACACCACCGTGAGTCGAGGTTGGAGAGCGGCCAAGCCTCCTGGAGGAAGCCTGGGAGCTCCGGTAACGAAGCGCATGAACGCGCGCTGTTGATCGCCATTGAAGCCACTGAGGATGTCGCAAAAGTTCTTGACGGGCGGAGATTGCGTGTTGTAGCCGTGATCAAACGTGATGCACTCTGTGAGCATCTCGGGCGTCCATCTTTCACCTTCTCCACAGATGATGGCGTCGAGTTCGCTCTCGCTGAACATTTTCAGCCTGGCGAGAGGGAACACTTCTTCCAAACCCGCGCGAACCGATTCGAAATACGCAGCCACGCCAGAACCGACGCACGCATCGATAACCGTGTCGACATATTCTCTCAGATTCACCGCGGTGACAGCGACGTCGGATCCGCCCTTGACGAGTTCCATCGAGTCTACGCCCGGAACTACAAAGGTGAGGCACAAGTCTTCAATCTTCGCACCGTCGATCGTGATCTGACTCCACTCACTCTCTGAAACGCCTGCGCGTTTCATTTTCTCGATCTCGTTCGCAGCAGCGCCGAGTCGACGAAGCGTGTTTCCGAGCGCCGGATCGAGTCCAATGATATCGTGAAGTCCGAGCGATTGTCCAAGAAGCGTTCGGTAAAACGCCGGAGCGAGCGGTAAATCCAACATGCGACCATCTTGTAACGTCTTACCGATGACTTTACCCAAGAGATTGAAGCTCTTCAGACGCGAGGCGTGTGTCTTTCCGTTCATTCGAGGAGGCGTGATGGGCGCCGGGAACAACCCGTGCGGAGCGATGACGAGGTCGTCTTGGCTCGCCACGCCAGTATCCCACCACATGTGATGCTTGCGTCGTCTGAACTGCTTGGAGAGTAAGAAGAAGAATTCGAGCGTTGGACCAGTGCCCGTGCCAACCTCTTCGAAGAATTCGACCTCGAGGACCATCTTCGTCACGTTGGGAAGGTTGAACACCTTCTTCGCGCTCGCGAAGGTGTGCTCGCGGTTCACTCTCACTTTCAGACGTTGAAGACGTCCAACTCTGATTTCGCGTCCGCCGTCCGTCGTGACCGCGCCACTCTCACTTCTATCGCCGTGAAGATGATGCAGAGTTCGGGAGAGCGAGAAGGCGACACATTTGAAGAGCTTGTAACGACTCTCAAACGGGAACAACCACGGGCATGAGCGAGCCAATGAAGTGCACCAAGCTGGCGTCGACGAGCTGCAAAGAGTCACGGTGTCTTGTAATTGACGTGTGAGCTTGCCTGTAAGCTTGCCGTGAATGAATGATTCCTTCGGCAAGGAGACTCTGCGGATCGCTGAGGCGGCGTCCTCGCTTTCGCTCACAAACAAAATACGAGATGACGAGACGCTGAGTTCGTGTAACACGGTCAAAACGACAAGTAGATCGTTCAACTGGCCGGAAGCTTCTTCATTCGCGAGAGATTTCGTCACGCTATCACAGAGAGCGGGCACGAAAGAACTGAGCGTCGCCCGCATCTCACTGTCACCAAGTTCGGCGACGGCTTCATTCACCTTCGACAGCTCCTCCTTGGATTCGTCGACGACACCACCGTGTTGGAGTGTTTCTGGAACGACGTCCGTGGCCTTTGCAATTTGATACGTGATGGTGTTCGTTTTCTCCCAGTTGAGCTCCGTCATGGATACGCCGCTTTGTCGCGCGATGAAGGCGACGGCTTGCAACACGGTCGTTTGAGGATTCAATATCGTTCCATCGACTGAAAACGTGAGACGTCTCGTCGACGCACCCGCAGCCGCGCGAGCGGCGAACGAGTTCGGTGGGTGCGCCGGAGCGCCACCTTCCACGTCGCCTTCCTCATCGTCTTCCTCAATGTCTTCGTTCGTCAAATCCAACTGTCCCCCGTCCTCGTCGGCGTCCTCACCGACGAGCGTCGCTTCGTCGTCGCTCATGATTTCGTCTTCATCTCCTTCTTCATCCTCATCGTCATCTTCCTCGTCGCCATCGTGCTCCATGTCGGCTGGCGGAGACAATCGAGAAGATCTGCGAGGCGCCTCCGGGCGGCTTCCTGGCTTGTGTACTCGCGGATACAAGAAATCCTCAATGGCGCTCAGCGTCGCGAAAGGCTCAACCAACACGACATTATTGGAATAATCACTGAGACCATCTGTAGAATTGACGGCGAGTTTGAACCGAATCTTGAAAGGACGAATCAGACCAACCAAGTTGGCGTCGTCGGCCGAGTTGTCTCGACCGCGTCGAGACGACGACGGCTGGATGCTCGTCACTGCTACGGACAAGTCTTCGCACGATGCCAACGCGTCGGACAAACGTTTGATCAAGTGTTCAAACGCCGCCGAGTCCTTCGCGCAAGTGATGGCCTTGATGAATGCGGCGTACTTCTTCACGAGCATCTTTGTATCTTTCCAGTCTCTCGGCGCGAGGTATTCCTTCAACGCCCCGATGGCGTCGCTCTCGAGAAGCTCGAACGTGCTCGCACCGGAGACAGAGTCCAAGAACTCAGTCAACGAGGCGATATCACCCGTCATGCGAAGCGAAGAGCTCGCCCGTCGCAAACGTTCTACGCTAGGATCCTCCGCCTCAGATTGCTCGGAAGCTGAAAAGTACTTGCTGTACACTCGGCTCGCGTGCGCCAAGGCGGCGCGGTAATCGGGATCGTCGGACGTCATCGTCGCGTTACGCGCGGCCACACCTCTTAATCCGCCTCCGAGCGCCGGCACGAGTGCGCCCGGAGTCTTCGTGGCATCCACGGCGGGCGACGTGGAGGGCTCGGCGGCGTCCATGGCGTTGTCTAGGCGCTCGTTCTCTCCAAAGAGTTGCTTCAACGCGTGAACAGCGCCCTCCTTTCTGAGGATTCTCGCCATGTCCAACGTCTTCTTTTCCATGCCAAACTCCACAAGATCCAAGCATCCTTCGATTTGTCGCGCCTCTCGAGAAGAGAGCTGAGTCGCGCAGAACGCCGCGAGCGGGGTCGTTTCGACGATGGTCTTGAATGATTGTTCGGATGAAAGCTGCGTCCATTTCGTGAGCGCGGACAAACACTTGACCTTGACGCTTTGCGGGACGCTAGAATCAACCGCTTGCATCAAAACGTTGATCAGATTCGTCGCGTAGTTGACCAACAATGCTGGTTCTCGAGTGGTCAACACCGGCACGTTTTGCGAGCACGGAGACTGTTCCTTCTTCGCAGATCTCGACTTGGAATTGACCGTCGGTAACAAGGCGTCGGCGAGCGTGGCGACCTCCAACAACTGATCCGACGTCATGATCGGAGACGCGACTCCGCTACTCGCGGGCGACGCCGACGACGGACCGGCGCTCGCGGTGGTGAGAACCTTGCATCGAGACAAGGCGACGGATAAGGTCTCGGGCAAATTTCCGCGAAGAAGCTCGAGCGCCACGTCCGGGTTGTGCTTCGTGCACACGTTCAAGAGCTTGATGAGCGCGTGATGCGTCAGCGGACTCACCGTGCGAGTCGACGACGCGGAGATGAGATCCATCACCTTGCCGACGAGACCGCTCTGGCACAACGCGACGACGCGCTCCGAGGAGTCCTTGGCCATCTTGGTCGCCAGATTGGTCAAGCACGCGCACGAAGAGTCCACGAGACGCGGATCTTCGTGCGCCAAGAGATTGGTCAGGATGGGCACGGCGTCCATGGCGCCGTCTAAAGTGGAGCTCGGAAGCTGTCGACAAATGTTGGAGGCGATTTGCAAGCTCACGCGCTGCATGCCGAGAGAGAAAAAGTCCAGGTACGAGAGACAAGCCGTCAGGGCACCCTGCCGCGCGCACTCCGCGCCGTAATCTTGACTCAATTTCTCCAACGCTTGCAGCGACTGTTCCGCGAGATCTATGTACTCGATGGTGAGCAAACGCGAGCAAAACAGCGGCAACGCGCCGTGGTGAACGATGGCGCCTCTCGACGGAGGTATGACGTCCGCCATCGTCGTCAACGCGCGCGCAGCGAGCAGCATGATGTCCGGCATGTACTCCATGGTCATCATCTCCACCAGAACCGGAACGAACGAGTCGAGAGGAATGCTCATCATGAGTTCCTCACCCGAGATTACGAGCAATTCGTTGAGTTCGCTCAGCGCCGCCATTTGCGCCGAGGGATCGTCCATCTGCTTCATCCCCCGCAAGATTTCCTTGAGCTTGGCCGATCCACCCGGTCTACCGAATCCCGCCTGGACGCCACCGCCCGCGACGTTGCTCAAACGTCTCAACAGCGCGCGCAAACCAGCCTCGGGATCGTCTCGGTCCATCGCGTCTCTCAACTCGTCCAACTCGTCCTCCGACCCGCCTTCCATCTCCTCGTCCTCGTCCTCGTCCTCACTCTCATCCTCGTCCTCGTCCTCGTCCTCGTCCTCATCGCTCTCTTCATCATCCGAACCATCGTCACCGTCGTCCTCATCGAATCCATCGTCGTCCGAATCCTCGTCCGAGGACTCGTCGTCTCCCGACCCCCCCGGCGCCTCCCCTCGCCTCGCGCCCTCCTCGTCCTCCTCTCTCCCCTCCTCCCCACCCCCGCGACGATCCCTCATCGACGACGCATCCTTCCTCCCGCGTCCACTCCCGCTCCCGCTCGCCCTTCGCCTCGCACCGCCTCCCCGTTCGCCTCCCCGTTCGCCCCTCGCGCTCGCCTCGGCGCGCGCGCGTCCCCGCGCGTTCCCGAACTCATTCCCTCGTCCTCGTCGTCCCTCCTCTCTCGTCGTCATCGACAGCATCTTCCTTCGCTTTCGTCGCACCGCCTCGGCGTTCGCGTTCCCGTTCCCGTTCGCCGTCGTCGTCGCCTCGGTCCTCGTCGTCCCGCGTTTGCCTTTGCCTTCGCGTTCGCCGTCGCCGCCGCCCCTCTCTCTCGTCCTCGTCGTTCCCATCGTCCCACTCGCGCGCGTTTTCCCCCTCTCGCGCGCGGATTCCGTTCGACGTTTCACCCCTCGCGTCTCTCGTCCCTCCTCGCGCGCGCGCCTCGTCGTCGTCGTCGTCATCGCGTCGTCATCGTCGTCGTCCCCGCGCGACGCCGTGGGACGACGCCGATGACGATGACGACGCGTCGTCGCCGTCGCACCGCGCGCGCGATCGCTCGCGAGGTCCGCGGTGCGCGCGTCGAGAGACATGACGCGCGACGCGACGCGAACGGTGATCGAGCGAGGCTCAAAGTGCGGGAGATGGATCGAGATTCGCGCGCCGACGCCGACGCCGACGCCGACGCGGACGAGACGACGCGCGCGCGGTGGAGAACGCGCCGCGATGGGTGAGAGGGAGACGAGACGGAGCGAATGGGATGGATGTTTCAATGCGCGCGCGGGGCGTGCGGGGTCACGGGAGCACGCCGGAACGGACGATGCGAACGGTTTGGATCGGTCTGTCGCCGCGACCCGTGGGCGCGCGCTCGACGGCGCGGACGACGTCCATGCCCTCGATGACGTTCCCGAACGCCACGTGGCGACCGTTGAGCCAAGGGGTGGGGGCGGTGGTGATGAAGAATTGCGATCCGTTCGTGTTCGGACCGGCGTTGGCCATGGATAAGACCCCGGGACCGACGTGCGGGACGGAGAAGGTTTCGTCGGCGAATTTCCCGCCGTAGATGGAGTACCCGCCTCGGCCGTCCCCGCGCTGGAAATCTCCCCCCTGAAGCATGAAATTCGGAATCACGCGATGGAAGATTGAATTTTCGTACCCGAATCCTTTCTCCCCCGTGCACAGCGCCTTGAAATTTTCCACCGTCCGCGGCGCCTCCTCGCCGAAGAGACCGACGACGATGCGTCCCGCGGGCTCGTCTCCGATCGTCACGTCCATGTACGCCTTATCCGTCACCTTGAGCACGCACAACAACGGCGCGGTGTCCTTGGTCGCGCACGTTCGGTCGCTCGCGGCGTCGCTCGCGTCATCGCTCGCGCGCGCCGAGGATGTCTTTCCGAGCGCGATGACCCCGATGGTTCCCGCGAGCGCGCGTCGTCGCGTCGTCGCCTCGTCCTCGCACGCGCGCGTCGCGACGCATCGTCGTCGGCGCGTCGTTCTCGCGTCTCTTTTCGCCGCGGACGCGGACGCGCGAAGCGCGAGCGTCGCCATGACGACGAATGACGTCACATCATGTCGCGCGTCATCCTCGCCTCGAGTCGCGGTCACGCGTCCGTCGCGCGCGCGAAGAGCGAACTCCGTCGCAACGCGGGCGTTCGGCGCGGACCGAGACGGAAGATCGTCCCGATCGCGAGCGCGGAGCGTCGAATCGCGAACGATGATGAATCTGAATCCCTCGAGGATGATCTCGACGACGACGCGCCGCTCGAATACGACGCCGCGTTCGCGCCCGACGCCGGCGGTGCGCGCACCGACGACGACGCCGCGTCGACCTGCGCGCGGAGAGGGACGTCGGCGTCGACGCGCGCGCGGGAAGACCCGACGCACGCCGCGTTCATCGCGCCCAGGGTGGCGATCGGCGTCGTCGGAGACTTGGCGAATCGCGCGTCCAGAGGGCCCGCGGACGGGTTTAAGGATGTGTTTGAATTCGCCGAGTCGTTGCGAACGTCGACGGACGTCCTCGGGGACGTGATGCGACGGACGGAGCGAGAGATTGATCGATTGGAGGCGATCGGCGTGCGGGCGACGGCGGAGGCGCGCGAAGCGGCGCGCGGCGCGGTGCCCGAGGAGGTGTACGAGGCGTACGTGATGCCGGCGGTGGAGTACGCGGAGGATGAAGAGAACGGGGTGGATGGAACGAGCGGTGGGTCGTCGGCGTCGGTGACGGTGGGGGGCGACGAGGCGTTCGACGAGGCGGCGGTGCACGCGGCGGCGGACGCGGTGGCGGCGGCGATGGCGGGGGGGGATGTCACGGGTGAAGGGTCGTCGTCGTCGTCGTCGTCGTCGTCGTCGTCGTCGTCGTCCTCGACGATGGACTCTGATAACTTTGAAGATACCGTCGAGGAGATGGCGGCGAACGCTATCATGTCGAGCAGCACGATGAGCGCGTCGTATTCGACGCCGGAGACGCCGTACGGCGCGCGCGCGCCCCCCGTGCCGAAAAACGGCGACGTGGCGACGACGACGGCGGAGACGCCGGAGACGGTGCCCGACACGCCGCCGCCTGCGGTGGAAACCGAACCGAAGGCGCCCGAACCGGCTCCGGTCGCGTCCACGGCGGCGTTCGACGCCACCGTGGGATACTGGCGTAAAATTGACGCCGAGTGCCCGAACGAGGAGCCTCTCATGGACATCATGGACATGAACGTCGTCTTCCGTCAAGCTGCCGGTCTATTGAATTACCTTCGCGTCGAGCGACCGACGCCCGATTCCTGGGGCGTCGCCTCGTCCGCCGGCATCATTCAAATCGCCGAAACGTACCCCATCGACGGCACGCCCACCGCGACGCCGCGACGGGACCTTCGCGCGGGCGACCAAACCGGCGTCGTCTCCGCGCTCGACGACGACGTCGTCCGACTCGTCATCTCTTGGTCCGACGATCTCCCGGGCTCGCAAACCGAGACGTTTCGCGTCGACGACGCCGGCGCGCTCGTCCGCGAGGTGAACATCGCGCTTCAAAACGGCGACTCGTGGTCGGGCGTCTATCGCTACCGCCGCGCGTGACCGCGCTTTCGATTTCATTTCAATTTTAATTTACGACCGCGCCGCGCGCGCGCGCGCCCTCGACAGCCCTGCCCAACGGGAGTCCCCCAATCGACGGTTCAGGACCCACCATTAGCGCTCCCCGCGAAAGACACGGTGTCGACGTCGCCGCCGCGCGCTTTTTCCCCGTCCGCATTACCTCGCCGTCGCGCCCGTCCGACGCCCGTCATGGCGCGCGCGCGCGCGACACCGATCGTCGTCGATGCCGTTCGACGTTCCGCGCCCCGACCGCGTCGCCCGAAGAGCGCCGCGCGTCGCGCGTCGACGAAATCCATCGCCGAGCCCGACCGCGCCGCCGGCGACGCGTCCGCGCCCGCGCCCGCGCTTAAAAAGGTGTCCATGGTCTCCCTCGGGTGCCCGAAGAACACGGTGGACGGAGAGGTGATGCTCGGAGATCTCTACGCCAACGGATTCGACATCACGGAGGATCACGACGAGGCGGACGCCATCATCATCAATTCGTGCGGATTCGTCGAGGATGCGAAAAACGAGAGCGTCGAGGCGATTTTAGAGGCGTCGCAGTTGAGCAAGGACGGGAGTAAGAAGATCGTCGTCACGGGATGCCTCGCGCAGAGGTATGCGAACGATCTGGCGAACGAGTTACCGGAGGCGGACGTGATCGTGGGGTTTGAAAACTACGGAAACTTGCCCAAGACGGTGGGGGGGTTGCTCGGGGTGGAGGCGGAGCCGGGACTCTTAATTCCGCAGCAGGCGCGAGTGCAGGTGGGAGGGGCGAGTCCGCCGTTCAGAGCGGAGGTGAAGAGGTTGAGAATCACACCCAAGCACACGGCGTACCTTCGCGTGGCGGAGGGGTGCGATCACAAGTGTACTTTTTGCGCAATTCCGAGTTTCCGAGGGCGTTTCCGCTCCAAGCCGTGGGACTCGATCATCGACGAGGCCAAGGCGCTGGCGGATTCGGGCGTGCGCGAGCTCAACTTGATCGCGGAGGATACGAATCAGTGGGGGATCGACATGCGAGCGAGCGATGGTCGCGGGTTGGCGGAGTTGTTGTACGCGCTCGCAGAGGTTGAGGGTATCGAGTGGATGCGCATTTTGTACGCGTACCCGTCCTACTTTTCGGACGAGCTCGTGCAAGCGATCGCGGACATTCCGCAAGTGTGCAAATACATTGATATTCCGCTTCAACACATCACCAACCTCTCGCTTTTGCGAATGAATAGACCTCCTCGTCAACACACCGAGGATTTGCTGTACAAGCTGCGCGACAGAATTCCGGGTTTGGCGCTCCGCACCACCTTTATCAGCGGTTTCCCGGGAGAGACGGAGGAAGAACACGAGGAGCTCATGGAATTCTGCCGCGAGTTCAAGTTCGAGCGTCTCGGTGCGTTCGCGTACAGCGAAGAGGACGGCACTCCCGCCATGGAGTATCCCGACCAAGTGCCGGAGGAAATCAGAGCGATTCGCCGAGATCAACTCGTGTCGCAACAACAGGAGATCAGCGAAGATTTCGCGATGAGCCGCGTCGGTACGGACGTGGATGTGTTAATAGATAATTGGGATGAGGAGATGCAGGCATTCATCGGGCGCACGACGCTCGAGGCTCCGGATATCGATCCAGTCGTCTTCGTCACAGAGGATAAAACAAAGGGCTTGCCGCCGATCGAGCCGGGTCAGATGCGACGATGCAACGTCATCGGGTCGAGCCTGTTCGATCTCGAGGCGCAGCCGATCGTGTAAGATGTTTGTTATGTTTTCACGCGCAGAATAAGCAATTCAACGTTATACT
>MDTE01167511.1_pt1 | contig 25172 bp, 24 predicted proteins | sample 811231 | NCBI WGS metagenome assembly MDTE01 (sample SAMN05326651, study PRJNA326480) | marine metagenome | isolation source: seawater | place: Indian Ocean: Red Sea | collected 2010 | reverse complement strand
AATGTTTTTATCATTATTAATTTTTTCAATTTCACCTAAAATCTCTTCTTCAGATACTGTATCATTAAACCTTCTTACTGCAGAATTAATACCGGCTTTACTTGCAAACTTCTCTTTCTGTCTCACATAGCTGGCAGAAGCACCAAGATCTCCTACTAATATTACTACTAACGTAGGTGTAACATTTTTTGATTGTAAGTTTTCTACTTTTTTTCTTAAATCATTAGTCAAAATATTCTCTGCTACTTCTTTACCACTAATTACTTTTGCTGTCATTATAATCCCCCAAACTTATTTTTTATTTTGTCTTTCTTTCTCAACTAATAAAAAAACTACATTATATAATTCATCATATTCACTAACATATGAGCCGCTTGTCAAATACTTTCCATTAACTACTAATGTTGGTACTGAATTAATTTGATATTGTTTAGCTAACCTATTACTACGTCTTTCTCTTATTTCAGTTCCAAAAGAGTCATAATATTCACTAAATTTTTTTTTATCAAATCCATATCCTTCTATAAATTCTTCAAGCTTGTTTTTTGTGTCGAGTCTATTGTTATTTAAATGAATTTCTTCAAAGATTTTTTCATGCAAAATATCATCAAGTTTCATTTGTTGTATAGCATAATAAGCCTTTGCGTGATTTAACCAAGATGGTCTTAATGCAACTGGAACTTTGATTAAAATAGTATCTTCTTCTAAATTAGATTCAATTTTATTTATTGTTGGTTCTATATTGAAACAATGAGGACAGCCATACCAAAAAAATTCATATATTACAATTTTATCATGTTGTGTTTGTGCAACATCTGATATTTGAATATATTTAGTTCCTGAATCTTGAGCTAAACTAAAACATGTAAAAGATAACAAAACTACAAAAAATAATTTTTTAATCATTAATATAATCCTTGAATATAATGTGACACTGCTCTCATTTCATTATCTGTCATTCTGTGTACAATATTTCTCATCATTTTATTTTGATCATTAGATCTTACTCCTGATTGAAAATTTTTTAATTGCTGATATATATAATCAGCATGCTGACCTGATAACATTGGTATTCCTGCCGCATAATTTCCTAATCCATTTGGACCATGACAAGCAATACAAGCTTGTATTTTAATATCAAGAATTCCACCTCGATAGATGTTTCTCCCTAAAATTAGATACTTATCTTGAGTTGTTCCAATCGATTTTTCTAAACCTGCATAATAATTTGCAAGATCATCCATATCTTTATCTGAAAGTGTTTGGGCAATACCATACATAACCGGATTATTTCTATCACCATTGGGTCCTTTTTTAAAAGCTTGGAGTTGTGATTTTAAATAACGAGGATTTTGTCCAGCTAAGTTAGGCCAAATGGGGTTAGAACTAATACCATTTTGACCATGACATGCCACGCATGTGCTACTTATATCATTATCTTGGCTAACTTCAGATGACATTGCCATATTCGCGAATGACAAATATATAATCAATAGTACTGGTAAGATTTTTCTACTCATAGATGAATTATTATATCTCATCATAATAATTCTTCAAACAAACAGATTATATTAATGAGCCTCGTCCCAATTATTTCCTATTCCAATGTCAACAGTAAGTGGAACATCTAGTTTGACGCAATTTGACATCAAATATTTTATATTTTCTACACAAATATCTATATCTTTATCAATTATTTCAAAAACTAATTCATCATGAACCTGCATTATCATTCTAATATCATGCTTGGAATTTTTTATCCAGTCATGAATATTAATCATAGCAATCTTTAGTATATCTGCTGCTGTACCTTGAATAGGTGCATTAATAGCAGTTCGTTCTGCTGCACTTCTAATCTGATAATTACTATGAGTAATATTTGGAACAAAAACTCTCCTTCCCATTAATGTATCAATATATCCATTTTCTTTGGTTTTAGATTTAACATTCTCCATAAATTTTTTTATTTCTTTATATTTTTTAAAATAAGAATCTATATATTTCTTAGCATCATCATTTTCAATTTTTAATTGTTTTGCTAATCCATAAGTCGATATTCCATAAATTAAACCAAAATTTATGGCCTTTGCTGCCCTTCTTTCTTCATTAGTTGGATCAGTATTTAAGTTAAAAACTTCTTTAGCTGTAAAAGCATGTACATCATCTCCATTTACAAAATTTTTTATCAAATTTTTGTCTTTAGAAAGGTGGGCCATAACTCTAAGCTCAATCTGAGAATAATCAGCTGATATAATTTTAAAATTTTTATTTGATATAAAAGCTGATCGTATTTTTCTTCCTTCATCTGTACGGATTGGTATGTTCTGTAAATTTGGATTAGAGGATGATAATCTTCCAGTAATCGTAACTGTTTGATTATATGAAGTATGAAGTCTATTTGTAATTGAATTTACTTGATTGCCGAGCTTATCAGTATAGGTATTTTTTAATTTCAATAGATTTCTATATTGAAGAATAAATTTTGGTAACTTATGCTTTTCAGATAATTCTTGCATAACATCTTCATTAGTTGATGGTTGACCGGTAGGTGTTTTTTTTATAACTTTGAGTTTTAATTTATTATAAAATATTTCTTGCAATTGTTTTGGTGAAGAAATATTAAATTCGGTACCAGCTAAAATATAAATCTCTTTTTCTATTTTATTTAATTCTTTCCCAAGTTTCTCACTATGTTTTTTTAACATTAATGAATCTATCATGATCCCTTCCTCTTCCATTTTTGTGATAACTGGAATAAGAGGATTTTCAATTTTTTCATATAATTTTTTTTGATGAGATAAATTTTTTAATTGATTATTTAAATAATTATATAATCTAAGAGTTATATCGGCATCTTCACACGCATAATTACTTGCAGATTCTATTTCAACATCTGAAAAATTTAACTGAGATGAACCTTTTCCAACAACATCCTCATATTTTATCGTTTCATGATTCAAATATTTTTTTGATAGAGTATCAAGATCATGTCTTCCTGTAGAATTATAAACATAAGAAAGGATCATCGTATCCTCTATATTATCTGTAAATTGTATATTATATTTAGTTAGAACATGCATTTCATATTTTATATTTTGACAAATTATCTTATTATTTTTATTTTCTAAAAGTTTTTTAAGTATTTTAAAAAATTCATCTTTTTCAATTTTCAAATTATCTGAAGTATTTGTGTGACTAATAGGAATATAATAAGCCTCATATGGTTTAATGGAAAATGAAACTCCAACTATTTCAGCTTCTAGATATTCTAATGATGTTGTCTCGGTATCAAATGAAAATATTTTATTTTTATTTAATTTCTCAATTAAATCATAAAAATCTTCTTTGCTTTGTACTTTTTTATATATTGATTCAGTTTGTTTTTCATTAATATTACTTTGAATAGATAGTTTTTTTGCAATATTTGTAAGTTCATATCTAGATGCTAATTTATATAATTCTTTTTCATCTCTATTACTAATAGAAAAATCTTCCAAATTTTCATTGATAGAAACATCATCCTTTAATTTAATTAATTTTTTTGCAATTTCAATTTTATCTAATGAGTTAGATAAATTTTCATATAATTTTCCTTTCAACTTATTAATATTTTTAATAATGCCATCTAATGATTTATATTTTTCTATTAAATCTATTGCTGTTTTAGGGCCAACTTTATCCACACCTGGAACATTATCTGATTTGTCTCCAATCAAAACTAAATAGTCAAATATTTTATTTGGTGTTACTCCAAATTTTTCTTTTATAGCTTTTTTATCTAGTAGTTTATTATCAAAACTATTTACCAATTCAATATTCTCACTCACTAATTGTGCGAGATCTTTGTCTCCTGAAGATATAAGAACTTTTTCATCCTTATTTGAAAATTTTCTAGCTAGTGTTGCAATAACATCATCAGCTTCTACACCATCTATTTGTATAACTTTAATGCCCAACGATTGTATAAAATCTATGATAGGTTGTACTTGTTCTTTCAATTCATCAGGCATAGCTTTCCTAGTACCTTTATAATCCTTATAAATTTTATGCCTAAAATTTTTGCCCTTTGCATCAAATATCACCACAATATGATTTGGATCATGTGTTTGAATCAGTTTATTGATCATATTTATAACACCATGAATTGCGCCAGTATTTTCCCCTGCAGAATTTTTCAGATTAGGCAATGCATAAAATGCCCTATATAAATATGATGATCCGTCAATGAGTATTAATTTTTTCCTATGTTTATTTGATAAAATCATATAATCTTTAGGTTACTTTATTTCTTTGGAAGTTATAACTTATAATATTTGAAATAACTATGTCTGTATATACAAAAATAAACGATGATGAATTAAATAAACATTTGAAAAAGTATTCAATTGGGACACCAATTAGTCTTTCAGGTATATCTGAAGGTATTGAAAATACTAATTATTTGCTAACTACAAATATTGGAGAATATATATTTACTATTTTTGAAGATATAAAAATTGATAGAGTATTTAATTATTTATCTTTCATGAATCATCTAAATAATAAAGGTTTAGTGTCTCCGCGTGTTATAAATACCGTTGATGGTGACTTATGTGTGGATATAAAAAATAAACCAGCTGCTATTATAGAAAAACTAAACGGGAAATCTATAGTTAACCCAAATAATACTCATTGTGAACAATTAGGAAAAGTTATGGCGAATTTTCATTTATATGGATCAGATTTTAATATTAAAATTAATAATTCAAGAGATTTGGTATGGGTAGAAAATTCAAGAAAAAAACTTAGAAATAAAATTGATAAAAATCAATTAAATATAATTGATAAATCTATTGAGATACAAAAAAAATTTTTATATAAACCTTTGCCATCTGGAATGATACATGCAGATTTATTTAAAGATAATGTCTTATTTATTAAGAAAAATATTACTGGAATAATAGATTTTTATTATTCTTGTGTCTCTCCATATATATATGATTTAGCTATAGTTGCTAATGATTGGTGTAATACTAACAACAATACAATTAATCAAGAAAAAATAAAATTATTATTATGTGAATATAATAAATCAAGGACAATTAATGATGAAGAGAAATCTCAGTGGGGAAATGCCTTAATAGTTGCAGCGCTCAGATTTTACTTATCACGATTAATTGATTTGCATTTTCCAAAAATTGGAGAAATTACACATATAAAAGATCCTACTATTTTTAAAAATATATTGGTAGATAGATTAAATACTAATTATCAAATTATTTTATGAAAAAGTTACAAGAATCTATAGATAATTTAATTGATAGAATAGGATATCTGGTCAGCCATCTAGTTATAATTATGGTTTTTTTAGTTATAATTACACTTTTTTTAAGATATGTGTTGAATATAGGTAATATAGCATTACAAGAACTAGTAATGTATTTTCATGCAATATTTTTTATGTTTGGAATTGCTTATGCTATTAAAGAAAATTCTCATGTAAAAATAGATATTCTTTCAAACAAACTCCATCAAAAACAAAAAGATGTAATATTTATTCTAGGAATTATATTTTTAATGATTCCATTTTCTTTATTTACTATCTATATAAGTATGGATATGGTTATTAAATCTTGGGAAATTATGGAACAATCTGGCGAAGCAGGTGGATTAAATCTTGTTTATATCCTAAAAAGTATTATTCCTATATCTGGTTTTCTGATTCTTTTACAGAGCTTTTCAGAACTTATCAAAAAAATGATTTTAATAATGAAATAAAATATGGAATACCTTGCTATTATATTTGTCTTCACAACCTTTGCTTTTCTGTTATCAGGATTTCCTGTGGCTTTTGTATTGGCTGGAGTCTCATTAATTTTTGCTTATACTGGAATATTGTTAGATATATTTGATTATTCTTATCTATTAGCATTTCCTAGTCGTGTTTATGGAATTATGATTAATCAAAATCTACTTGCAGTGCCATTATTTATTTTTATGGGTACAGTACTTGAAAAAACTGATATTGCAGAAAATCTCCTGAAATCAATGAATCAACTATACAAGAACAGTTCTAGCGGCCTTGGTGTTTCAGTTATCATTGTTGGTACATTTATGGCTGCAAGTACAGGTATTGTAGGAGCTAGTGTTGTAACTCTAGGTTTATTATCATTGCCAGTTATGTTAAAAAATGGATATCCACCATCTCTTGCTTGTGGAGTTGTTTGTGCATCAGGTACTCTAGGTCAAATAATACCTCCATCATTGGTTCTTATTTTACTTGCTGACGTATTATCATCTGCATATCAACAAGCACAGTTAAATGCAGGAATTTTTTCACCTGAAACAATCACAATTGGCGATCTTTTTGCTGGAGCTATAGTGCCAGGTTTATTATTACCTATTCTTTATATTCTTTATATAAAATCTAGAAATAAAGAAATACAAAGTTTGCATAGTCATTCTGATGATATGGTTATCAATCTAAATTTATTTAAATCTTTGTTTCCTCCAATAATTTTAATTTTTTTAGTCTTGGGTTCTATTATATTTGGGCTTGCAACACCATCAGAGGCAGCGGCTGTTGGTGCAGCAGGTGCATTAGGCATAGCTTTAATTCAAGGAAAATTAAACAAAAATATTCTTAATCAGACTTCACTCGAGACTATTAAAATAACAAGCATGGTATTTATGATACTTTTAGGTGCAACATTATTCTCACTAGTTTTTCGCGGATTTGAAGGAGAATCTCTAATACATCAACTTTTAATAGATATACCTGAAGATAAATATACATCTTTAATTATAGTTCTTCTAATAATGTTTTTTTTAGGTTTTATACTAGATTTTATAGAAATTATTTTTATAGTAATTCCATTGTTTGGGCCAACACTATTTTCACTCGGATTTGATCCAATATGGATTGGAATATTAATAGCCATGGTATTGCAAACTTCTTTTCTAACTCCACCATTTGGATTTTCATTGTTTTATTTACGAGGTGTTGTACCAAAAAATATAGCTACATCAGAAATATATAAAGGTGTTTATCCGTATATTTTATTACAGATTATTATAATAATAGTTATTTATCTATTTCCTAGCATGACAACTTATTTACCAAAAATTTTATTTAATTAGATTATTCTCTAAAACTAATATATGATTTTTCCGACAAATTTGTCCATGGAATAATTTGTGCTTGAAATTTTGTATATGAATTATAAACTTCTCTAGTAATTTCATCTGTCTGCCCTACTTCATACACAACTTCCTTTGATAATTTTTTTAAAAATTTCATAACTTCTTTTGGAAATTCACGGATACGTATATTTTCTGAAACTAAATATTGTAATGCTTGATTGTTTTTAGATGTATAATCAGCAAGCATATCAATATTTGCTGCTTTGCAAGAGATATCAATTATATATTTTAAATCATCAGGTAATTTATTATATGCATCTTTATTTATTATACATTCTAAAGCTGGTCCAGGTTCATGCCATCCAGGATAATAATAATATTTTGCTGCTTTATGTAATCCAAATGCTCTATCATTGTATGGACCAACCCATTCTGTAGCATCAATTGCGCCTGTCTGTAAAGCAGTAAAGATTTCTGATCCTGCTAGAGTTACTGGTACCCCACCAGCTCTTGCTAATACTTCTCCACCCAAACCAGGTATCCTCATTTTTAAACCTTTTAAATCAGATGGAGTATTTATTTTTTTGTTAAACCATCCTCCCATCTGGACACCAGTATTGCCTGCAGGACGAGGAATTAAATTAAATTGATCATATAATTTTTCCCACAATTTTAATCCATCACCATAATATAACCATGAGTTCATTTCTTGAGCATTTAATCCAAATGGTACTGAGGAGAAAAATTGACAAGCTTGGCTTTTACCTTTCCAATAATAAGCGCCAGAATGTCCCATCTCAGAGCCACCAGATGATACATAATCAAAAACTTCCAGAGGTGGAACTAATTCATTAGCACCAAAAACTTTTACTTTAATTCTATTATTTGATAGATGATTTATCATTTTAGCCAAATTTTCCGCACCTACCCCTAAACCAGGAAAATTTTTTGGCCACGATGTTACCATTTTCCATTTATATTCTGTTTTTTGTGATGCAGAAGATTTATTAGACAGCAACAAAGATGATCCTAATAATGAATATCCAATTGATTTTAAAAAATTTCTTCTTTTATTTGCCATAATTATAAAAAATCCAAGTGTGCATATGTTAGAACTAGCCATTTTGGACCATCATAGTCTTCAAATTTTATTTGAAGTTTTAAATTATCATCAGATCCTTCATAACTCAATATTATTCCATCACCAAATTTCATGTGTCTCACTCTCTGACCAATCTTAAAGAATGGTTTTTTGGTATTTTTTTTCATGGAAACTGATCTAGTATTAGTTCTAACTGATTCTAGTAAAGTATCTGGTATTTCACTTATAAATCTAGATGGATATAAATGGGTGAAATGGCCATGAAGATATCTGCCATTTGCATGAGTAATATATAAAATTTTCATAGCTCTTGTTATTGCAACATAACAAAGCCTTCTTTCTTCTTCTAGAAAAATTTTACTATCATTTCTATTAGCATTAGGAAAAATACTTTCTTCTAATCCAGTTAAAAAAACAATGGGAAATTCTAGTCCTTTAGCTGAATGAATAGTCATAAGCTGAACCGGATCTTCATGGCTTTTAGATTGATATTCACCTGCTTCTAATGCTGCATTATCTAAAAATTCATCAAGGATATTATCACTATCACTATTATTTCTAGCAAATCTATCGGCAACTGAAATAAGCTCATCTATATTTTCTAATTTTGATAAAGCTTCTTCAGTTTTTTTCTGATTAAAATAGGTAATTAACCCAGAGATTTTAACGGTTTTTTCTACTATTGTTTGTAAATTTGATTTTTTTATGAATTCAGTAATATCCAAAATCATTTTTCTAAAATCATCAAATTTTTTTGATAATCTCGAAAGTCCTTCAATCATTTCTTCGTTGTTGATTGCATCCCATAAAGATATTGAATTTTTTTTAGCAAATTCTCTAACCAGACCCATAGTTTTTTCTCCAATACCACGAGGTGGTTGATTAATAATTCTTTCAAAAGCATTATCATCTGAAAGATTAGTTGCCAATCTCAGATAACCAATAACATCTTTAATTTCGCTTCTTTCAAAAAATCTAAATCCTCCATAAATGATATAAGGTATCCCTCTACCATTTAATTCTTCTTCTAACCTTCTTGATAAAAAATTATTTCTATACAAAATTGCAATGTCAGATCTCTTATAACCTTCTTTTATAAAATATTTTATTTTTTCAGCTATAAATCCTGACTCATCATCATTGTTATATGCTTCATAAAGATATACAGGTTCTCCTTTGCCTGCTTTTGTCCATAGATTTTTTCCTATTCTTTCATGATTTTTAGAGATAAGTGTATTAGCTACATCCAAAATCTTTTCAGTAGATCTGTAGTTTTGTTCTAATTTAAAAATTTCAACATTTTTGAATTCCTTTTTAAATAATTGTATATTTTCACTACGTGCACCTCTCCATGTATAAATAGATTGATCATCATCGCCAACAGCATATAATGAACCATCTTTACCATTTAATATTTTTAAAAGTTTAAATTGTAGAGTATTAGTATCTTGAAATTCATCTACCATAATGTGTTTAAATCTTTCAGTATAATATTTCAATAACTCACTATTTTTCTGTAATGTTTCATATGTTGTTAATATTAAATCGGCAAAGTCTAATGAGTTTGTCTGTCTACGTATGTCTTCATATTCTAAAAAAATTTCATTATATTTATCATTGTCTGATTTCCCTGTTCTCAGACCTTTATCTTTTTGATTATTAATAAAAGATTGGATAGATTTTGGATCATATAAATTTTCATCTATGTTATCTCTCTTAAGAAGTCTTTTAATAATCCTAAGCTGATCCTGAGCATCTAAAATTGTATAAAATTGAGATATGCCTGCTTCATTCCAATGTATTTTTAAAAATCTTCTACATATTCCATGAAATGTACCAAACCATAGGCCTTGTGTAGAAATTTTTAATAGCTCTTCAATACGTTGCTTCATTTCATTGGCAGCTTTATTAGTAAATGTAAGTGCTAGGATATTACTTGGTTTTACATCAAAATTATCTATTAACTTTGCTACTCTATATGTAAGTACTCTAGTTTTACCACTACCTGCGCCAGCTAAAATTAATTTATTCCCTAAATTACAATCAACAGCTTTAGTTTGTTCTGGATTCAGTACATTTATATTTTGATTATCTACAAATGTCATTATTTTGGTTTAAAAAATATCAGCAGTATTAATAATACTATGAATAATTCCAAAGTATAATCCATTAACCAAACAGGTATTAACAGTGGAACACTTATAAAAAAAATAAAACCTAATATAATAATCAGTGAAATATACCAATAATTTCTCAATTGATTATTTCGAATTTGTTTTTCGATTTTTTCTAATTGTAATAAATTCTGATGCAGATCTAATTTATCTTTATTAACTAAATTCATAATTTTTCTAATGATCGTAGGAATTTCCGGTAGTAATTCAAAAAACTCAGATGAGTTATTATTAATTTTCTCTATAGTAGCCTTAAATCCTTTTTGTTTTTTCATCCATTTCTCAAGTATCGGTTTTGAAGTTTTCCATAAATCTAATTCTGGATAAAATTCTCTTCCAAGCCCCTCAGTGTATAACAAAGTTTTTTGCATGAGAATTAATTGTGGCTGAACTTCTAGCTTAAAACGTCTTGCTGTATCAAATAATCCAATAATAATCTCACTTAAAGAAACATCCTTAAGAGGTCTATCAAGCATTGATTCACAATTATCTCTTATTGCTGATTCTAATTGTGTAATATTTGTATCTTTTGGAACCCATTCTGATTCTACATGTAATCTCGCAACTTTAGCATAATCTCTATTAAAAAAAGCAACAAAGTTTTCCGCTAAATATCTTTTATCAAATTCACTCAATGATCCAACAATACCAAAATCAACAAGAACAAATTGAATATCTTGTTCGTTTTTTTGAATAAAAATATTACCAGGATGCATATCTGCATGAAAAAAATTATGTTCAAAAACTTGTATAAAAAATAGTTCAACTGATTTTTTTGCAATGTCTTCAAAACTTATATTATTATTAATTAGTGCTTCTTTATTATTTATAGGTATAGCAAAAGTCCTTTCCATTACTAATATGTTTTTAGTTACATAGTTCCAATATATTTTAGGTATATAAAGTAGTTTTGAGCTCTTAAAATTTTGTTTCATTTTTTTTGCATTTGTTGCTTCTTTTATTAAATTTAATTCATCAAAAATTATTGCTTCATAGTCACTTACAATTTCTTTCAAATGCATTCTACGAAAATCCTCAGACAATGAATCCAAATATGATGCAATTCTTTTCATCAATAAAATATCTTTTGTAATTTTTTTTTCAATTTCTGGACGAACAACTTTGACAATTACTTCATTTCCATCTTTAAGTTGAGCAGAATGAACCTGTGCAATTGATGCAGAAGCTATTGGTTCTAAATCAAAATTTAAAAAGACATTATTAAGTTTTTGATTTAAATCTTTTTCAATAATTTTAATTGATTCATTTCCAGAAAAAGGTTTTACCTTGTCCTGTAATTTAGATAATTCAAATGCTACCACTTCTGGTAATAAATCTTTTCTTGTTGAAATCATTTGTCCTAATTTGATAAATATTGGCCCAAGATCTTCAAAAAACTTTCTTAATTTTACTGGATAATTACTTATCTCCTTATTAGTAAACCAATTCCAAGGAAAGATATAAAAAATAAATTTTTTTGATCCAATTTTTTGTGAATTAATCAAAACTTTATCAAGATCATGTTTAATCAATAAATAAAATATTTGTAAGATTCTTAAGAAATTATTAATCATTTTTTGTACTTTCTTGATAATTTTTCAGTTCTACTTTTAAGATTATCTACATCATCTAAAAATTTTTGAACTTCAGATGTCTCGGCCAATATATCAGCATCATTTAATAAGAAATCATTTATATCATTAATAAAGTTTGTTGAAAAAGATTTAGTATGATTCTTAAATTTTATCGAAATATCTTCAACAATGTCAGCTTTTTTTTCTCCTAAAAAAATCACTAAAAACTCTCTAAATTTTTCTTTTTGATGCATCATTTGACGAATTTTATTAGCTGTTTCAATATCACCATTGATAAATATTCTAGATGAATAAATATCAGATCCATTGCTAATTACATACATAAAAAAATTTAATGGTGTTGCAGAAAACTCTACATCAATTTTATCTGATTTATCAATGATATTTAGTTGACTATTTTTTATTTGAAATAAAATTTCTGTATCATGACTTGTAAAATAAATTCTGACAACTTTATTATCTATAGAAGAAAAAAAATTTTGTGAAAAAAAATTTTGTAATTTTTTATTATTCAGGAACTTATTTGAATATTTTATAAATTTATTTTTTATTTTCAATTTTTGTATCCTATATGTATTGTAACTATTTCACCAAAAAGATAAAAATATTTTGTTTTGATAAATCCATTATCTACTAACATTTGTTTTACTTCATCAGCATTCATATATGTCTTAATAGATTCGGCAAGATATCTATAACTATCATAATCACTTGCAATAATTTTTCCTATTTTAGGTATTACATTTAATAAATAATAATCATATGCTTTAGTTATGAATTTATTTCTAGGTTGTGTAAATTCCAAAATTACAAGTTTGCCTCCAGGCTTTAGAATTTTATAAATATTTTTTAAGGCTATATTATGGTTAGTAAAATTTCTAAAACCAAAAGCGATTGTGGCTAAATCAAAATAATTTTGATTTAGATTAATATTCTCAATAGAAGATTGAATGAAATTTAAATTTTTACTGTATCCATGATCTAATAACTTATTTCTACAAATTGTTAACATATCAAGATTTGTATCTAAACATGTTATATTAACATTATTAGCTGACTTAATTAATCTATGAGCAATATCGCCCGATCCAGTTGCAATATCTATTATTAGCTGATTATCTCGTATATCACAAAATCTAATCATTTTATCTTTCCAGATTCTATGTATACCAAAAGACATCAAATCATTCATTAAATCATAGTTATCTGCTACCGATGAGAAGATATCATTAACTAGGTTATTTTTTATATCTTCAGAAACTTTTTTAAATCCAAAATTTACTTTTTTTTTCATCTTAACTTCTCTTTCTATCAACAGAAATTACATTAACATTTTTTCTTAGTTTAGACATTAATTTTGAAAGTGCATTTATATGATTTATTGAAATTACGAAAACCATAATATTGTGTCCTGTTTCTTTTGTATCTCCATACGTTACACTTTCAATATTCGAATTATTTTGAGCTATTATTGATGATATTTGTGCAAGAACACCTCTTTTATTTTTAACTTCAACTTTTACACAGGCATTAAATACATCATCAGTGTCTTCTCCCCATGACAAATCAATAATTTGTTCCTTTTTACTCTTTATTCCTTTTATGCTCTTACAAGTTTGTTGGTGGACAACAATTCCTTTACCTTGACTTGTGTAACCTAAAATAGTGTCACCAGGTATAGGGAAACAACATTTGGCATAAGAAACTATTAAACCTTCAGTTCCTTCTATGTTTACACCTTGAGAATGATCAGATGATTTCTTTTTATCTGATGTTGGAGCAATTCTCATTGCTACAAGTTTTGGTATACGATTTCCCAAACCAATTTCTCTGTATAGATCTTCTATATTTGAACAGTTATATTCTTCTAATACAATTTTTAATGTTTTTGCGGGTATATCTTTTATTTTTAGATTAAATTCTTCTAACATATGTATTAATAATTTCTTGCCAAAGTTAGTAGCATCTTCTCGCTGAATAAGTTTTAAAGAAGCTCTTATACTATGTCTTGCTTTCTCAGTCACTGCAAAATTAAGCCAACCAGGATTCGGTTTAATATCTTTTTTTGTTGTTATTAAAATCAGTTGTCCATTTTTGACAATGGTATTTGGTGAAACGGTTTTATTATCAATTTTAGCTGAAGCAAATTTATTTCCTAAATCGGTATGTATTGCATAAGCATAATCTATAACTGTAGATTTTTTTGGTAATTCAATTATATCTCCTTTTGGACTAAAAACATAAACTTTACCAGGATATAAATCAGCTTTTATACTTTGTAAGTATTCTTTTGGATTACCAGAATTTTCTTGTATATCTAATAAATTAGCTATCCATTGTTGTTCTTTAGTATAATCTTTCAAAGTTGTTTTATCTCCAATTTTATAAAACCAATGAGCTGCAATACCGGTCTGAGCTAATATATCCATATCTTTTGTTCTAATCTGAAATTCAGTTGGTAACCCATGTGGTCCTAATATTTCTGTATGTAACGATTGATAACCATTAGATTTTGGTATTGCAATATAATCCTTAAATCTACCCGGTATTGGTGTATATGAGTTATGTATAACTCCTAAAACTCTATAACAATCATCAACGTTAGAAGTAATTATTCGTACACCAAAAATGTCGTGTATCTGAGAAAATTTCAATTCCTTTTGTTTCATTTTTTTATAAATACCATAAACATGTTTTTCTCTTGCTAATACTTCGGCATTCAATCCTTCATCGGTTAATTTTTCTTCTATAACTTTTTTTATTTTTTTCATTAATTCTTTTCTATTACCTTGAGCTTCATTGATAAAATTCTGCAAAATTTTAAATCTAATAGGATAAAGAGATTTAAAAGCTAAATCTTCCATTTGAATAGTCATATTATGTATTCCAAGCCGTAAAGCTATAGGAGCATATATTTCAAGAGTTTCTTTAGCAATTTTTTTCTGCTGCTGAATCTTTAGAACAGAGATTGTTTCTAGATTATGTATTCTATCAGCCAATTTAATAAGTATAACGCGAATATCTTGGCTCATAGCTAAAATCATTTTTCTTAGATTTGCTGCATCAGCTTCTTCTTTTGATGAAAAATTAATTTTATCTAACTTACTTACACCATCTACTAACTGAGAAACTTTTGCCCCAAATTCCTGTTTTAAAATTTTCATATTTATTTGTGTATCCTCTATAACATCATGGAGTATCGCAGCCATAATTGTCTCGTGGTCTAATTGAAAATTAGACAAATATGTTGCGGCTGATAAAGGATGTTCTATGTAAGCTTCTCCTGACTTTCTTACTTGTCCTTCGTGAGCTTTGAAAGCTATATTATAAGCTTTTTCTATTTGTTTAATTTGATAATCGTTTAGATATTTTTGGAGTTTTTTTTTAAATGAACTAAAATTTTTAATATCAGTATCTTGTCTTTTGATCTGATGTTTTTTGTGTTGTCTTACCATTAGAAGTAATGGATTATAGTTAATCTGTTTTAGAATCCGTTTGAGTATTTTTATCTGACTCTAATTCAGATGTTTCTTCAATATTAGTATCTATATTTTCTTCAGTTTCAACAGTTTCAACAGTTTCTTCATTAATCTCTTCTTCTGATACGATAGTATTGGTTGAATTCATTGCTTGATCTTGTTCAGATGTATCTGATTCTGTTTCTTGAATTGAATCTTCTTTCAACATCTCTTCTGTGTTTTCATAACCCTGATTAAGTTCATTTATTATTTCTTCTTCACTAACTGTATCAAAAAGTTTTTGTTCAATTTTTTGTCTTTCGCTTACTTCAAAATAATCCAAATTAATTTTTCCTTCAGCTATTTCACGTAAAGCAATTACAGTAGGTTTATCTTTTGAATCAATTAGTGGATCAGAACCTGCCATTAAATCTTTAGCTCTCTTACTTGCTAATGCAACTATATCATATGTATTATCTATTTTTTTAAGACAATCCTCTATTGTAACTCTGGCCATGAATTTATCTCCTTACGATAAACAAACATTGTATCAGATTAAATATTTTAAACAAATTTCTTTATTTAGAGATTATAGAATTAATCCAATTATCAAGATATTTATTTTTCATTTTTTCTTTCAATATTATCCTTTTTAGATCATATAAAGCATCATCAAAAATATCATTGGTGATGATATAATCAGCAAATTGCGCATAATTCAGCTCTTTCTTTGATGAACGAATTCTACGTTTTATTATTTCGTTTTGATCATCACCTCTATTTATAAGTCTATTCTCTAAAGTTTTTATGTTAGGAGGAAGAATATAGATAGTTATAGCATCAGATATAATATTCTTGACTTCGAGCATGCCTTCATAATTTATTTCAAGTATGACATCATAACCAATATTTCTAATTGAATTAACTGATTCAATTGAAGTTCCATAATAATTTCCATAAACATTTTGATATTCTAAAAAATAATTTTTTGATATTTGTTTCATAAATTTGTTTTTAGTAACAAAAAAATAATCTTTTCCTTCCACTTCTCCTGATCTACGTTGTCTTGTAGTATGAGAAATTGAAGGTTGTATAAAATCCCAATCATTGCACAAACTTTTAACTAAAGAGGTCTTACCCGCTCCAGATGGTGCACTGATTATATATACATTATTGAAGTTTTTAGATATATTGTAATGCATAGGATATCAATTATAGTAAAATTCTAGTTAGAGGTAAATTATGGCAGATCCATGGAAAACTATTACTGTTGAATCAGTTAGAGCATTCACAAAAGGAATAATAGCAACAGCCCTTTTATGGGTATCTTTAGAAGGATATCTTGCATTTATCATCAATACACTTAATGTAATAATACCATCAACATTTGCAGCATTAATTATATTTTATACGATAATCTTTCTTGCTTGCTATATGATAGTACGAAAAAAGAATGGGAGTTTTGATGTAAATGAAAAAAGAGCAACAATTTATTCTATAGTTACTGTACTAATAATTTGGTTTTCTACATCAGGATATTTAAATTTCATACCTGAAACATTAATTACTATTGGTGTTTTTGAAAATCTAGCTTATTCATTATTGATTGGAACTGTACTTTTTACTCTACTTATCACAATATTTTATGGATTAGATGGAAGAATTTTTACAACCATGATGCTAGGTCATATGCCATGGGTAAAAAACCCAGATAAGTATTTATTCTTTTTTTGGGCTTGGATCAATTTAATAGTCTCAGGACTTGTAAACGTTTTTGAGCTAAATGTTTTTTGGGTTTTTGTAAGTTTATTTTTCTATTTTCTTGTTCCTTCACTGTACATCGGTACACAAGTCCAACAAATACATGGTTCAAAAAAAGAATAAATTTTATTCTTTAAAAAACCTGTCTGGTAATATATTTATACCAAACTTATTTCCCAATTTAACTAAAAATGCAATTGCTAAAATTCCTCCAGGTAAAGCAAAAATTCCAAGGGCACCAATATTTTTTATTAAATTAGAAAACTGTATGTTAGCTTTTTCTATCTCATCTTTATCAATGTTTTTACCAGACACATATTTTTGATACGTATTTAGCATATCAGATGATTCTTTCGATTCCTCATCTAAAATTATTTTAATTTGTAATAGTGTTTTCTTAATCTTTTCTTTATTAATTGTTAGTTTATCAATCAACTGAGAAAAAATTCTATTGTCATTAGGGCTCATTTTTCACTTTAAATCTAAAATTAGTATGTTTAAAATATCATATGCGTAAATTACTATTTATTATTATGGCTATTATTCCATTATTTGTATATAGCGAAACAATGGATAAAGGATATCATGCGTATCAAAGTAAGGACTATGTTAATGCCTATAAGTTTTGGAAGTATGATGCTGATAAAGGTGATGCATTATCGCAATTTAATTTAGCTCTTTTGTATTTTTTTGGTAATGGTGTTGAACAAAATTTTAAGAAAGCATTCTATTACTGTTCGCTATCAGCAAATCAAGGTTTGCCAAGAGCTCAAAATAATCTAGCTCATATGTATTTTAAAGGGTCTGGTGTTGAACAAAATTTTATAGAATCATATAAATGGGCTTTTTTAGCAAAAAAGAATGGTTACCTCTCTCAAAAAATTCTTGATGATAGTTCAAAAAATTTAACAGAAGCAATGAAAATAGAAGCAAATAAAAAAATTAAAAATTATTTAATAGGTAAAAAAACAGATGAAAAATAAGAAAAATGATATTTTTATTAATGTAGAAACTATGTATCTGCAAAATGAATCTGATCCAGATGAGAATAAATTTTATTTTTTATATACTATTTCAATAAAGAATAAAGGTAATGTTGGAGCAAAATTATTATCTAGACATTGGATAATTGAAGATTCTAATGGAAAAATACAAGATGTTAAAGGTGAAGGTGTGATAGGTGAACAACCACATATTACCCCAGGTCAGGAATTTGAATATACTAGCGGTGCTATGCTTGAGACTTCTTTTGGTACAATGAAAGGGACATATCAAATGATAGATGATAATGAAAATTATTTTGATGCAGATATTCCAGAATTTGTTTTATCAACTCCTAGAGTTATACATTAATGCGCTGTAAAACCAAAAAACTATAACTAATATTTTTTTCTTTATAAATTTTTTGTTCTTGTTCAATAATACTCCATTCTGCTTTATTAATATTTGGAAACCAAGTGTCTCCGACAAATTCTGAATTTATTTGCGTCATATATATCCTGTTTGTATATGGTAATGCTAAATTATAGATTTCTGAACCACCTATAATCATGATTTCAGGATATGAACTAAATTGTTTTATACATTCTAAAAAATCATTAAATATATGAACGTATTTTTTCTTGTATTTTTTGTTTTTAGTAAGAATAATATTTATTCTACCATCTAAGATTTTTCCTATTGATTCATGGGTTTTTCTTCCCATAATAATAGGTTTATCCATTGTTATACTTCTAAATCTAGTAAGTTCGCCTGGTATTTTCCAAGGTATTGTATTTTTATTACCTATTAAATTATTTGCATCAACCGCTACTATAATTGATATTATTGGTTGATTTTTATTCATACAGAGACTTGAGCTTTTATATGATCATAAGGTTCGTAATTCTCTAAAATAAAATCAGAGAAATTATAGTCAAAAATAGATTTCTTATTTTCTTTAATAATAAGTTTAGGCAATTTTCTAGGTTTTCTTTTAAGTTGTAATTTAACTTGATTTATATGATCTAAATATATATGAGCATCTCCAAAAGTATGAATAAATTCACCATATTTATAATTTGTTATATCTGCCACCATCATAGTTAAAAGGGCATAAGAAGCTATATTAAATGGAACTCCCAAAAAGACATCTGCGCTTCTTTGATACAGCTGACATGATAATGTATCGTTATTTACATAAAACTGAAATAAAATATGACAAGGAGGCAACTTCATTTTGTCTAATTCTGAAACATTCCAAGCTGAAACAATATGTCTACGTGAATCTGGGTTTGTTTTTAAATTTTCAATAAGATTCTTTATTTGATCAATGTTTGTATTTTTAGCTGGCCATGATCTCCATTGAGATCCATATATGGGACCTAACTCACCATCATCATCAGCCCATTCATCCCAAATTCTTACATTATTGTCATTAAGATATTTAATATTTGTATTACCTTGAAGAAACCATAATAATTCATAAACTACAGATTTAAAGTGAATGGCTTTAGTTGTTACTATAGGGAATCCTTCTTCAAGATTAAATCTCATCTGATATCCGAAAATTGATTTAGTTCCGGTTCCAGTTCTATCTCGCTTTGTCACCCCATTATCTAAAATATAATTTAGTAATTTATGATATTCTTTCATCTAAATTTTGAATTTTTTAAAAAATATATAATTATAATACCTGTTATTATCATTGGAATACATAATAATTGACCCATCGTTAACCAATTATTATATAAATAACCTATATGACTATCAGGGACTCTAAGAAATTCTATACTAAATCTGAATACTCCATAAATAATTAGAAAATAAGATGTTAAGATACCTTTAGATGGATTTTTATAAAAAATCATTCTCATTAAAAAGAATAAAACAAGTCCTTCCAAAAAAGCCTCATATAACATAGATGGATGTCTTGGAATCTGATCAATAGCTGGAAAAATTACACCCCAATCAGTATTAGTTGGTTTTCCATATAATTCTCCATTAATAAAATTGCCAATTCTACCTAATCCTAATCCAATAGGTATATACAAAGAAATCAAATCTGATATATCAAAAAATTTTATATTTTGATTTTTGCTAAATATTAAGAGACCAATAAATGCCCCAATTAGTCCGCCATGGAAAGACATTCCTCCTTGCCAAATCATTAGAATTTTTATGGGGTTATTAAGATAATAAGTAATATCATAAAAAATAACATAACCCAATCTTCCACCTATCAATAAAGATATTAGAGAAATAATCATAAAATTATCAATAAAATTTACGGAAAAATTAAAAAATTTTTTTTTAATATCTCTCTTAATCATATAATCTATTAAAATAAATGATATTGCATACATTAGGCCATACCAGTACAGATGGATTGACCCTATACTCAAAAAGATAGGATTTATGTTATGAATATAAATCATAGTTTAAAAAATTGAAATCTTATATTATTTATAATAGCCTACAACCGAAACTATAGAAATAAATCATGAACAGTTTGAGTAAAGAAAAAAGCTTATATTTACTTCAACATGCATCAAATCCAGTAGATTGGTATCCATGGTGCGATGAGGCCTTCGAAATTGCATCTAAAAATAACAAACCTATATTATTATCAATTGGATATTCAGCATGTCATTGGTGTCATGTAATGGCCCAAGAATCATTCGAAGATTCGAAAACAGCAGAAATAATGAATAAGTATTTTATTAACATTAAAGTTGATAAAGAAGAAAGACCAGATTTAGATAAGGTATATCAAATGTCACAATCTATTATAACAGGTAAAACCGGTGGCTGGCCGTTGACTATTTTTATGTCACCTAATAAATTTCCTTTTTTTGCAGGAACTTACTTTCCTAATGAACAAAGGTATGGCTTGCCATCATTTAAAGATATTTTGAAACGTGTTAATGAATTCTATGCTACTCGACAAAAAGATATAGAAGATCAGAACATCACTATTACAGAAATTTTCCAAAACTTAAGCAAAAAAAATAAAGATAATGAAATAATTAATCTTGAATTGATAAATAGAACTAAGATAGATTTAATTAATAGTATCGATAAAATGCATGGAGGCTTTGGTTCTGCTCCTAAGTTTCCACAGACTTATAATTTACTCTTTCTCCTCAACTCTATTACTGATGACAATGATTCTCTCAAATCTACTTTTCATACGCTCAATAGAATGTGCTTAAGTGGAATTTTTGATCATCTAGACGGTGGTTTTTTTAGATACTCTATCGATGACCTCTGGATGATTCCTCATTTTGAAAAAATGCTGTATGATAATGGACCGCTAGTTACGTTACTGAGTAAAGCATATCAAATGACATCTAATCCAATTTTTCTAAAACGTATTAATCAGACCTCGAATTGGATAGTAAATGAAATGCAGGATGAGAGTGGAGGTATTTATTCTACAATTGATGCAGATTCAGAGCATGTTGAAGGCAAATATTATATATGGGAAAAGAAAGAATTAAAATCAATTTTGAATGATGATGAATTTGAAGTAATAAAAAATAGTTACTTTGTTGATGATAAGCCTAATTTTGAGGACAAATATCATTTTCATGTTACTCAGGAATGTGAAAAGTTTTTTCTTAAAAATGAAAAAAAAATAAAAGAAATAAATGAAAAATTATTAAAAATAAGAAATAAAAGAATAGCTCCAAATACTGATAAAAAAATTTTAGTTTCTTGGAATGCATTAGCAATTATTGGCCTTATAGATGCTTACAAGATAACAGAGAATGATAAGTTTTTTTCAGCAGCAGTAAAATGTTTTAATTTTATTAAAAAAACACTTTGGGATGGAAATCAATTATATGCATGCTTTAATGAAAAACCTTGTTTTAAAGGATATCTTGATGATTATGCCTTTTTACTCAAAGCCAATCTTGAATTATTAAAAATTGAATGGAACTCAGATAATTTTTATTTTGCAAAAAATCTTGCAGATATATTAATCAAAGACTTCCAAAATCATAAAGATGGTGGATTTTATTTTACCTCAACACATCATGAAAAACTTATCTATCGACCTCAAACTTATATGGATGAATCACTACCTGCTGGAAACAGTATTGCAATAGAATCTCTATCAGAATTAGGTTTTTTAGAAGGCAATCAAGAATATATAGAATATTCAAAAAAAGCTCTTTTGTCTGCATCTGATTCTGTACAAAAATCTAATACATCACATGCAAGCTTACTTTTAGCCTCAAAAAATTTACTTGTTTTTAAAAAATTTATAATTATTAGATGCTCACGTGAAAATATTGAAAATTACAGAAAAAAAGTTTTTAATTTATCAGAAATGTCTTTTTATTTTATTGGTGATAAAGATAATGATATCCCGCAATCACTTATTGATAAAAAACCTTTGGGTGATTTTACTGCATATGTTTGTGAGGGTTTTAATTGTTTAGAACCAATTAAAAGTTTTGATGCATTAATTCAGGAATTATCTAAAAAATAGATGGGTTTTATTATGAAGTGTTTACTAATTTTTTTAAGATTCCCTATTTTAATTGTTCATGTATTGCTAGGAATGATTGTATTAATTTTTTTCCCAAAAAAATTAAAACTTACAAAAAATCATTTTTCTATAGTTGTGATTTGGATGAAAATATTAGTTTTTATATTTGGCTTAAAAATAATAGTCAAAGGAAATAAAAATAAATCTTCTAATTGTTATGCTTCTAATCATGTTAGCTTTCTTGATATTATGGTTTTGAACTCTATTCTACCGGTCTGCTTCATTGCTAAATCTGAAATCAAGAGTTGGCCTATAGTTGGATACCTAACTTCTAAATCTGGAAATCTTTTTATTCAGAGAGGCTATAAAGAATCCTCTGATAAAATGATATCTTCAATAAAAGAGTATTTGTTTAATGATTACAAAATAATGTTTTTTCCTGAAGGAAGAATTGGTGATGGGTTATCAATCAAAAAATTTCATAGTAAGCTATTACATTCAATTTCCAAATCAGATCTTGAGATTCAACCTATTTCAATCAGATATCCAAAAAAATATCCTCAAGACCTTGATTCAGACAATGATGTGGCAAATCCAGATGATTCTAGAACACTTTTTAAAACTGGCATTATTTGTCTTGGTAGAGTATCAACTATTGTACTAGTTAATTTTGGAAAAACAATTAATACAAAAAACTTAGATGCTTCTGAAATAGCAAAATTGTCTGCAGATGATGTTAAGCAATCTTTAAATAATTTAACCTGATTATATCGGGCCTCTTTTGTCACCTTCTTTACCAACTTCAACATCTACAACAATATCTGTTGTTGGCGTCCATTGACAAGCTATTACCATTCCATTATCCATCTCTTCTTTATGCAATAAAGCAGTAGGATCACATGGGCTTGCCGGATATCTACCTTCACCTTCAACAATAATTGCTCTACATGATCCACAACTTCCAACCTTACATGAATGTGGCCAAGCTATCTTAGCTTTGAAGGCTGCTTTCATTAATAATTCATTTGGTTCGCATTTAAATGTTTCACCAGTACTTTTAACCGTTACTGTAACGGGCTCTTTCTTCTTGAAAAGTCCAAATACCATTTATTTTCTCCTTAAAAATGAAGTGTTAAGTCAATATATCATATTTAAATTATATGTTAATAACAAATCAAATTATTATTAAAATATAATAATTTAAATTTTTGATAAATAATGCTTCAGTGCTATCAATAGAAAAAAGCTTCTAGAAGCAAAAAATATTAGAAATGATAACCATAAACCATGATTCTGATACGAATCAAGAAAAATAACTAAAAAGAAAAAAATTGAACCTGATATTATCATTATATTTCTCATTATTATATGCTGCATAGCTCCTATAAATACACCATCTAACCAAAAAGCAAATGTGCCTGCTACAAAAATCAAATATAACCATATAGAAAAAATCAATGCTGATTCTTTTACTGATACAATATCAGTCACAACATTTAATATAGAATCTTCAAGTATTATAAAAAATAGTAAATATAAAATTAATAATATTAAAGATAATTTACCAGTAGATATGATAGATTTCTTTACATAAGAATAATCTTTTTTACCAATTGAATTACCTATCATAGTTTCAGATGCATGTGCAAAACCATCTAAACCATATGAAAAAATAAAGAAAAAGTTTAATAAAATTGTATTAGCTGCAAGTATGACAACGCCATATTCTGTACTAATTTTCATAAAGTATGCAAAACACGTCATTAAAATAAGTGATCTTATAAACATGTTAGTATTAAATAATATTTTTTCTTTTATTGTATTCCAATTGAATATATCGTTAATTTTAAATTTATAATTAGTTAATATATTTTCGTTTACAAAAGCTAAATACACAAAAACAAGAATTGAATACTCAGCTATAACTGATGCAATTGCAACTCCTGAAACCCCATATCCTAAAACTAAAACAAAATAATAATCAAGGATTGCATTAAAAACATTTATAAAAATAACAATAAACATTGCTCTTTTTGTTTTTTGCAAACCTATATAATATCCAATTAAAATATCTCTTAAAAATATGGCAGGAACTGAAAAAATTCGAATAGAAAGATATATTTCACTATTTATTTTGACATCTTCAGCTGCATCAAATAATTCTAAGGAAAAATTAATTATGTAATTTTTTGCTGATAAAATTAATAATGAAATAATAGAAGAAATAATAAGTATTTGATAAAGGGTTAATAAAAGATTTTTTTTATCACTACTACCTTCATGCTGTGATGTAAAACTTGCAGTTACAGATTTAATAAAACCAAAGCTAAATAAAATATAGCTTATCACTATCGAACCGATACCAACGGCACCCAAATATATAGGTGAACCAAGATGACCAACAACTGCATTATCAACAAACCCAACAAGTGGAATTGTGATATTAGATAAAATCAGTGGTAAGGCTATTGCAAGAGTTTT
>MDTE01179091.1_pt1 | contig 25177 bp, 20 predicted proteins | sample 811231 | NCBI WGS metagenome assembly MDTE01 (sample SAMN05326651, study PRJNA326480) | marine metagenome | isolation source: seawater | place: Indian Ocean: Red Sea | collected 2010 | reverse complement strand
TCCCCTCCATGGCCTGTTTCGCCTGTCACGAGACGCCGTAAAACCAAAACGCCGCCGCCGCCGCCGCCGCGTAGCAACAAAGATATTTTTGCAATTTATTCATCGAATTCCCGATCGACGGCGATCGATCGTCACTCGCCGACGCGCGACCGACCGAACGAACGCGCGAACGAACGAACGAACGAACGAAGAATCATGGGAGGTAAAAACTCCAAACCGACGACGAACGACCTCGTCTACGCGCTCCCGCGCGGGAATCCGACCGAGTGCGTGGACATGCCGTTGGCGAAGATGGAAAAGTACGATCTCAAGACGGCCACGGCCACGCGCGTGACGGTGCAGCCGGGATGGTCTTGGGCGCAACACGTCGGTGATGGGTCGGAGGGAGCGTCGTGTACCGTTCGACACGTCGGGTACTGCGAGAAGGGACAGTTGAACGTGACCATGGCGGACGGCACGAAGAAAAAGGTCAAGGCTGGGGACTGTTATCTCGTCGAGCCGGGACACACGGCGAAGAATAAGGGGAAAGTACCGTTCGTCGGCGTGGAGTTCGTGACGAAGATGAATGATGAGACCCGAGGGGAGGGAGGCGGGACGGTGTACGCGGCGGACGCGAGCGGTGAGAGCGGCGACGAAAAGAAGCAAATCGATACGAAGAGCTTCGCGGCGCCGACCAAGGCGATGAAGATGCCGAAAGGAAACGCGTGCGTGTGCATCCTCGGAAATAATCAAGCGAAAACGATGAAGGCGCGGTTACAGCCCGGTTGGACGTGGAAGACGGGCGCGCGATTGCTCTTACCGCCCGAGAAGCAAGATCTCGAGGCGTGCCCCGCGCGACACGTCGGCATGGTTACGGAGGGTAAGTTCGAGATGATCGACGGTAAAGGAAACGCCGCCCTCGTCACCCCGGGCATGTGCTACGTGTGCGAACCCGGCCACGACGCGAAAGTCGTGGGCGATCATCCCGTTCAGCTCGTCGAATTCGAATCCGTCATGTAAGACGGTTCGCGCGTTCGCCCTTCTCGCAAGCTCTCGCGTCATCCGTCGCCGAGGCCGCGGCAGAGACGCAATACATACTAATGCGTAATAACTATGTCCATGTCGTTGCTTGTAATAAATGCACGTATCGGACCACACACCACGCGCGCTCGAACGTCGCGACCGCCCGCGAATGCGAATGAATCACTCCCCGTGTCCGAAAAATCGCCAAAAAAACGCTCGAAACGCTCCGCGACGCATTCGGTAACATCACAACGAGACCCTCGCTCGCGATGCGCGTCGACGGTGAAGACGGCGACGAGGCGTCGTGTGATAACCATCTGAAGGCCCGTGGATCGCGCGCGCGTCGTCGCCCGTCGTGTTTCGTCCAAAACACGCCCCGGCCATCGCACACGTCCCCGATGGAGTCTGGCGATGCAATCGCGAACGGGACGCTCGAAGGGTGCGGGACGCGAGAATCGACGGTGGAAGTGGACGAGGAACGCGGTGAATCGCTCGCCGCGATCGCTTTCTTTGATTCCGTCGATCAATTCGACGCGCTCGAGTACGCGAATCGTCCGAGAAAGAGCGAGAGTGGTGAGGATGGGAGCCGCGCCGGCGTGGGATGGCGAGAGCGCGCGAGAGAGCGCGTGCGAGAGGGACTGGAGAGCGGACACGCGACGATGTGGATGGCGAACATCACGGTGTGGAGTCTGTTTGGGGACGATTTACGACTGATGATGACGGATGCGGACGCGGACATCGGATTCGTCATCATGGTGTGGATCTGTCTCGTGAGCTTTGGCGTCGAGGTGTTGTTGAGCGTGTTCGCGATGGATGATTATCTCGGTCAATTTTACTTTTGGCTCGATCTCGTGGCCACACTGAGTCTTCTCGCGGACATCCCCGCGTTCATGAAAGCGGTGGGGATGGATCCGTGCGACGGCGTGGACTCGTATGGGACGCAGTTCGATCAAGCGTTGAGCTCGGGGAACACGCAAGGCTCGAGGGACGTCGCGGACGCCGGCTTCGCAAAGGCTGGTCGAGCGTCCCGTGCGGCGACGAAAGCCGGGCGCATCGTTCGAATAATCCGTTTGATACGATTGGTGAAGATTTTCAAATCGTTCGAAATCACGCGACAGCGCAAGGAGCGTCGAGAGAGCTTGATCAAACTCAAACGAGACAGTCTCGCCAAGCAGAACCTTCTCGCGGAGCCGGAAGGACAAGGCACCGCAGCGAACGAACGCGACGACGACGAGCACTCTTTGTCGCACTTTGAAGAGTCTAAATCTCGAGTCGGACAGAAACTCAGCGATTTGACGACGAAGAGAGTGATTGTGGGTGTTCTTCTGATGCTCTTCTTACTTCCGGTGTTCAGCGTCGATCTCTACACCGTCGGCGAGAGGGAAGAATTCATGGAGGGAGGCTTGACCATGGCGCACGAGACGTTCGTCAACGGTGGTGAAGGATCGAGAGGATTTTATCAGTCCGTGAACCAATACCACGCCGGTACGAAGGGCATGTATCGTCTCGTGGTGAATGGAACAGATTTCTCAGACGACAACAATCTCGCCTTCATTCTAAACGACCAAGCGCACAAACGTTTACGATGTACGGAGTTCGCTTACACCACATACTCGTCGCAATTGCTCGATGAAAGCAGTGGTTTTAGTTTCGCCTTCTTCGACCTTCAGAAGGAGAGTCGAGTTCAAGCTTTACTCAACATCATGCGCACGCTCTTCGTCTGCGTGATTCTCACCGTCGGCGCGGTGTTATTCAGTAAAGACACGAACGCGTTGGTCCTTCGCCCGCTCGACCGCATGGTGAGTAAGATTCAGGCGATGAGTGACAACCCGTTGACGCAGTTTGACATCAGCGACGACGAGGAAGATCAAATGGAGACGAGACTTCTCGAGAATAGTATATCGCGTATATGTTCGCTCCTCGCGGTTGGATTCGGCGACGCCGGCTCAGAGATTATCGCAGAGAATATGAAACGCGGAGGGGCGATCGATCCGATGGTCCCCGGTAGGAAAATGGTTGCTATATTTGGATTCTGCGATATTCGACAGTTCACGGACACCACGGAGGTTTTACAAGAGGACATCATGGAGTTCGTGAACACGATTGCCAAAATAGTTCATTTGGAAGTGCACGTACACGGTGGTAGTGCAAACAAGAACATCGGTGACGCGTTTCTGCTCGTGTGGAAATTTCCTCGTGATATTCACGACGACGACGTCACGAATTTCGACGACATCGACGAGGTGAAAAGACAAAGAATTCGAATGGTTGCGGACAATGCGTTGGCGTCGTTCGTCACAATCATAGGAGCGCTTCGCCGGAGCTCTCGATTACATCGATATCGCAGGAACAAAAACTTGAACAAGCGCATCGATAACTTCGATGTGAAGATGGGATTCGGACTTCACGTCGGTTGGGCTATCGAAGGCGCGATTGGAAGCGAGCACAAGGTCGATGCCTCGTACTTGTCTCCCAACGTAAACATCAGCGCGCGTCTCGAAGCAGCCACAAAGCAATTCGGAGTGCCGTTATTGTTCACTGGTGATTTCGCGGCTCTGCTTTCTCCTGCCGTTCAAGAGGAAGCCCGACAGATCGATTGCGTCACCGTCAAAGGTTCCCTTCATCCCGTCGAACTCTACACGTACGACGTTAATCCAGAAAATATTCCAGTACCGAGCGTCGGTACAGACCCGCACCGCAACTTTGAAGACGAGACGCTGAGTGTCATGGAGTACAGCGACGAGTTCAAGCAACATCCAGACATTGTTGAAATGCGCAAGGGCGTATCGAGGCAGTTTTTGGACGAGTTTCAGCGTGGCTTAGAGTTGTACACGAACGGTGAGTGGTTGCAGGCAAGAGACGTTCTCCAGAAGACGAGGACGTATCTCAAGGCTCAGGGCCAGGTCGTGGACGGACCGAGTGATAGTCTGCTCACGGTGATGCAAAAGCACAACTACAACGCGCCAAAGTCTTGGAAAGGCTTTCGCGAGCTCACGGAAAAATAAGAACTATCTATCATCTAAATTAAAGCTCTTCGCGCTCACCTCTTCTGTTGTAATTCACGAACGAACTTATGAAAACGGACTCGTCTAGATTCAGAGTCGCATGCCACCAATTCGTTGGGAAGTAGATGGCCTCTCCCGCATGCACCGTACACTCTAGGATGCCGTCACCTTCGCGCACGTCGCCCCTTCGCAGCGCGTCGAGCGACCAAAAATACGCCGTCACGTTCGGTTCAAACGTCGGCGCGGGATCCGGCGGAGCGATGAACCAATGTTTCCTCCCCACCAAACTCTCGCTCCATCCCGGTCCGTGCTGATGCATGGGAACACCGCTGTACCGTCCTCCCACGCCGAAACTGTACGCCACGTCGGCGTCCTTTGGCACGAATCGAATATCCTCGTACGAATCGAAGAGCTCTTGAAACCCACTCGGCGTGTTCCCGTGTTCATCCGTGTGATCACCGAACCAATACCACGTCGCGCTCGCATCTTCTCCCCGCTCGGCCGGGACGTCTTCCTCCACGTACGCTCGCAGCGTCTTCTTTTTCTTTTCATACGAAAACGTATTCGACGACGACAACGCGACGACTTCGTCGCCGAACGCCTCCAACAGCGCCTCCCTCGACACGCGTTCGAGCGTTCGCGCCCGCGTCGGACCGAGACCCACGATCACGACGGGCCTCTCCGCGTCTCGAAACGCGCGCTCGAACGCGTCCGCGCTCAGGTCGTCGACGTGAAGTTTCGGCAGCGTGCACGGCCGAGCGTCGAAATCACCCGAGAAGCGAAACCAATCGCGCGCGCGCGCGGGACGCGCCGCGAGGAGGAGGCACATCGACGCGAGGACGCGCCACGCGCGCGCGGTGACCCTCGCGCGCATCGCTTCGGACGCTCGGGGAGGCGACGCGCGCGCGAGTGCCGACGAGCAAGATGGCGCGCAGTCATTGCCCGACGCGTGCATCGGCGCGCGCGCGCGGAGACGAAGGATGAGGACGGAGAGGAGGACGCGCGCGGGGGTGTTCGCGCTCGCGCTCGCCGTCGTCGCGACGCGCGGCGCCGGAGGAGACGCGGCGGCGGCGTCATCGGTGACGTCGAGTTTTCAACGCCCGGACGCGCATCCGGCGGTGCCGCTGACGCCTCGAGGACGCGAGACGGCGGAGACCGCGCGCGGGGCGCCGACGCAGGTGCACCTCGCGCCGACCGCGTCGGGGGAGATGACGGTGGTGTGGACGACGAGAGAAGCGCTGACGGAGGAGGACGGGACGGTGGAATATTCATCAACCGACGAGGGACGAAAGAAACATTACGCAAAGGCGACGAGCGATTCGTACACGACGCAGTTGTGCGTCGGAAATCCGACCGCGTTCGTGCCGCGCATGGGACAGACGCCGGCGGTGGACGGCGACGCGCTGACTCGATTGGCGAACACGAGCGCGTGGGCCGACTCGGACGCGGCGAACTATCGCGTGGTGACGTCAATCGAGGACGTCATTCCGAGCGGATTCTGGTCGCAACCGCCGACGGATAAGGCGGTGTGTCTGGATTATTCGAACCCCGACGCGGTGTACCATTCGCCAATCATTCATATGGCGAAGATGAAAGGATTGGCGCCGGGTAAGGAGTACGCGTACGTTCTTCCGGGAACGACGGACGCGAGAACGTTCAAGGCGCCGATGGTCCCGACGAAGCACTCGAAAGTGCCGACGAAAATCGCCGTCGTCGGTGATACCGGTCAGACGGAGGTGACGCAGGAAGTTTTGACGCACGTCCACGACGCGCTCGGGGATTCAGAAGTCCTTTTGCACACGGGCGATTTATCGTACGCCGACGGTTTCGCGCCGAGGTGGGATAGTTTCGGTGTCTTGGGCGAATTTTTGCTCAAAAGCATGCCGATGTTAGTCGTACCGGGAAATCACGACGTGGCACATAATGGAATGGATCTCGTATCGTACATGATGAGGTATCCTTCCCCGTACGAAGCGGCGAAGAGCCCGTCGCAGCTGTTTTGGTCGTACGAAGTAGGTCAGGCACACATCATAGGATTGAATAGTTATGCCAACGCGCAGACTGGAATGTTTGACGGTGCGGACACGCCCATGACGTCGTGGTTACGAAAGGATTTAGAGAGCGTGAATCGACATTACACGCCTTGGGTCATTGTCGTATTTCACACTCCGTGGTACAACTCGAATCACGGGCACTTTAAAGAAGCTGAACGCGCGCGCAAGGCTCTCGAACAGACCCTCTACGACGCTGGCGTCGATTTGATCTTGAACGGCCACGTACATTCATACGAGAGGTCGCACCCAGTCTTGAACTATGGCTTGAATGACTGCGCGCCCGTACACATCGTCGTCGGAGACGGCGGCAACTACGAAGGTCCTTACGGAGAGAGCTGGATGGTACCTCAACCCGCGTACAGCGCGTTCAGAGAGGGTTCGTTCGGTGCAGGATCCCTGGTCATCCACAACGATACGCACGCGAGCTGGGAATGGCGCCGAACGACGTGTGTCGCGAACACGACGACGGCCGAGACATACTTTAGGAAAGCTGGAGACGCGAGCACTTGTCGATCCATTCCCGACGTTTCCGCGCAAGCCATGGAACCCGTGGACGCGGTTGTTCTTCGACGTGATGTGCGAGCTTGTCCGAATAAAGCGATGGGATCGGCGAAGAGAACGAGCAATGGAGGGACGCCGTACGTTCCGGAATCCAACGCGCCTTCCCTCTACACCGCCATCATCGTGCTCGTCATTCTGTGGCTCGCGACCAGCGTCGTTCTCATTCGAACGCTCAAAGTGATGCGAGAGATGAAGACAAGGATGTATCGGTCTCCCGGTCTACTTTCTGGTGAGGACGAATTCGATGACGAACTCGGAGAGAGCGCCATCAGTCTCAAGGATTTTAGCGCTCCGTAAAAATGTAACATGTATCACAAGTGCTTAGCTAATCGAGTTACAGTGAAAAATAGAAGTCGCCTCATTAATCGTACGCAGACCAATCCGACGCCGCATCGCGACCGCGCCTCGGCCCATTGGAGTCACCGTACGCGTCGTCGGCGCCCCCTCTTCGCAGACCGCCGCCGTCGTTTCTGCGCGTGTACGAGTACGCGGCTCCCGAGCTTCGTCTCCTCGATCTGTCCTCCACACCGGCCGAGCGCTTCGCCGCGGCCGACGCACCGGACCGACGTTCTTTAAACCACGCGATAATCTTACTCGCCGGAAGTCTCGTCGCTTGCCGAATGCTCTCCACCATGGCGTCGTCCGGATACTGTGTCACCGCGTACACCTTTTCCAAAGTCGAGATGTTCGACGACCCCAAACGCGTCTTCTTGTACGTTTTATACGCCGGCATCCCACCCGGTCCGTTTCCTCGCCTGCTCTTCGCCTCCGCCGCCGCCTGTCTCTCCGCCTCGGCTCGCTCCGCGCGCGCCTCTCGCGCGCGCTCTCGCGCCTCCCTCTCCGCGTCCTCGTTCGCCAATTCCTCCGCGTACCTCCTCCCCAACTCCTCCGCTCGGTGTCCGTTACGCTTCAACCACCTAATCACCTCGTGTCGCTCCAGTTCCAGCTCCTTACACAGCTCTCGCACCTCCACTTTCCGTCGTCCCCTCGCCAACGCGCGCTCGAGCGCGCGCGTCTTCGCCCTGGGAATCTCCCGCTCCGCCTCCGCCTCGGACGCCTGTCGCTCGAACGCGTCGAACAGGTCCTCCCACGATTCACCACCCTCCGTCGCGTTCGTCCTCACGCGCGCGCTCGCCCTCGCGCGCGCGTTCGCCCTCGCGCGCGCCTCCGTCGCGACGCGTCTCGTCCCCGCTCGACCGGCGGCGCGCGCGCCCACGCTCTCTCGCGCGCGCGCAAGCGTCGCGGACGCCCGCGCGAGGGCGAACGGCGTCGACGCGAACGTCATCGAATCGATCGCGCGCGCGTCCGAGCGAGAGCGTCGCGCGCGCGATCGAGAGAGGCGGCGTGTGTCGACGACGAGGGGCGTCGAATCGTCGAGCGCGATTCGATGACGCTCGAGGCCGACGACGACGACGACGACGACGACGGCGGCCGCGGGGAGGCGTCGATCGGTGGACGCGATGGGTTGATGCGCGTCGACGGGCGTCGAGGCGATGACGCGGACGCGCGCGTCGCGGAGGAGGAGGACGGGACGACGCCGCTGTTGCCGACCGAGGACGAGGAATCGGGGGCGACGGAGGCGCGAAGGCGGTCGGAGGCGCGGGCGAGCGCGAGAGAGATTTTTGAAGAGCACGGACGAACGCTGTGCGCGTTCGCGGGGACGCTCGTGGTGACGACGATGAGCATGAGCGTGCCGTTTCCGTTTTTGGCGCAAGAGTTTGCGGCGGCGGGCGTGGCGCCGGGCGAGGTCGGGTTGGTGTTCGCGGCGCTGCCGCTCGGGACGCTGTTGGTATCGCCGATAGCGCCGAGATTGACGTGGCGGTGGAAGGCGACGTCGGTGGCGAAGTGGTCGCTGTTCGGACAGGCGATGAGCGTGTTCGCGACGACGCTGGGCGGACGGTCGAGATATGACATTTGGTTGGTTACGCGTCTGACGCAAGGATTTTTTAACGCGGTGACGAGCGTGACGATGCTGTGCGTGGTCACGAGGGCGATTCCAGAGGCGGTATCGCTGTGTAGTGGCATACAAGAGGTCGCCGCGGGTTTTGGTACGATGATTGGACCGGTCTTCGGCGGTTGCTTTTACGACGTGCAAAAGAGCCCGAAGCTCCCTCTCGTCGCCAACGGAATCGCAATCTTAGCGTCCATTCCTCCGGTGATGTACGCCATGCGTGGTCTCGATGATGTGAGAGATGGAAATGGTCCCGGTTCAACCGAAGATGACGACATGAAACCGAGTTATGTGCGCATTCTGCGTCATCCGACGTTTCTCGCCACGGTGCTCGCCGAGCTCGTCATCTCGAGCTCGTTCGGTGGAATACCGACGACGCTCCCGCTGTATCTCCATAGAAGCTTCAATTTCAAGCCTTCGATGATCGGAGTAGTTTATTCCCTATTGGCTGGTCTGTACGCGCTCACGACGCCGCTCGTCGGCGTCATCTCGCACCGTGACTCCAAATTGACCGATATCCTCTTGTGCCTCTTCGGAATGGGTTCGATAGCTGTTGCCCACCTTCTCTTCGGGCCGTCTTCATTCCTGCGGTTGGCGACTTTGAGCGAGTCGATGCGTCGTCGCGTGTGCGTGTGGGGCGCGAGCGTCATATACGGCATCGGTTCTAGCTTTGCCTTCGTTCCGCTTCTCCCGCTCATGGCGAGGTCCATTCGAAACGAAGGCCGAAAATACGTCGACCTCGCCAACGGAATGTTTGTGAGCTGTTACTTTTTTGGTGAAATGTTGGGTCAGCTGTTCGGCTCGTCTCTCGTTCACGCTCTCGGTTATCCGCGAGCGTCGACGGCGTGGGCTCTCGCCATCGTCGCGAGCGCGAGCGGTCTCGTCTCCGTGCAGTTTGGAGCGGCGATGGCGCGACGCGTCAAGCGAGTGCGAAACGCGATGTCTCGAACGGGACAGACGTTAGAGTCTGCCTTATTGTAAGTTGTAATGTTTAGGCGATAATGCGTGTGACGCGGGCGTGACTTTCTTGTGTTGGTTGCGTCTCTTCTCTCATTGCACAAACCTATTTGACTTCGTCCATCTAATACTACCATGTCGAGCGGCGACCATCTCCAGCTCCTCACCAATAAATTTCCACAACAAAATGAGAAATTTAACGGTAAGACTTTTGGAAGCGCGCGCGCGCACCACGACCGCCCGCCTTCTTCGGCTCCATGCGACGCGGGTCCGCGACGAGCAAGGTTCTGTCGTACGCCAACAAAAGATCCTTAATCTCCTTCTTGGAAGCTTCGTCGACATACTTTTGGTAGTACGCGACGAGGCTCTTGGCCACCGCCTGTCTCACGGCATACATTTGGGACACGTGTCCACCACCCTTCACGCGAATGCGGATGTCCACGTTCGCGAATCGCTCCTTGCCGAGCAAGAGAATGGGTTCAACCGCCTTGAGTCGGAGAGTGTCCGGCTGGACGAGGTCGATCGGGACACCATTGAGGCGAACCAAGCCCTTACCGCGCTTCGTGTGCGCCACGGCGACGGCGGTTTTCTGTCGAGGAAAGGAAAAGAGACAAATCCCGGTCAGTATTTCGCTTCACGCACGCGTCAAAGAGTCATCGCTCGTCGCTCCCGGTGACCCGCGATGTCTCGACCCGCGAGCCGTCTAGCCCTAGCGACGGAGGTTCCCGATGTGGAGAACGTCCAGCGCTACGCCGTCCGACCCGCGCGATCGCTCGCTCGAGGACACGAACGCGCGGAGAGCATACTCTCCCGTGGATTCGATCGATGTCACGTACCTTGCGCCCGAAGGTTTGCACGCTCTGCACGCGGAAAGAAACGACGAGGATGCGCGGTTAGGGTCATGTCACACCTCGCGAAGATCGAACGCGAAAGCGAACGCTTGCGACGCGCGCGCGCGGCGACGAAGCGCGGACGAGCGCACGAGGCGCGTGAATAAAACGGCGCGGCGCACGCACCATTTGCTCAGACATGATTGCGTCTCGGTGAGCGTCGAGTAAAGGCGGATTCGTGACGCGATGGCGCGCGGGAGACGTCCCGATGCTTGCTTGCCAAACCCTCGTTTTTATCTCAATCTCTCTCTTGGAAACGTGTTGGTCTACAAATGAATATATTATGACGTTACAAGGTGGGCGACGATAATGCGCGCGGTGTCGTAGTCAAGCGTGGAAAGAACCATCTGAGTTTCCACGCGAGGGCGACCTCTTCGCCGAGGAGCGTCGGGAGCGCGGCGACGGAGGCGACGGAGGCGTCGAGATTCGCGCGCTTCAGACGTGCCATCTCGGCGGATTCGACGGCGCTGAAATATACGTCGAAGAATTTTTCGGCGATGCGAGATATGAGTTCGACGAACTCGTCGGCGTCTATCTCGCCGGCGTCTTCGCCGACGACTTGAAGCTGCGCCAAGGCGAAGGCGTGCTGCACCGCAAGAGGGGTCAGAAGATGACGATCGGCGTCGTTGAAGCTCACGATTTGCATGCGACGGCAAAGTTGCATGAGTTCCTTGAGATCCATACTCTCTAAACCACCACCGACGGCAGTTTTCGCTTCGGCGGCGGCGTATTTGGTGAAGACGGCGCGTATCTCCTCCTGAAAGTCGATGATGGCGGCTCTCACCGAGCGAAGTCGCATTCTCCTACGGAAATCTTCGACGTCGCACGCATGCGCACGCTTGTAGATGACATCGTTGATGAAATGATTCACCGTGAGCGCGAGATTTCCCATCTGAACGCCGCATTGTTTGGCCAAACGCAACACGCCGCATATGAACTCTGGCATGATGAGTGTGCGATCGCTATTAGACACATCTTGATTCTTCACCTTTCTCCCACGCTCGTCCGTCACCCAATTCAATCGAATAAATACCAGTTCAGCGCTAGATTTGACCATTTGATGCTTCGGATGAGGTCCAATGAGCTTACAATCTTTGACAAAAGTCATCCAGTCTCCCAGCGCCATGCTTCCAAGCTCGGCGGCGGTGATGTTTTCATCAAATGGCTTCGTCATGCTGGAATAGAATTTGAAAATATTTCGAATTGTGGGATAGTGATCGAGGAGTTGCTTCTCGAGATCTTTCGCGGTCGTCTCTCCTTTTTCACGCCTGAGCAAGTCTCTAGACTCGTGCGCCACGGCGCCAAACACCGAACCAAACTCCTCGACAATTTGCTCTGCGGGATCATAATCCTCTACGGCATCGATTTCCGACGTTCGGCTCTCCGATTCGCCCTCCGACGAGCACTTTTCAACTTCATCGATGTATTGACGGAGTAAACCATCCTCGATCAGAGTGCGTTGAGCGTGAATCGTTTCAATAGCTGCTCGAAACTTTTGCACAGATCTCGGGCTGAGTGGCCTTCGACACAAAACCACCAAGGCATCTCGAGCATCCCGAACGCTCTTCTTGCGGATCTTTATCCGAACTGGGAGGTTTTCCTCGTCGACCTCGTCGATGTCATCGATCACATCACGTTGCCGGGCGACCGTTTCCTGTGATGGCTGCTTCGCTTCAGGCGAAACATCTCGTTGCGGTCCGCTCAGCCTCACTTGCACCGGTGAGGCCGCCCTCGATGTGGAAGCTGAGTCATTGGGGAGAACATTCACACGTCGACGCCGAAGTCCCGTGTCAACTTTAGGCTCTATGCGTCGTAATCTCTCCCTCGTCGAGCCCGTGCGCTTCTTGGAAGAAGCTGAGCTCGCGCTTCGCTGAGACGCGGTCGAGCTGAGCTCTCGAAGCAAATCATTCGTGCGATTTCTTCTGTTACCCAATATCAGCAACTGTTTCGTTCGCGCGCTTTGCATCCATGCGAAGCGTCCACGGTGACCGCGCGTCTGCAACTGAGCCGCGAGCTATTTCTGTCTTTGTTGTCAACCCTGAGAGTTGAATCGACTACGCGAGGGTCACCACGTCACCCACGACCAAGACGCACGGCGACAGCGATTCACCCGACGTCCTCTCGACGATATCATCCAGCGTCCCGAACCACGATCTCTCGTCGGCTTGCATGCCGTTTCGAATGACGCAGCACGCCATCGTCGACGGTTTTCGCGCGTCGCGTACGAGTCTTTCGACGACGACGCTCAGCGATTTCCCCACCATCAAAAACACGCACGTGTCGATTCCAACGAAAGCGCTGAAATCAATCGCATCCGGATCGTGCGCGCTCGTCACGCTGAAGTGTCGTCCCAAGTCGCGATCCGTGAGCGGCACGCCGACGCTCAGCGGCGCCGACAGCGCGGACGATATTCCCGGAATCATCTTATACGACACGCCGGCCGCACGAAGCGCCGAGATCTCGTCGCTCACTCGAGCAAACACCGACGGACACCCACCCTTCAACCGCGCCACCTTTTTCCCCCGCCGCGCGAGCTCGCAGATCAAATCGCAAATATCGCTCTGTCGCCACGACGCGCTCGCGCCGCCTCGCTTCCCCACGGCGATCACCTCCACCCCCTCCCTCGTCGCCAGCTCGAGGACGTCCGACGACGACGCCCCCAGATCATCGTGCACCACGGCATCGCAGCTCGCGAGCGCGCGCGCGGCGCCCATCGTCATCTGTTCCACCCCTCCCGGCCCGGCGCCGATGAGAAACACCGACACGTCCTCGTCGCCCTCGCCCTCCCTCGCGCGCGCGCTCGAGCGAGGCGTCGACGGACGACGCGCGCGCGCGCGACCGTTTCCGACGCGCGTCGGCGTCGGCGTCGGAAGCCCTCTCGCGCGCATGGATTCGCGCGCGGCGGACACTCGCGTCGTCACACGTTCGAGCGCCATGGCGCTCGCGCGCGCGGCGGCGTGTCGCGCGCGCGGTGAAGGCGGGCGCGGGCGCGGACGCGGACGCGGGCGCGGGCGCGGGAATCGCGGACGCGGACGCGGATCGTCGTCGTCGTCGCGCGTGGAGAGACGGCTGAGAGACGGGGACGGGCCTCGACAGTTGACGGAGGCGCAGCGAGAGAAACTCGAGGCGCGCGCGCGCGACGAGCGCGACCACTTCCTCCGCGAGCTCGATGCGGCACGCGCGGGCGTCGGGGGATCTAGGTCGCACGGGCGGTGTCTGGTGGACGACGAGGAGAGATTGTTCGGGGAGATGGGCGAGACGCGCGGTTCGAACGCGCTGGCGTACGAAGACGTCGGGGCGAGGATCGTCGGTGTGGAGCGAGATCCCATCGATGCGGACGCGCGAGAGTTGGAGAGAAGCGTGGGGACGCCGAGCGAGGTGGTGGATAATTTACGGAGGGCTGGGATATCGACGTTGACCTTGGTGCAGAGGTACGCCGTTCCGGTCGCCGCCGACGGGTTGGACGTGCTTTGTAACTCGCCGACCGGTAGTGGAAAGACAGCGGCGTACATGCTTCCTTTGATCGGTAGATTGGTGAGAGAGTGTGAAGATGGAGGTTCTCGCGAAGAAAAGTACGACGTCGATGGTACACCGGTGAAACCAAGAGTGATCGTTCTCGCGCCAACTCGCGAATTGGCGCTACAAATTCACATGGAGACTAGAAAGTTTATCTTTGGAACGCCCCTCTGGTGTGCGTGCGCCTATGGTGGGAATTCTATCAAACCGCAGCTCGAAGAGCTGTCGTTTTTGCCTGAAATTTTAATCGCCACTCCGGGAAGATTGCTTTCCATGGTGCGAGATAAGTTGTACGTCGATTTGAGTCGCGTCGAAACTCTCGTGATGGACGAAGCGGACCGTATGCTTGATATGGGATTTGAGCCGCAACTGAGCGAGCTCTTGGGAGATCATGGGATGCCTGGTAAAAGTGAGAGACAAACTCTCATGTTTTCTGCCACGTTTCCTCAACAGGTCCTGCGACTCGCTTCGTACTACATGCGTGCTCCTCCGGATGCCGCCCGAGTCATTTGCGGGCGCGTCGGCTCCACGGTTGCGGGCATTCAGCAAGTTCTCATCGAAACGCCCCATCTGCGGGAACAAAAGTTTCCCTACTTGATGAAAATATTAGAAGCCGTGGAAAAGAAGCGCGAGCACGATGGTGAAGAGGTTGGCCTGACTTTGATTTTTTGCAAACAGAAGCAAACGGCGGAGTGGTTACGGGAGAGACTTGTCGAAGAGACAGAGAATAAGCTTGCGGTGGAGGAGCTACATGGGTCATTGACTCAAGGCGCGAGACTTCGAGCGCTCGACGCTTTCGCATCCGGTGCCGCCAAAATTTTAGTCGCCACAGACGTGGCGGCTCGCGGTTTGGATTTACCACACGTGAATCACGTTATCAATTTCGATTTACCCACGAAAAAGAGTGAGTTTGATGACTACATCCATAGAATCGGTAGAACTGGACGTGCCGGGAGGAAAGGCATAGCGAGCTCTCTCTACATTCCCGGGTTCGCCCGCGATATCGGTAATGGTCCGATATACGAGGATTTGAAACTCGTTTTGGAGGAGACGAACACGACGTTGCCCGCTTGGTTTGCTCAATCAGCCGACGCCCGGGGTTCGCTGGAGGCATCGAGCGCGTCGTATAAGAGGGGATACAGAGGAGGAAGGACGCGGAGGTTTTAATTCATTCAATCTGGTGGCTATTCGCAAGAATTGTCAACTATTTGCTACTAGTAGCAAGCCCGTCTAAAACTTTCCGTTATATTTCCCATCCGTCACCTTCCCGACCACGGGATACTTGTCTTCGAATTTAGCGACCCATCCGTTAAGAGCGTCTCGCTCGCTCGCGGCGAAATCGCTCACATCCGCGCATAAATTCTCCTCTTCCAGACTCACTTTACCGAGGGCTCTCGAGCAGTCGATGCCTGTGAACGCGTTGTACGGTCCCCCTTTGCCGTAAAAATCTCTCCCACGCGTCACGTCGAAGATGATCCCTTTCGCGGCGAGCAGAATCGGTTTCGTCTCGTCTCGACCGTCGTATTCGCGCAGCTGGGCCAACGTCAAATCGCCCTTGGCCATCGGTTCTGGGAAAGTCTCCTCCTCTTCATCATCGTTCGCGCTCCTCTTCTCGCCCGGATTGATGAAGAGCACGCGCGCGAGATAGATGATCGCCAACGCGATGGCCACGCGTGGCCACGACAGCTCCGCGATCGCGCTCGAGAGGTTCATCGAGAAGACTTCGAGACTGCGCGTCTGTCGCGTTGTGAAGGTGACTATTGAAAAGCAATGTTGATGTCTATGACAAAATTTACTTCAAGACTAAGGTGTGAGAGCCATCGCGAAGCTTTTTCATGACGAGCATACTGCTGATCGCCTTTTTAAGCTCCTCGGTACCCGCAGTGCTATTGAGTAGACCCTTTTTACGACACATCTTAGTGATGAGCTTGACGCTGGTGCTCTCGGGATTCTTACGAATGACATCGATGATGGTCGCCTCAATCGGCGTGTGTTTCGGCGCTGGGGTCGCGACGCGCGCCGCTTTCGCCGCGCTCGCGCCAGCGGCACCTTCACCGACTCCGGCTTCACTCGCGCTTCGCTTCACTCCAGTCGCAGACGCCGGCGTCGACTTTGTCGCCGCGGCGGCGGCTTCGGCTTTTTCTTCCTCCTCCAATTTTTTACTTCGCTCGACGAAAGAACCGACGACATTCTTACCGATGACATCCTTATCCGGATTGAAATCTTCCTCCAACTCGGAATCCGAATCTGAGTCACTAAACTGTCCCGCTTGCATTTTTTCTTGCTTGCCTAGTAACTTTTTCACAGCTAATCCCTCCTTGTCCAACCCCTCCTCTTCGCCGTCGCTGTCTCCATGAGTTTTCGTCGGATCCTTAGGAGCGTCTTCGCCCTCTGGAATGGCGACCTCATCTTCGTCGTCGTCCCACTCCGCGTCGTGCTCCCAGTCTTCTCTCCCGGCGTCCTCCTTTGACTTGCCGGATTTCTTACCAGCCTTAGCATCTTCGTCGTCGCTATCGACTTCCATGCCCGGAATGGCTTTTTTCTTACCCTTCTTGGCCTTGAACGCGTCTTCCTCATCGCTCGAGTATTCTCGTTGGTCGCCTTTGTCCCCGCCGCTGTCGTCGTCGGAATACCCCAACTCCTCCACCGAGCGGTCCATGCGACCCCAGGCCTCACCGACGACGCGCTTTCCAGCCTCCATCTTGGCTTCCGCTTCTTCTAACGTGAACACTCTGCGTTGCACGTTGTGTGAGAATGTGTACCACTCCTCGCACGGTTCGCCAAGGAGTCCGTCGTCTTTCGCCGTCAACATGAAGTACGCCGCGCCCTGCCCGTCCTTCGTCCCCGTATACGTCCCTTTATTCGTCTTCTTCCCACCAGAGAGCGAGATGACGTTACCGTGCACGGCACTCTTACTCGGTCGCATCTGCCAGTCCACTGGCGCGTTTTCACCGCCGGTAAACGTCGGCGTTCGCTGCCCTTTGAATCGTCCGACGATGTACTTTCGAGCCGGGTGCTTCGACACCCGCAGCGGGTACTCTCTCACGAGATGCGCGGTGTACGCGCCCCCGGAAACCAACGCCTCCGAGTCCGCCAACGCATCGACCGTCCCGTCGCCCCCCGCGCGCTTCGCGTCGTCAGTCAGTACGAGCTTAAAGCCACGGTACCGTTCATCCTTCTCTAATCCTTGCACCTCTTTGCGCGCCTTTTTAAGCGCCGCGATCGCCTCCTTGACCGTCTTCGCCGTCACTTTCGTTCCGGGCGCCTCTTCGCTCGCGAATTTCACGTGCGCCACCGGCATGATGGGTCCGCGCGACGGAGAGTGAAGATTCATTCCCTCGCGCGATCGCGGGCGGGCTGGAGCGCCTCCTCGGGACGCCGGCGATGGCGCGCCACGAAAGACTCGTTCGCGCGATGGTCGTTCGGTGCGTTTGGTGGAGACGGCGCGAGTGGGCGTGAATGTGCGGGCGCGAACGAGCGAGCGAGCGCGAGTCGAGGTGGAAATCGAGCGCGGTGCGCGGCGACGGCGCGTCTCAGACGTGTGTTCGTGAATGACAAACGCTCTCTATCGAATACTATGGTTGGTACACTGGCCCGAGCATAAAAATTACGCCAAGTTGACCGGCAAGTTCATGATGTTGGTCGCCATATTGCAGCCGAACGGGTTGGCGACGTGATCCTTGAGCGCCGCGACCGGGCCTTCACGGTAGACGATCGCTTGAACGACGATGCCGACGAACGAAATCATGGCGGCGCGGCCGTTCTTGATCTCCTTGAGCTTCATGTTCGCATCCTTGTTGCCCATGCCCATCGGGTCGAACGGGAAGGTTTCGTTAACACCCGAGGAGCCGGTGGCCAACCAACCTTGAATGCGCTTGTTCTCCAAGTAGCCCATAACCGGGAACTGGATCGCGAGCAAGGCGGGCGTCGGGAAACCGAAGTCCTCCGCGCCGGCTTCCCACCAGTGCGGCTCGATGCCCGTCACTTCGGTACCGACGATACCCGCGACGGCCATCATCGCCCATCGGCAGTTCATGAGTTCCGCCTCTTGGTAGTACTTGAGACGTTCCGGGTCGGCGCCCAAGCCGAGCGGGTCGAAACCGTAATCGCCGGCGATGGTGCCGTCGAGGTGCGCCGGCGCCTCGTACGGGGTCGGCAACCTACGCGTACAAACGTCGCCCCGTCAGTCGTCTCGTTCACCTCGCGCTCGATCGATGCCCCGTCGTCACGCATTTCGAGCGGCATCGCATCTCGATCGTCGCCTTCGATCGTCGCCGTCGATCGTCGTCGTCGTCCCCGTCCCCGTCCCCGTCTCGCGCGTCCCGGTCACCCTTCGTCACCCACCGATCGCCCCTCCTCGGTGGATCGATCGTTCGAGAGATACGGAGATACGGGAAATGCGCCATCCATCCATCGAGCGAGCGCACGCGCGAGGTGACGACGACGCGAGCGAACGAGCGAAGGCGACGACGACGCGGAACGATTCTGAAAGAATTTTTCCTCGCCTCGTCGCGCGCGCGCGCGTCGAGTCGTACGCACCACATCTTACGGTCGGCCCCGGCGCGCGCCTGGACCGCGCGACGGCCTCGGGAGGCGGTCGCGCGCATCGCGCTCGGCGCGATCTTCGCGTTGGTTTGTTGCGCGAACATCTTCTGTCCGTCTCGAGAGGTCGAGCGCGTGCGTTTGTTTTCCACGCGAGGCGCGGTGCGTCGGGGTGTGTCGACGCGCGCGCGCGAGAGGTGGCTCGCAAACGCGATCGATCGGTCGATCGATCGATCGATCCGTCCCGGACGAGACGGAGCGCGCGTGGCGATCGATAAATGAATGCCGCGCGTCTGATTGAGTCGTGACCCCTCACGCGAGGGGGGGTGGGGTGATGGTTTGGGGGATCAGTGATGGGGTAACGTTTGGTCATTCTATGTGTTTTCGCGAGGTGTGTTGTGTATGACTGACGCACACATATACGGGGTCTCGGGGTGGAAACGGTGGGTCCTGACTCGAGAGAGAGTCCCCATCGGGTGCCCCCCGCGCGAGGACGGATGGAGGCGGGACTGGAGGCGCGCGAGGGAAAGAAACCCTCTTCGCGCGCGAGCGTCGTTCGTGCGGCACACGCGGACGCGTACGCGGTCGAGTCGAACCGAAATCATGTCTGCGTTTTCCATGTCCGCCGTCGCCGCCGCGCTTCCGACGTCCACGAAGCTCTCGGCGGCGAAGTCTTTCGCCGCCCGCGGCGCCGTGCGCGGGGTGGCCGTCGCGCCGACCGCGTCGGTGTCCCTTCGAGGCACGGGACAGCGCCGCCAGCGCGGGGCGTTGGTCGTCGTGGCCGGTGGAAAATCGATCGGTTGCACGCTTAACGGGACGAGACGTAAGCGCGCGCGCAAGAGCGGCTTCCGCGCGCGCATCGCCACCGCGAATGGACGCAAGGTCTTGAAGTCCAGACGCGCCAAGGGGCGCAAGGTGCTCGCGCCCGCGTGCGCCGTTCGCGGGTGGAACAAGGAGAAGAAATAGAGAGATGGATTTAGTGTAATGTTTTTCTCCCTCGCGCGTTAGAGAGCGGCGCGAAAGCGTCGCATTTGTTATAGAATTCAACCCATTTGTTCACCCTCGTGAGGACGTCACACCCTTCAGGTTAGGTCTTTTCCACCGCGCGCGAGACGAGCGATAAGCATCGACGCGCCGATGGCTGGCTGTGAATCGACCGCGACTCTCTGCGACTACAATCGTTAAAGCTAGAAATCTACATCGTCTGAATCGCCCGCGTACGCGCGAGCGGTCGAGATGAGCGTCTCGATCGTCTCGGCGCGCTCGACGGCGTCCACGGACCACGCCGCGAGCGTGGCTTTGCCCGCGGCGGAGACGGACGCACGAGCGAAATCGCGCTCGATGGCGTCCAAGACTCTCGACGTCGCCGAGCTCGTGGTGAGTCTGATGAGTGAAGAGACCGAGGACGGGTCATCGGGTGAGAAGATCTTGGGGAAAGGGAGTGGTATCGGTATCGCGTCGCCGACGACACATCGACGTCGCGGACATCGGTAGAGCTCTTTGGAGAGGACGCCGTCGAGGACGGAATTGACGACGATGGAATCGTCGGAAACCCCGCGAGCGACGAAATATTCCGCGAATGGAACGGAATCGTCGTCATCGTCGTCCCGACGCTTCGGCATCGCCGGCGTCACCGAGCGCATGGACCTCGTCAACGCCTCGGCGTCTTCGGCGCCGCGAACACCGGGCGAAGGTGCAGACATTCGCGCCGAGGCGTGCGGTCCGGGCGCACGATTCGTCATGAATCTGGCCATCTCGTGCATGCTCGACGCCTCGTTTGAACGCTTACTTTTCAGTCGCCAAGGCGTCGTGATCCCTTCCATTGCGAGCGCGGCGACTGACGAAGCGTGGAACCAACTGTTTCGCCGCAAGCCCGCCATGGTCGGGTAGTCGTCGCACGCGGCGAGCGGACAATACAAATCGGACAACTCTGCGAGCGTGGTCGACGCGAACGCGGCGTTGAGCATGTCAATGCGCTTTTTCTCTCGCACTGCGGGAGGACGCACGGAGAAAAGGCTCACGGTTCGTCCGTCGTAGTCGTCACGAATGTCCTCGAGCGCTCGAGCGCACACGCCGCCGAAAGCCGTCGAGTCGTCGCACAAGATTCTAAACCCTCCGAGCGTGTCGCAATCCTCGGCCCAGTATCGAACGGCGTCCCGCAAGTCCTCTCGTCTGTCTTCGCTGTCGATCCACTCCAATCCCTCACCGAATCCCTCGAAGGCGTCGATGCCTTCCCATCTTCCCGCGAGCGCAAACGCGTTCTTCGCGTGCAACTCCACCTTCAAGTAATCGCTCCAATGATCCGCCTCGACGTCTAATTTACTCGCCGCCTCTATCAATTCTCGTTTTACGTCCTCTGGATCGTCCAGCGTCGCCCGCTCGCGTCCCTTCGACCCTCGCTCCAACGCGCGTCCGACGCCTCCGAGCTTTTTCCTTCCCAACTCTCTCTCGTCCTCCTCCTCCGCCTCCGAGTCCTCGCCGGTGACAATCTTCCTCACCCGCGCCTCCGCCTCCCTCGCCTCGGCCTCGCGCTCGAGCGCCAACACGAACGCGCTCCTCTTCGCCAGAGGCGCTCGAAACACCGAACACCGTCCTCCCCACGTCCCCTCCGCCGCGCGCGCCTCGCCCGCCGCCGCCGTCGACGCCTCGGCGCCCGCGCGCGCGATCATCCCTCGCGCTTCCACCATCACCACCCTCGGCACGTACGACGTCCCCACCGACGACGTCGACCCCATCCCACGCTCCGCGTACTCCACCCGCCAATCGATCGACGTCGACGCGTCACCGTCGTCGTCGTCGTCGTCGTCCCCGTGCGCGTCATCCTGCACGTTCCAGTAATGCGCCCCGACCGCGTTGGCGCCCGCGCCGAACTGCGCCGTCACCACGCTCGCGACACCGAGCGACATCTCGCGAGGACACCCTTCGTTCGACGTTCCCTCGACGCTCGGTCGACGATTCGACGACGATATCCGCGTCCGCGCGCGCGACGACGATTGGGGAACGGTGCTCGCTTTCTGCCGTCATCGCGCGACGCGCGCGTTGACCGAGCGAGCGCGCGCGCGAGGGCGCTCGTCCGCGAGAGGGAATGCGCGCGTGGCGATGGATACTGTCGAGACTGTTCGCGCGCGTCCCGAACGCGCCGACGGACGTGCGCGCGGTGGGAACGCCGGGCGCGGTGGAGGTGTCGTGGACCCCGGGACCGCGCGCGGGGAGGCACAACCTGGAGGAGGAGGAACACGCCGTGTGCGTGCGATTCGTGGACGGGGCGTGCGGAGAGGCGCTGAGGGGGTGCGGAGAGGATGGGTGGATGGACGTGTACGTGGGCGCGGAGAGGAGGTTCGAGGTGAGGGTGCCGGGAGGGGGGGACGCGGGGGCGCTGGAGGCGAGAGTGCGCGCGGAGAACGCGCGCGGGACGAGCGCGTGGGTCGTCGCGGAGGGACGAGTGCGCGCGTTGGATGAAGGTGCGGGGGAGGGGGAGGGTGCGAGTCGGGAATGGGGGGCGCAGTGGGGGAAAAGGACGAGCGCGTCGACGCAGAGGATGGTTGAATAGCGAATGGAATGTAGCGGTTGACGACGTACTGGAGCGACTGCGTGGTTTGCATCGTAATGTACACGCGCGAGACGGACGTCGTCGCGCTCAGTTCTTCTTTCCAGAGGTCCAGATCCCGGTGAAGAATTCGTCAAACATTGCCTCTCTCGCGGATTTGTAATCGAGCGCTCGCTTACGGAATCCGATGAGCCGTTGTTTCTCTTCAATGGTGATGTTGAAATCCTTTTGTTCCAACACGGTGTCGGCGAGGTAATGGAGCCACAAAGCGTTCGTCTTCGGATTGTGCTTGTTCCATTTACCCTTCGTGACTCGCTTCATGCGACGATACGTCTCCGACTGGCAGTGTCCTTTCGGACCGGTGAAGAGCTCCGGATCTGCGTTCAAGTCGCAGAACGCGTCGCCGTTCTCCGTCGTGAGTCGAGAGAGCGTAAAGTCGATGATGGTGACGTCCAATCCAGCGGTTTGAATGTTGAGGTCGACACCGTTCAATCGCGCGCGTTTCTCTTTCGAGCGGACGCGTTTGATCAAGACGTTACCCCAGTGCAAATCTCTGTGCTCAAACTGCGTCGCCTCTTCGGCGACGGAGAGGGCGACGACGATTTGGAAGAGCATGGCGACGGCTTCCTTCATCGATCGAATATCAAAGTGTTCCAAGTCCGTGCCGCCGTCGTCACACGCGAAAGCGATGTACAGTTGCTCGCTCGGAAGGTTATCGGGTTTTTCATTCTCACTCTCACCGGTCTTGGCGTATTTATCCCACGCTTGGAGGAGCTTTTCCGAGTAAGGACCTCGGCAGACGGACGCGTCGATGAGACGAATGAAGCCGTCGGTGAAGTTTTTCGTGGCGTCGTCGCGTTCACCCTCGCGCAGAGTCGTGAGACACTTCAAAATCGCAGTCTCGGAGCGGATCTCATTCGGTCCCATCTGCACTTCACCGTTCACCAGAGCGTCTCCGCCCATGGGTACGATTTTCATCACGACGCCATCTCCGCCTCGGTACGCCTCCCCGTACGTTCCTTCACCAATCTTTTTCACTCCGTGCTTGACGTAGGATTTGATCAGGGACGTCATTGATTTGACTTGGGCTTCCGATTGATCGCACGTGCGCAGAAGCGTCGCCAGAGGTGAGCTCTTGTCGTCGATGATCAACCTCTCCATGTCCTCTTGCACGCTCTCCGTCTCGTCCTCCGTCTCGGCGATCGATTCCTCCTTTTCAGCCTCTTCCAAAGCTCTCAAAGTCCCACCGTTCGCGCTCATCGCGATATTTTCTTTGAGCGGAGTGAACACGGGAAGAGACGACACCCAATTCGACACGCGATCAAACTTATTTTCGTGACCCGAGGGCAAACCGACGCGGCGCAGACTCGCCGTGGACTCTCTTCTCTTCGATTCCACCTTCGCCTTGAGTTCGGGCGCGTTATCCACGAGCCCCAACCCTTGCAAAGCCTCGATTAACCCATTCGGACTCATCGCCACCCGCGCCCCCAGCCGCGATTCCCCTCGTCTCGGCGTCGATTCCTCGCTCTCCTCCGCCAGAGACTCGCCGTCGACGTCGTCGAAAAACGCCCGCGACTCGGCCAACTTGGCCAATCTCGCCCTGTGCTCCCGCTCCGCCTTTGCGTTCCGATGGAGTTTATTCCTAGACTTGAACACGAACGTTCGTCCGATCTCACCACCACCGACCGAGACCGAGACCGCGTCTCGTCGTCGCGCGCTCGCCTCGGCGCGCGTCGCCGCCGCGATTTCCTCGCGCGCAATCTCCAACCCGCGCTTCGTCGCCTCTTCCCGCGTCGACGTCGCCCTCCCTCTCTCGGACCCATCGCTCGCGCGCATCCCCTCCCCCTTCCCTTTATCCATCGTCTTCCCCGTCCTCCCATCGATCGTCGTCTTCCCCCCGCCCTCGTCCTCGGCCGTCGTCTTCGTCCCCCCACCGCGCGCGCGTCCTCGTTTGGACGCGTCCCTCCCGTATCGCACCACCCCGGTCCTCGCGTCGACGGCGTCGACGACGACGACATTTTTCTCGTTCGTTTCCTTCGCTCGAAGCGGCGATCGCGTCGTCGGCGGCATCCTCCGTCGCGTCGACGTCGCGCGCGGATGAGTGGGCGTGGACGCGCGACGGCGTGCATGGGAACCGGCGCGACGATTCGTCATGCGTCTCACTGTTTGCGCACACACAGAAATGCGATGCGTCGATCGATCGATGCATCGAGAACATTGATCGATGATTCGAGAACGGTTTGAAGCGCCGCGCGTGCGCACCGCGGACGGACGCCGACGGCGACAGACGGACGCTCGAGCGAACGAACGAGCGAACGAACGAACGAAGGAACGCGAGAGAACCGAGAGCGCGCGTTCGTCGAGGACGAGCGTGGACGGAGGCGCGAACGAACGAAGGAACGAACGAACGAACGCGCGCGAGGGGAGCGAGACCTAACGACCCGAGGCGGAAGCGGCGCGGCGCTTCGCGAGGACGTCGGGCGAGACGAGCGGGATGTCGGACAGCGAATCGTCGTCGGTGGAGTTGGAGTGTCCGCTGGAACAATTGCTCGATCCCAAGTTTACGGGGGAGGTGACGAAGCGGAGCGTGATCGAGCTCCTCGGGGACAGGAGCGCGAGGGAACTCTCGGAGACGAGCGAGCGGTGCGCGTGTAAGAAGGGATGCAAGTACAAGAAGTACGTCGATTGCGATGAGCTGTGGTGGCCGAAGTGTGCGGAGTCGTGGTATGAGCCGGGAGAGGCGCCCACGCGACCTGGGAAACCGCCAAAGGATAAAAAGAGCTGGAAGAATGCGTTCCTGGCGCTGCGACCGGAGGACGGGCCGACTCCGGAGGAAGTGGCGAGACGGGAGGCTAAAGTGGCGAAGAGGGAGGCTCTACTGGAGAAATGGAAGGAGGAAAACTTAGCGGGAGGTGGCTCGTTGCGAGGTCGAGCGGCTGGAGTCGGAGACGTCGTGGCTCCGGTAGACTTGAGCGACAAGGAGGCGATGCGCGCCTTTTACAAGAGCGTTCGCGCCAAACCTCGAGGCAAATCAGCTCGAGGATCTCACGCTCCCGTGTTCACCGGAGACGCATAATTTTCTCACCCACTCGCGAGGACAAGCATGAACGAAGACGACGCGCGCGATTTAGAAGAACATTGAAATTTTACTC
>MDTE01079429.1_pt1 | contig 25186 bp, 26 predicted proteins | sample 811231 | NCBI WGS metagenome assembly MDTE01 (sample SAMN05326651, study PRJNA326480) | marine metagenome | isolation source: seawater | place: Indian Ocean: Red Sea | collected 2010 | reverse complement strand
GGTTCCTATATTCTCGCTCTTGCTGCTTACAATGCGGGCCCGAGCAACGTGCGCCGGTGGCTACGCGATAATGGCGACCCCCGCCACGACCCTGGTGTCGACCTGGTCGACTGGATCGAGTTGATCACGATTCCAGAAACACGAAACTATGTACAGCGTGTCTTAGAAGGCCTTCAGGTCTATCGATGGCAGTTGGGTACAGAAGTTGGGGTAGCCAGTCTTGAAGAAGATTTGGCGAGGGGGATGCCAGCGAAGGTGCTGGCCAGGCGATGCTCCACGCTGAATACCAATATTGCGATCACTGTGGCGGATTTGGTGGCACATTGTTAAGGGATAACTTATCGAGACCGCCGATCGTGGCACTTGGCTCTCCACTGACGGAGATGTAGATTTCATGCAACGGGAAGTTGAGGTCGCATTGTGGGCGCAAGTGAGGATCTGATAGCCATGCATACGACGCGTCAATTACCAAGATTGCCGGCCATGTTTTGGTTAGCCTCGCCGCTCTGCTTCCTACTTACCGGCGTGCCGGCGACCGCAGACGACGCGCAAGAAAAAGGCTTGATGATCCAGGTCTCGGACGTGGTGTACAAAGAAGCGGGCCGCCATGGCCAGTTCACCTACACCCGCGAATTTCATGACCTTAGTGGGCATGGCGCTAAATTTCGTCATGGCAGAGTTTGCTTCAGCAACGGTGGCTGCATCTCTGCGCCTGTCGATTATGTTGTCGAGCCCGACGGAGTGCTGAAGCAAGAAGGGCAACTGCTAATGCCTATGTCAATCTCCCAAAACTTTGATTTCACCTATACCGGTGAAAATGGCAAGGGTGACGATATAACCGTTGAGGTTCGTATCATGGTAGCCGGAGATCAGCTGGAGCTCCAGGAAGTAGAATGATTCGGGGCCCAAATTAGAGGTCTCGAATAATCATCCGAACGAGCTTGCAAAAGGCGTGACACAAATGAGAGGTGCAAAAAATGAAACCTTCGACGCGCTTGCCTAGCCGACATGCTGGTGAAAATGGCCTAACGCTGCCCGATTACAGCGATGTGCGCAATGCGGCGGAACGTCTAGCCGGTGTTGCAGTGCGAACACCCCTACTTGAATCGCGGTGGCTAAATGAACGCATCGGCGGTAGATTACTGATCAAGGCTGAGCCGCTGCAGCACACCGGCGCATTTAAGTTCCGCGGCGCCTATAACTGCTTAAGCCAACTCACACCCGAACAGCGGGAAAAGGGCGTAATTGCCTATTCTTCGGGCAATCATGCACGCGCTGTAGCCACGGCCGCCCGCATGCTCGGCGCACCGGCAACAATCATCATGCCCAAGGATGCGCCCGCAGTTAAGCTCGCTGGCACGCGACAAGAAGGTGCCCACATAATCAGCTATAATCGGGGAACGGAAAACCGTACAGCGATCGCCGAGGATCTTGCCTCGAAAAACGGCTGGGCGCTGGTGCGTCCTTATGAAGATAATTTTGTTATTGCAGGCCAGGGTACGGTGGGGCTGGAAATTGCCGCCGAGTGCCATGTTCGTGGGGTCGACCCTAATTTCGTCGTGGTGCCTGCCGGCGGCGGGGGTCTGATGGCCGGCTGCGCACTGGCGCTGAGTGCAGAGCTACCGTCAGCCGCACTGTATACTGCGGAGCCTCAGGCCTATGACGACCATGCACGATCCTTCGCAGCGGATAAACGTGTAACGGTCCAGGATATGAGCGTGCCCACGCTATGCGACGCCCTCCTTTCCAAACAACCTGGCAAACGGACCTTCGCCATCAATTCCCGGCGCGTTATAGGTGGGATAACAGCGGATGAAGACGCAATCCTCTATGCCATGGCAGCAGCCTTTCACCACCTCAAACTAGTGATTGAGCCGGGCGGTGCTATAGCACTCGCAGCAGTGCTAAGCGGTGCCCTCGAGTCAAAAGGCAAAACCATTGTCGTCGTAGCATCAGGAGGCAATGTCGATCCAGAAATCTTCCAACGAGCCCTGGAGACGAGCGGGAATGGTTGGTAGGTACATCGCGGCAATAATCACCTTAACCTCTCTATGCCTATTTCCGGCGCTCGGCGTTTTGGCACAATCCCTGCCGCCACATTTGATCAAAAGCATTGCTGAGGCTGCAGAACAAGGTCGGAGCCACGAGGCGGCACTCGGCGATGTCATAGATGAAAGGCGCCGTACGGCTAACCGCCAATTGGAAACGGCCGTGGTTGCTGCGATCAGTCAGAACCCTAATTTGTTTGTTGAGATCATGCGCGAGGCACATAATCAGGCGCCTGAATACCGCATCCGCCTTAATGCAACCGTAGAAGAGATGTTCCCTGGCTTCGCCGGCGCCATTCCAGCCCCTTCCGAAATACGCATGCCACGCCAAGCCGCCCAGGAAAATATCAACCGCCGGGTTATCGCAGCGCGAACACAAACCATTCCCAACCTACCATCGCCTGAAGAACGCCCAAACGACTGGCCGGTCCTGCCGAAAGAGGGCGGCATCGACGGATATGCGGACATCGATCCACTTGAAGGGCTGAACAAGGTGTTCTTTTATGCCAACGGTGCGCTGGATTTTCTTATTTTCGAGCCCCTCGCACAAACTTATCGATACGTTACGCCCGAGGTAGCTCGCGAGGCCCTTGGCCGAGCGTTCGATAATCTCTCGTCACCGATCATCTTCGCTAACGATTTGCTGCAATTACGATTTCAAGGTGCGGCAACAACGTTCTCGCGCTTCGCCATCAACAGTACAGTCGGCGTGTTGGGTTTTTTCGATGTTGCCGCTGATCTTGGCTTGGAGCGACATGAGGCGGATTTCGGGCAAACGCTCTACGTCATGGGCGTTGGCGATGGGATCTATATGGTATTGCCGTTCTTCGGCCCAACAACAGCACGTGACGCGCTCGGCATGGGAATCGACGGTTTTCTGGATCCTCGCAGCTGGTTCCTAAATACCACCACCCGATTTGCTCTCTATGCCGGCGAGGGCGTGGTGCGCCGAGAACAGGTAATTGAAGCGGTAGACTTCATGTTAAAGCACACAGACAGTACCTACGCCGCGGTGCGTGCTTGGACCTACCAGCAGCGTCAGTTCGAGCTAACTGGTAATTGAGAAATTAAGACACGCATTGGCCAGCCGACGTTAAGCGTATGTTTCCCCTAAAGTGCCTCGACGCCACCGGGATAGCAGAAGGAAGAAGCTGGAGAATAAAAGCCAAAGGTTATTTCGAGCGGGTCTGCCGGTCGTAACACATAGCTCGGGTGGTCCGGCGCGAAAAATTCAAAAGATAGGATCTCGAAGTTAGCCACGATATCACCGACATAAGCGTAGCGCCCGCTCTCCAATCCGTTTTCGCCTTTGGTAATATATCGCAGATGCCCGCGCACAGATTCGGCAATTTGATCTGACACCTGTTCCCGGGTCTTAAAAAGGAGCGTGCCGTCACTGGCTTCAGTTGTTGCCATAAGAATATTACTTTCAATCGAGAGCTCAGTTTTACCTGCTTCGGCAGGAATTCCGCGCTCTGCAGCATAGGCGCGCATCCTGGGATTAGAATTGTAATAATGCGTCCAATAACGTCCCGGTGTTTCGCCATCCACATTCATACCGGCAAGATCGATGCCCATATAAGTGAGCGAATAAGCACCAAAATGAGAAGTCTGCTCATCCGTATCGACTACATATTGATTGATATAGATGGCCTTATTCTCCGCCTGGGTGAGACCAGCAGGCAACAAAGCAGCACAGGCTGTTGGATCGGCCGGTACCCAGCAAAAATACAGCATGCGCGCCTTCGTCACGAGCTGTGGCGGTAGCAATTCCTGAACCATGTTTTTATCTCCGTTGCATCCATGCGCCTCTGTGACTTACCGTAAGCATAGGTCCGGTACCACACCAAGGTGAAGTTTCAAGTGAAAAAATACGGCGCGAGACCGAGATGGTTCTCGTCAATTACTAGTCGGCGGTTGAGCGGTGGAAAGGTACGTCGGTTGCATTCCAATCGATCGCAGAGGCGGCAATTAACTCCGATCTTGAGCGCCGAATCTGCGTCCGCCAACAACTTGCCATCGGCATAGACCATCTGCCCCGCCTGACCAGCCTCGCATCCGATAGCAACGACGAATTGCTGAGCCGGAACGCAGTGACCACCACTTGGTCGTGCCACCAAGCGGGCGACGGTGAAAAAGGCCGAACCATCGGGCATCTGGACGAACTCAGTGCGTGTTTCGTCTGGCGCACGGAAGGCACGGTGCAGCGCCCAACGCGGGCAGACACCACCGAAGCGGGCAAAATGAAAGCCGTTAGCGCTGAGGCGTTGAGAAACGTTGCCGGCGCAGTCCATGCGCACGAGAAAGAGCGGCACACCCTTATCTCCGGGGCGCTGCAAGCTGGTCAGCCGATTACAAACCTGCTCGTAATCGGCGCCGAAGCGCCGCGCCAGCAAGTCGATATCGTAGCGCAGCACCTTGACGGCCTCATGAAAACGTCCATAGGGCATCATCACTGCACCGGCCATATAGTTGGCGAGCGCGATGCGTAGCAGACGGCGGGACTCGCTACCTTCGAGTTCGGATGCTTCAACAATCTCATCCAACAACTCACTGCGGTCAAGAAGTGCAATCTGATGAGCGAGCTGATGGCACCGGCTTTCGGGCGAGAGAATTTCTGAAAGCATGACGCGGCGGCCATGCCGGTCGTAGCGTCGGAGCGTATCTTCCATCACGCTGAACGGAAGAACACGAACCTTGATACCGTGTGCCGTTAGCAGATAGGAGTGCAGAGATTCGTAAAGCGCCTCCTTGTCCAGCTTAGCGTCACTCCATAGCTGCTCGGCAGCCTCCTCAAGATCGGGGAAATAATTGTCGCGCGCCTGGATATAATCCTGCACGTCCTCACCGGCGAAACGCAGAGCGGCAACGCTTTCAATCTTGTTCACGCCGTCACCCCTCTCAGCAAGATTGATCGCGTTGTCGACCAACTCGCGATAGGCGCGGAACAGAGCGAACACTGCTTCTCCGCCAACCGGACTCGCTGACGCAATGTCCTGGATATCCTGCTGGGTTACGCCGCTCTTAGCGAACAATTGGTCGCCAAAGACTTCCTTGAGCTGCGCTGCCACACGCGCCTCGTCGTCAACCGCGAAACGCTGTAAGTCGATATCGTAGGTCTGACCAAGCTTAAGTAACAATTGCACCGTCACCGGGCGCTGATTGCGCTCAATCAGGTTGAGATAGCTGGCAGAAATTCCCAATTCCCCGGCCATTTGGCTCTGCGTGAGGTTCCGTTCCAGACGCATTCGCCTGAGACGTGGACCAACCATGACTTTGCGTTCCGCCATCTTGCCGTCCTATGCCCTACAATGCCGTTGGTTTCAATCGGCCGCTTATCGGCAAATTCAAGTATTATTCCGCAATGCCAACTTTATTACAATATTTACAACATTACTTTTGAAAATACACCTATATATACATAAATACATTTATAATATCAATTACTTATAGACAAAAACGTTATGGCAGCAGAGATTTCCACCATTATTGTGGCACGGCATAAGCGTTTGTGAGATAAACGCTGCAATTTGTGAAAACTAACGAAAAAGACATGGAAAACACTGCAGGAATCGAGATCGCGGGCAGAATGGCACCGGGCTTCGAAGAAATTCTCAGCCCCGAGGCACTCCATTTCGTGGCTGAGCTCGAACGTCATTTCGGTGCCGAGCGCAAACGCCTGATCACCGCCCGCACAGAGTTTCAAGCGCGTATCGACGCTGGCGAAAACCCTTGCTTTCTGCCAGAGACCAAAGATGTCCGCGCAGGTGACTGGAAAATCGCCGGCGTGCCAGACGACCTGCAAGACCGGCGCGTCGAGATCACCGGCCCGGTCGACCGTAAGATGGTGATCAATGCACTCAATTCGGGTGCGCGCATGTTCATGGCCGATTTTGAAGATTCCGCCGCGCCAACATGGGAACTGATGATTAGTGGCCAGGTCAACCTACGCGACGCGATTCGTCGCGAGATAGCCTTCTCTGACCCCAACTCCGGCAAGGACTACACTCTTGGCAATACGGTTGCTACCCTGATCGTACGACCACGCGGCTGGCACCTAGAAGAAGCCCATATCCTGGTTGATGGCGTACCGGCTTCTGCTTCGCTAATCGATTTTGGCCTCTTCTTCTTTCACAACGTTAAGGAGCTTCTCGCTCGCAACACCGGGCCTTACTTTTATTTGCCGAAAATGGAGAACCATCTCGAGGCACGGTTATGGAATGACGTATTCATACACGCCCAAAAGTCGCTTGGCCTTCCAAATGGGACAATAAAAGCGACTGTCCTAATCGAGACCATCACCGCTGCCTTCGAGATGGACGAGATACTCTATGAACTGCGCAACCACATCGTAGGCCTAAATTGCGGCCGCTGGGACTATATCTTCAGCGTCATTAAGAAGTTCCGTAACCGTCCGGAACTGGTTCTGCCCGACCGCAGCGATGTCAGCATGACCCAGCCCCTGATGCGCGCGTATAGCCGCCTATTGATCCAGACCTGCCACCGTCGTGGCGCTCACGCGATGGGCGGCATGGCGGCACAAATCCCGATCAAGGGCAACGCCGAAGCGAACGAAGCTGCTACAGCCAAGGTGCGGGGCGACAAGGAGCGAGAAGCTAGCGACGGTCACGACGGCACCTGGGTCGCCCATCCCGGCCAAGTGCCGGTGGCAATGGAGGTATTCGACCGACTGATGCTCGGGGCCAACCAAGTCAATCGCACCCATGGCAATCTGGTGGTCACTGAGAGCGACTTACTTGAGCTTCCTCAAGGAAAGATCACCGAAACAGGCCTGCGCGGTAATATAAGTGTCGGCATTCAATATATCGAATCCTGGTTGCGTGGCCTGGGCTGCGTGCCGCTCTACAACCTTATGGAAGACGCTGCGACCGCCGAAATCAGCCGAGCCCAGGTGTGGCAGTGGCTCAAACATGGCGCCCGCTTCGAGGACGGCCGAGTAATCGACCGAAACCTATTTAACCGGCTTCTAGACGAAGAGGTCACCAATCTAAAACAGGAACTCGGAGACGAACGCGTGGAAAGCGGACGCTTCGACGAGGCAGTCAAGCTTTTCATCGACCTTTCAACGTCTGAGAATTTTGAAGAATTTTTGACCCTGCCGGCCTACGGCCTCCTAACTGAGGGTCAGGCTAGCGCCAGCTGAATTCACGGAGAAGAACAATGACCACACCCACATTTGAGACCCTGATTCCGAGCGCACCCAAGGGCCGCTTCGACGGCGTCGAGCGTAGCTATATTGCCGCCGACGTCAGCCGTCTACGCGGCTCGCTTGAAATCAGACATTCGCTGGCCGAACACGCGGCCAATCGATTATGGAAGTTGGTCAACACCGAGGATTACGTCCACGCTCTCGGCGCCATGACCGGCGGCCAGGCGGTGCAAATGGTGCGCGCCGGACTTAAGGCAATCTATCTTTCTGGCTGGCAGGTCGCGGCAGATGCCAACGGCGCCGGCCAGACCTATCCAGACCAGAGCCTCTATCCGGCAGATAGCGGACCGGCGCTGGCGCAACGCATAAACAAGGCGCTGCAACGTGCCGATCAGGTTCAGCACATGGAGTGTGCGGAGGGTGCCCAGGACAATATCGACTGGTTCGCGCCAATCGTTGCCGATGCGGAGGCCGGCTTCGGTGGGCCGCTCAACGCCTTCGAGATTATGAAGGGCTATATTGAGGCCGGTGTTGGCGGCGTCCATTTCGAGGATCAACTCGCTTCAGAGAAAAAATGTGGCCATATGGGTGGCAAAGTGCTTATCCCAACTGCGGCCCATATCCGCAACCTTAGTGCCGCCCGCCTCGCGGCCGACGTGATGGGCGTACCGACACTAATTGTTTGCCGCACCGACGCTGACAGCGCACAACTATTGACCAGTGACGTAGACGAACGCGACCGACCGTTCATCACCGGCGAGCGTACGGCAGAGGGCTTTTATCGATTGCGCGACGACGAGGGCATGGAGCGTTGCGTTGCACGCAGCTTAGCCTATGCGCCTTACGCAGATCTCATCTGGATGGAAACCTCGCGACCCAATCTCGAGCAGGCGCGCACCTTTGCCGAAGCTATTCACAAAGAGTTCCCCAGCAAGCTGCTGTCATACAATTGCTCACCAAGTTTCAACTGGTTGGCAAACCTCGATGAGGCCGATATCGCCCGCTTCCAACGTGAACTCGGCGCCATGGGTTATAAGTACCAGTTCGTAACGCTCGCCGGCTTCCATAGCATCAACCACGGCATGTTTGAGTTGGCACGGGCTTATCGTGACCACGGTATGGCGGCATATTCTGAGCTACAACAGGCAGAATTCGCTTCCGAAAGCGACGGCTATACCGCAACGCGCCATCAACGCGAGGCGGGCACAAGCTATTTCGATGCGGTCAGCATGGCGATCAGCGGCGGCACCTCCTCAACAACTGCTATGGCGGATTCTACTGAGACAGGCCAGTTCCAATCGGAAGAGCAACCTTCCGAGGCCGCCTGAGACAGGGTTTCAGCCACGTATAGCCAAAAAATCACTATCCCTGACAGGCGCGATGCCCATCCGCTTGTCCGTGAATGGTGCGCGATAGGTTGCTGAACGGGTTTTATAATACTGGCGATTTGGTGGTGCTCAGCTGATTCCTAGCCCACAATTTTTTCGGAAAGAATGAGGCAATATTATACGACAAAATGTTGACAGCGTGTCGCACCAATCAGGACTGAGAAATCATTACAGGACAAATCAAAGGATAGCTCCAAAGGGTTATAATATGCACATCAACTTCCGCGAAGCGCGTCCCAGCTTCTGCAACATAACTAAGGGTGCGAACGCGCCCGCCCGGCGCTATAAGAAAATTATTTAAAGTCGTTCTTTTGACCCAGGAATTGAATGCGCTAGTGACCAGCCCTCCGCATCGGCGAGATAAGCGCGCACCTCGGTAATTGCTGTGGCATCGGCTACGCCCTCATCCTCGGCCAGAGCAATGAGTGTGTCCATGTCACACAGCACGCTGACGGTCATGCCAATTCGGTCTAACGCCGGCTGAGCAGCTTCGGTCATGCGCGCGAATACCAGCGAGGCATGCTCAATTTCTGCACCCGCTCCACGAAGCGAGTTGGTGAAATGCACGATACTAGTCGCTGAAGTGATGAGATCCTCGACAAGCACAACTTTGCGTCCCCTGACCTCGCCACCCTCGATCTGTCCGCCGGTGCCGTGACTCTTAGGCTGTGGTCGGACATAAACCAGTGGTAAAGCGAGCCGATCCGCGACCAGGGTCGCGAAGGGCACCCCGGCTGTGACTCCGCCAGCGATCATCTCGGCATCCCGCATCGCCACTTCGGCGGCCAAGGCATTAGCGATAGCCGAACGCGCCTCAGCATGGCCCAAAATGAGGCGACAGTTGATATAGAAAGGCGCTATCAACCCGGAGGTAAGGCGAAACGGTGCCTGCGGGTTGATCAAAAAGGCGCCCGCATCGAGCAACGCCCGCGCGGTAATCTGAGAAGCATTGTAGGTCATGACAGCACTGAATAGTCTAGGCGTATGACGGACGCAACGCACAAAAGGACTCAGATCTTCTGCGCCCTAGATAATCCGAACCTGGATGTGGTGCAAACTCTCGCACAAACGCTCCGCGGCGAGGTGGATGGCCTCAAACTCGGCCTCGAATTCTTTAGCGCTCAAGGTCCGAACGGTATTCGCACAATAGCGGCGCTTGGCATGCCAATATTCCTCGACGTTAAGCTGCATGACATCCCAAACACTGTAGCCGGTGCAATACGCAGCCTAGTGCCACTCGCACCCTATTATCTGACGCTCCATGCCAGCGGTGGCGAGGAAATGCTACGCGCTGCTCGCGACGCGGCGCATGAGGCAGCCGCCCGTCTCGCGGTGATACCACCCCGCCTCTTGGCTGTGACCGTGCTAACCAGCCTCGACGAAAGCGATATGGCAGCGCAAGGCGTTTCCGGGACCGCGGGAGACCAAGTGGTACGCCTCGCCGAATTGGCGCGCCGTGCGGGAATTGACGGGATCGTCTCCAGTCCACATGAAATCGCGGCGGTCCGCGCGGCCTGCGGTAAATCCTTCGACATTGTCGTCCCCGGTATACGCCCCACCAGTGGCACCACCCAGGACCAGAAACGTGTTATGACGCCCAGCAAGGCAGTTCATGCTGGCGCCAACGCACTTGTCATTGGCCGCCCAATCACCGGCGCCAACAACCCGACCCAAGCAGCGGCGGCGATCCGCGCGGAAGTCGACGCGGCCTAATCCATCAAGTCTAATCGCAAGGCCAGAATTTGTCTGGCCGCGTGGAATCGCTCACTGGGAAGTAGCACGTAATCCGTCTCGAAGGTAGAAAGAGCAAAAATCGGGATTTTAGCCTCAGCTAAGGGCCCGGCGATGGCTGCAAGAATACCGGTTTCAGGAAAATCGAGGGGTCCTGCCACCTTGAAGGCGCGCAATCCGCGCTCGCCCACGACCTCGTCCGGCACTGTTTCCTCCAGGGTGAGTAAAGAGAGTTCTTCCGCTGTGCGACAGACAGCCGTCAGTTCGCCGGAGAACGTGAACCAATCAGGCAACTGCGAATCCGCTTGGAGACGAAATACGCCATAAAGACCAGGCAAAGCGCTCAGACGCAATTTCATGCGTCGGCACCCACGGCGTCAGCAATATTAGCAAAACCATCGGCCTTAAGACGTGCGGCAAGCCCGCTATGGATGTCGCTGATTAGACGCGGACCGTGGTAGATAAACCCGGTATATACCTGAACGAGCGACGCGCCTGTTCGGATGCGAACATAGGCGTCCTCAGCGGAGGCAATGCCGCCGACGCCAATCAAGGGTAAGCGACCTTCAGTAAGATTATGGATTTCGCGCATCATCGCCAAAGCAGGTTCGCGCAGCGGCGCACCACTCAAGCCGCCCTGCTCGCTACGCGCCGGTGCGCGCAGAGTGGCAGGGCGCGCCGTCGTCGTGTTACACAGGATCAGCCCGGCGACATCGAATTCGCGTGCCGCTGCAACGCATTTGGCAAGCGCCGCACCACTTAGCTCAGGCGCGAGTTTTATAAAAAGCGGAGGCGATTTTTCCAGTACGGCAGCAGTTTCTGCCATGCGTCCAAGCAAGCAACGCAGCGCTTCACCCTCCTGCAAACTGCGCAAGCCCGGCGTGTTCGGCGAGGATAGGTTAAGGGTAACGTAATCAGCGAGCGGCGCAACGCGCTCGAGGCCGGCAACATAATCAGCGATGAAATCCTCAGTGTCACGGTTGGCGCCAATATTTACGCCGAGCGGCCCTGTGATCAAACTGCTTTCTCTCGCGTGTGCGACGTTGCGCGCGAAAGTGTCGAGCCCTCCGCTATTGAATCCCATGCTGTTGATCAGCGCACCGTCGGCGGCAAGGCGGAAGAGCCGAGGGCGCGGATTGCCGGCCTGTGGGCGGGGCGTTACTGTGCCAGCTTCGACGAAGCCGAAGCCAAGCTGATATAGGCCAGCAAGTGCTACCGCATCTTTATCAAACCCTGCCGCCAAACCGAGCGGCGAAGGGAACTTAATACGGCAAATTTGAACGTACAACGAAGGTGGTGGCGGTACATACGCACCAGGCACGAAACCATTTCGCAACAGATTGAGTGCCACACTATGGGACATCTCTGGCGGCAGAGCCCTCAGCGCCAGCGTGCCGATGTCAGTGAGCAGCGCCACTTTTAGTCATTCTGATTGTCCCCTGGCATGGAACCGCCAACATAGGCACGATTCCATGTCGGTGAAATAAGGATCTCGTTTACACAAACGCTGGCTGGCATGCCGGCCACAAAAAGAATGGTCTCGCCGAGATCCTTTGGCTGCAGCATAAGCGCCTTAAGCCAGTCAGGCGGAGGGTTGGCCCGCTTGTCAACCAATGGTGTCACTACCTCGGCCGGGCAAATAGCGCAGGCGCGAATGCCATTCTTACCTTCCTCCATGTTAATATTGGTGGTCATCGCCATCATAGCGCGCTTGGAGGCGGTATAGGCAACGCCACCGATATCCGAATCGTAGCGCCCTGCCCAGGACGAAATATTGATGATCAACCCATCGCGCTGGAGACGCATTTGCGGCAGCACGGCGCCGATGCAATGAAGAGCACCCTTGATATCAACATCAATCAGAGTATTCCAACTCTCTGCCTCGTAATCAGCCCAATTTCGATTGGGCACATTGATAGCGGCACTGTTAAACATAATATCCAGGCGGCCAAAACGCTCTGCAATGGCTTTGCCGCAGCTCAACACTGCTGGTCCATCCGAGATATCGAGAGGCTCGACATGCGCTTCACCGCCGGCCTGGCGAATGGTTTCCGCCACCTCTTCAAGCGGCTCGGGCCTGCGGCCAGAAAGAATCAACCGTGCCCCGGCGGAGCTGAGCGCCTCTGCGCCGGCCGCACCGATGCCCGTACCTGAACCGATAGCCCACACCACATTTCCAATTACATCGCCCATGGCGCGCCTGCCTTTCATCATTGCTCGCCCGGAAAATATAGGCTTCCCGCTAGCGCACCACCAGAGTGATCTCCGGACTTTATTTTCTTGTCAGTAAAGCTACCCTATATCTGTTCCTCGCCTTTTCATCCAAGGAGATGAGTGATGGACGGCGCAGGTAAAAAAGAATGCGGTTAGTGGCATGACCGGTGATCCGCGCTTATGGTGACAACGACTTCACGGTGCTGGTGTCGCTCATTAACACAGCCGCAGAGGCCTATCGCGGAATAATTCCACCTGACTGCTGGAAAGGTCCCTATATGCCTATGGGTGAACTGAGAGATGAGATTGCTGCAGGGGTCTGCTTTTGGATATACGAAGAAGACTCGAGTCCCATCGGTGTGATGGGGCTACAAGAAGTGCAAAACGTAACGCTGATCCGCCATGCTTACATCGCTCCCACTGCATAGCGGCGCGGCGTTGGCGGAGTATTGCTGACCTGCTGCTGTGCGCTTGCCAAACGGCCGGTGCTAATCGGCACCTGGGCCGCAGCCGATGGGGCGATCCAATTTTACAAAAAAACGGCTTCCGCATCACCGAACCGGTTCAATGAAAAGGAAACTTGAGGGCGCTCCGGAAACGGGTTTGCTCAGCGAAGGTCGAGGTGAACGGCTGTGTTATTATTAAAAGCGGCCAATGCTTCCTCTTTCTGGTTTGCGCAGTCGAGGGCGATACAAAGATCAAATTCGAGTTGTTCGCGCGCAAGATTACCAAGCTGCGCGTCCTGCGTGACGGTCAGGGTAAAATGGCCGAATCGATCACCGATATCGGTGGAGAGGCGCTGATGGGAAGCCATTTGACCTTTTTCTCTGATCTCGGCTGTGGCAACCGGCCAGGCTTCTCACGCACCGCGCCTTCAAATGTCGGTTGCAATCGCTATAAGCGCTTCTCTACCCCTCAGGCTGAGGAGGAAATCTCCCTCCAGACTAGCAAGTTCGGAGCAAACATGGCGCTCGGACTAGTCAATGACACCCCAGTGGCGATGTGGATGGCCAGCCACGATTGGAATAATGCAACGAAAGGACCGTGACACTGATGTTTATTGCGATGAACAGATTCAAGGTGGCACCCGGCCGCGAGGATGAGTTCGAAAAAATGTGGTTGAAGCGAGATACCCACCTCAAAGAAGTGTTAGGTTTCCATGAATTTCATCTCCTCAAGGGGCCAGAGGGAGAGGATTACCAGCTCTATTCCTCCCATTCGACATGGGACTCAAAGGAGGCGTTTGATGCCTGGATTCAGTCCGAAGCTTTCCGCCGGGCGCATCATGGCGCCAAGACGAAGGAAGGAATGTATATCGCGTCACCGACATTTGAGAGTTTTGAGGTTCTGCAGACGGTTACTAAAGCGTGACAATAACCGATGGCAGGGCCACGAATATGTCGAACAGGCCATTGGTGGGATCAGAATTAGTCTTAGCAGCCATACGATATATACATGTAAATAAAGCCCGCTTTACGTAATCCTGGCCGCATAGCAGTGTCGCATTGGACGCACAGTGAATCCGAGCGCCCTCTACTCGGGACAGCGTGTGGTCAATCGTCCATCTTTGTTGAATTCCAGGTCATGCGTTTCACCCACCACATCCCCAGCCTCACCAAGCTCACTAATAAGTGAAGGTGAGAGTAAAACATAGTCTAGGTGAAGCGTCGAACGGATGATGCAAAGACGAACTGACGCACCATCAAGCCGCCAGCTGGTAGCCACCGCAGCACGCACTACTTCCTGTTCGTCGGCGAGCACAATGGGAAGACGCACACGCTCAGTAAACGTCGAGGTGCAGCTGTTCATGTACATTGCATAGAGATCAAGGGAGTTAGCCACATCGGCAGTCATAAAATCAGCAACGCCAAGACCAAGACCGTTTCCGTGGGTCTCCGGTGTGAGGCTGAGTACCGCGAGCTTATGAATAAGAGGGTTATCCACGCTAGGCCGGCCACGTATATCACTCCGCCCAATCACGCCAGTATCCATACCGGTACCGGAAATATTCTTGCCAATTTGCTCAACGATCAACACATCTATCTGGCCGAAGGGCAGCTTAGGTGTGTTAGCCTTAGCAATCGGCAGAAGGCGCGCATCGACCGACATGATTTCTTCCGGCTCAGCGCCCTCTATCACTGCCGCCTCTTTCTCGGCATTCTCGACTATGCCGATGCCGTAAGCGATCGGCGACTCAGCAATGGCAATACCGGCCCATTCAGGCAGTACCTCAAGATACCCCAATGCGCCCAAGCGGTGGATTAGCCGGGCTCCTTCCGCCTTGCCAAGACCAATTGCTATCATCTTGGTAAGGCCGCTTTCGATCTCACGATCAAAGGAAGTATGTGCTTTGATACGATTAATCACCAGCACCGCATCAGCTGCAAATGCGGTACGATCGAAATAGACTGGTATGCCTTGCGAGGTCATACCGAGCTGCGTCACTTCCATGGAGGAATGAATCGGACATCCAATGCTCTCAGGCGTGTAGCCTAACTCGGCGAGAAGCGCTGTTTGGCTTTCCGCCCGCGCTCCACCATGCGATCCCATAGCCGGTATGATAAAAGCTTGGAAACCCCTTTCCTGTAGCCAAGCCACCGCGGTTTGGACAACAGCGGGCTTACTCTTAATGCCACGCGAACCGCAGGTGATGGCGACCGTACTGCCAGCTGCCAGTTGCTTAAAGCGCTTAGATTTTTCTAACGCATTACGAGTCGCTCGGACGACGTCATCAAGTGCAGGCGTCACTGGATGGTGAAGTTGCGCCGTTACTACTGACGGCAGCGATTCGCCGGCGAACTGCGGCAGACGAAGTGATGGGAATGTCGGGCTAACACTCTGGGTCATCTCTGGCTCCCCGTCTCAGCCATCTCGTCTACGAACCGCCACCGCCTCAGCAAGTGGACATAATATCTCAAACATCATGGTTGCACCGACCAGCGCGGTGTTGCCGCTCTGATCAAAGGGTGGTGCCACCTCAACAACGTCACCCCCTACCAAATCTAGGCCACGCGTCGCACGTAACATCTGCTGCGCCTCATAAGTCGAGAAGCCACCAATCTCCGGTGTGCCGGTGCCCGGCGCATAGACCGGATCAAGGCCATCAACATCGAAGCTGACATAGACTGACCCGTCCCCAACTATCTCACGTGCTTCGCGCATCACCCGCTCCCAGCCAAGTTCAAAATATTCTTCTATCGCGATCACACGCATCCCGCTCTCATGAGCAAAATTCATATCGTTGAGATCATAGACTGAGCCACGAATGCCGATCTGCACTGTGCGCTTTGGGTCAAGAAGTCCCTCCTCAACTGCACGACGGAAAGGTGTTCCATGAGTTAGCCTAGCGCCACCGAAATAGTTATCCCAGGTATCGGAATGGGCATCAAAATGAATCATACCTAACGGCTCGTCCCGTGCTATGGCGCGCATGATCGGAAGAGTAATGAGATGATCACCCCCGGCTGTTAGCGGTACTGCGCCACTCGCGTGCATCTCAGCAAAGAAATCCTCGACTCGGACGATAGTATCGTTCACGTCGATTGGATTGACGCTGGCGTCACCAACATCGGCGACATTGCAAAGCTCGTAAGGGCAGATACCCGAGGCATGATGGGTGCGCCTAATAAAAGACGACATATTACGAATTTCCCGTGGACCATGCCGCGCCCCGGCTCTATTGGTCGTTCCCCCATCCCACGGCACACCGCAAAGTGCTATATCGGTGGCGGAAAAATTAGTAACATAAGGAAGCCTCATAAATGTTGGTATCGCACCAAACCGCGGCATCGACATACCGTCCACTGGTTCATAGAAATTATTATCTGCCATTGCCGTCTCCCCTGACGGTGGGTAGCACTGTGCCAATCACATGACAGGGTTATGAAGGGGGAGCAAGTTGAAAGTTCTTTTTCCCCTTCCCTGCAGCGCCCTCATGCTTAAGGTGCCTGCACAATGACAGAATTTGGAGTGCATCATTGCAACATAGTTCGGATAAATACATCGAAGACCGAGTGCTCATTCGTCGCATCAATCGATGCCTTATTTAATTTAATTTTGTTTTGAAGCTCTAGCCCCAAACCGCCTTAGAATTAAGGCAGTGGGCGATTGCGCTTTATTCCATCTACCTCTAGGGAAATTTTAAACACAGTGCACTCATCAGATCCTAACTGAGGCTATGTTAGAGAGCCTAATGCGAGGCTTGTTCTTAAATTTTAGACCAGCTCTCGAGGGCTAATCACAATATGATTTAGGTGTTATTATTTGCCACAGGTGCGCAAAATTTGAGGCTCAAGCATTGCCTACTTTGAATCAATCTCATCTCTCGATTTTTGACCTTCATGATGGTTACAGGACAGGAACATTCACGCCAATTGACGTGACCGAGAATGTCTTAGACCGAATTAAACGCTTTAATTCAGACGTAAAAGCCTTTTGCTTCATTGATTCAAAGGTTGCCCTAAAAGGAGCACAGGCAAGTACAAAAAGGTGGATAGAGGGAAGGCCGCTTAGTCTTCTCGATGGGATCCCATGCGGAATAAAGGACGTTACATCGACAGTTGATTGGCGCGCACGAAAGGGCTCCAGAGCGACTACACCGGGGGCTCCTCCTGCAACGGAAGTGCCAATGATAGCTCGGCTTCGCGAAGCCGGTGCAACATTCGTTGGTTTAACAAACACTTCAGAGTTCGGCTGGAAGGGAATCACGGATAATGGCTTATATGGCGCCACCAGCAACCCATGGGATCTTGACCTCACACCCGGCGGAAGCAGCGGTGGATCCGCAGTGGCAATAGCAATGGACATGTGTACTATCGCCACAGCGTCCGACGCAGCAGGATCGATTCGAATACCAGCAAGCTTCTGCGGCATATTCGGTTTCAAGCCTTCCTATGGACGGGTCCCGACCCTCCCCCTGAGTAATTATGGCTCGATATCCCATCAAGGCGTAATCGCCAGAACCGCAGTGGAAACATTAGCTGTACTTGATATCATATGCGCCCCAGACCCAAACGGCGCAGCATCAATATCTGATTACCACCCGCTGAAGTCTGTAAAACAATTAACAGACCTAAGCGGCTGGAACATAGCTTATAGCCCCTCTTTTAACGGTGGACAGAATGATCCTTGTGTTACGAAACAGTTTGAAACATTTTTAACTATACTTGCGGATCAAGGGGCATCACTACGTGAAGTGGCCCCCGATTTGTCTAGCAGCGAGGCTTTGATTAAGACCATCTGGAGTGCTGCTGTAAGCAAGATTATCGCTGATCATGATCCCGAGCTTCTTGATCCAGATTTAGTACATTTTGCTGCGACGGCGCCTAACGTTGGCGTTAGAGAATATCTAGAAGCTCAAGCACAGCGGACTGAACTAACTGCTACAATGAACCGTTTTCATCGGGAGTATGATTTGCTGGTAACACCTACGTTACCTACCCTTCCGTTCCCTTTGCACCAACTCGGGCCTGCCCCCGATTGTGAAGACTGGTTTACATGGGCATACAGTTGCTATCCTTTCAATCTGACGCAACAGCCGGCGGCATCTCTGTATTGTGGTATGTCAGCGTCTGGCCTTCCCATCGGTGTGCAGGTCGTTGGTCCATACTGTCGGGATGAAAATGTTCTAAGTGTTTGCAGATTTCTAGAGTCCGCCATTGGCACGGCTGACTTCCCATCGACGCCAAGACAATAACGTTACTCGGAGTCTCATTACTTCCGCTTAGTCCCTGCTGAAATCTGCCAGCGCTTTCATGATGATTGAAAACGTGATTGCACCGGGATCAGGATGCCCTAGTGCACGCTCTCCCAATGCCTTGGCTTTACCATGCTTGGCTATCATCTCTTTGGTGCTCTCAGCTCCGGCTGCAGCAGCCTCTGACGCCGCCTTAAGCGCTTCCACAAACGACTTTGTGTCACTTGCCGCGGACCGTGCTGGTCCTAGCGCATCCAGCATTGTCTTGTCGCCAAGTGCCGCACCACCGCGAGCAGTAACCGCGTTAAACCCGGCGTCAAGCATGCGCTGAAATAATTGGTGTGTGATTTTGGTCTCACCTTCGGATTCTTTGCTGGCAGCCATGAAAAAAGTTCCGAAGATTGCGCCCGACGCACCACCGCTTTTTGAAATCAGAGCAAAGCCGACACATTTTAGACAGTCGGAAATTGAATCAAAGCACTTATCATTCAATTCCTGCTTTGCAGCCCCGAATCCACGGGACATTCCTACACCGTGATCGCCATCACCGATTGCCATATCGGCTTCGGTCAGCAATTCCTCGGAGCGAAGAACTACGTCGCACACGGCCAGCATGGCAAGCCTAGTGTCATCCAAATTCAACTAACTTGCTCCACCAAAATTCATAACAAGACCTGATCCCCGCTGGTCCAGCAGTGCCGAAATGTCATTGTCCAATTTTAGAACAGAGATAGAAAAACCCGCCATTTCCTGAGTGGTCAAAAAACTCCCAATGTCTGTCCGGTGAATTTCAATCCGCGCATCATTTAGAATAGCGGAAATATGCCGGTTGATGATGCAGAGCTCCATGAATGTCGTCGATCCCAAATTGTTAATCATCAGGGCAATTCTGTCGCCTTGCGCCAGGTCGTGATCGTTAAGCAAGAGCTCCATCATGCTTTCGACCAGTGTATCTGCGGAAGTCAATTTTTGCCGCCGGACGCCAGGTTCACCGTGGGAACCCATGCCAATCTCAATTTCGTCGTCGCCAATCTCGAATGTCGGCTTACCTGTCGCAGGAATAGAACCAGGCTTAACTGCCACACCCAGTGTCCGAACTCTATCGCGGGTAAGTGATGCTAGCCGATGAACTTCGTCCATACCGGCTCCGTTAGTGATCGCAGCCGCGGCAACCTTAAACACATATATACATCCTGCAAGACCTCGGCGGTCCGCCGGTTGGTCGGGAGTACCGGTGGCAATATCGTCCCAGACCCGGATAATTTTCGTCTCGATCCCTGCATCGGCAGCCAGCTCAGACGCAATCTGAAAATTCATATTGTCGCCTGCATAATTGCAGTGAACCATGACAACGCCTGCGCCCTGATCCACCGCCTTGATTGTATCGAAGATGGCGTCTGGACCCGGCGCCGCAAAAACATCGCCACAAACGACAGCATCAGCGAGACCAGGGCCTATAAATCCACCCCAGAGGGGCTCATGTCCGCTTCCTCCACCAATCAGCAGCGTCGTGTTCCTGTCAGACAAATCTGACCGAACCAAGGCGTTATGATCTGGCAATTTTTTCACATCACCTAGATAAGCCGCTTCAAACCCTTCCATTGTTTCAACAGCAGCGTTCAGAGGATCATTAATTATTTTCTTTTGCATGGCTTAAGCATTCTCTCGGTTAATTTGGTCCGTGGAAAATTTTACCCTGTCGATAGCCGTGGGTGCTCCGTCAATTTGCTCGTTGTGTCCAGTATATAAGTTAGTTGTGGTTGTATTTGGTTTCTGCCCTTCGAAAACTTCCCCGCGAAGATTGCTGAGCCGATTGTGAAGCCATCCGCGCCCGCATGATAAATATCCTCGATCTGTTCCGCACAATCTATGCTTCCTGCAACGAGAAGATAGCCGCCCTTAAGTGCTCGTCGCGCATATTCTACAAGAACCAACGGTTCAGCATCCACAGCGCGATAAGCTAATAAATCCACTCCGAAGCAGTCTGAATCGACGGCGTCGGAACAATCAGCCGCAATTCTCTCACCTGTCCCTTCAAGCTTGGTTGGGTGGCCGACGGGTGCGCCAACGAACGGGAGATATTCAATGCCGGTATCTCTGAGAACTTTGGCGGCAAACGCCATTTCCTGGCCACCGCATACCCGGTCCACACCAAGCTCCCTAGCCAGTCTGATCGAGTTCTGAGCTGCCTCACGCGTCGTGCTCACAACCTCCAAATAAGAGGTACTACCCGCGTCCTTTATTTTTTTGTTCAGCAGTCTAAGGGTGTCCTTCTCTACTCCAATGTCTTTAAATCCAATATGCCCTAGCTCAATTTCATTAATTTCATCCATAACCGCTAAACAATCGGCGATAGTTTTATCACCCTTCGTCAACATAAATATAAAATCCATCACTGCCCCCAAGGTGCCGAAAACTTATTCTGAAATCCATTTCCTAGCAGTCTTTCGTGAATTATTTCACTATTCAATTGCTGACTACAAACTATGTCGTAGTGCGTTGTAACGGGCCAAGCATATATTGGTACAAAGTACCGGCATAACCTTTGCCGACTTCACGACTGCGTTTTATTCGATCGGTTAACCAAAAAAACACCGAGGATCATTAGGGCAAGAGCCGCCCAGATCCAGAACGAATGACTATCGTCAAAGAATATAAACCCCCAACCGATGCCGGTCAGCGGGATAATGAAATTAACCGTGGTGAAATAGACCGGCCCGGAGAGGCGGATGATCTCGATCATCATATAAAAGGCGAGCGCCATAACACTGGCCGCCATCACCAGGGCCCAGTCCGCGTCCTCCATTGGCCCTTCGAACCACCACCATTCGCCGGTAACTGCCGTGACGAGCAGCATGAAGACTGTGCCGGCACTCAGTGTGCCACACGCGAGCGGCAGGGCGCCTGACGGCGGAGGCTTGAGAAGCGCGATGATTATTGCATTAGCGACATAGAGGAGCGGCGCAACCATACCTAGAAGCACCCAGGGCACCATACTCGGAGAGGGCAGGCTGGTCTCCGGCAAAACGATGAGCGCAACGGCGGCAAGGCCGCACACCAGACCGAAAGTGCGCAAAAGTGCGAAGCGATCAAGTTTGAAGAGAGCGGCAGCAGGATAGGTGAAGATCGGCGTTAATGTCGCACCGAGGCTAAGCACCCCGCTTGGCACTTCCGGTGCAACCAAAGCGAGTACCGAATAGGAAAGACCGAAAGAGATCGTTCCCAATACGAGATAACCTTTGACATGCGCCCATTGCAACTTGGGCAAACTCCGCGTCGCCAAGCCTAGGGCGAAGAGCAAAAGCGACGCGCCCGCGCCCATCCAGAAAACATAAGCGATGAACGGAATGCCGCCGCCGACGGCAATGCGATTTAGAGAAAATATCAGACCCCAAACGATGCCGGAGGCCACAAGCATGAAAAGCGGCCAGGTGACGAAGCTGCTGAGCGGCGATTTCGCTGCGCTAAAATTCATTGTGTCAGCCTAAGGGCGCACCGGTGTCACACTAATCGGTTAGGCGGCTCTTTACCGGCAAAGAAGGCGTCAAGATTGTCGAGTGCCTGCAGGCCCATGCCACTCCGCGTTTCCACGGTGGCGCTGCCAATATGGGGCAACAAGAAAGTGTTCTTGAGTCGCGTGTAGCCGGGATGGATGTTGTTTGGTTCGCCGCGGTAGACGTCGAGCCCTGCCGCGCCGATGCGACCCGATTGCAGTGCAGCAATCAGCGCTTCGTCATCCACCACGTCGCCGCGTGCCGTATTAATGACGATCGCACCCTGGGGCATTCGTGCGATGGCTTTGGCATCAAAAAAATTACGCGATTCTTCATTTGAGGGACAATTCAAACTGAGAAAATCTGAGTTTTCCAACAAGGATTCCGCCGTCTCATGCCACACCGCACCAGCTTCTAGCACAGGCGGAAGACGGCTGCGATTGTGATAATGGATTTCCAAGCCGAAAGCCCGCGCCCGATCTGCTACTGCGCGGCCGATACGCCCCATACCGAAAACACCGAGCCGCTTGTCCCTAATCTCCGTACCAGTCATGAAAAGAAGGTGGATATTGTCCCAGCCACCGGATCGCATCAGCGCCTCCCCCTCACCAGCACGCCGCGCCGCTCCTAGTAACAAAAGCATCGCTATATCTGCCACCGCGTCAGTGAGCGCATCCGGCGAATTCGTGACAACTACCCCACGCTCTTTGGCCGCGGCGAGGTCGACATGATCAAATCCCGCTGTGAAACAGGAGACGATTTTGACACTGGCGGGCAGGCCGGAAAAAGCTTCGCTGGTCATTTTCTCTGTTCCCGCAATCAACATCCCGTCCGCTCCTTCAGCGGCGGCAATCAGCGCTTCCGGCGTATAAACCTTATCTTCCTTATTGAGTCTTGCGTCGTAACTTTCCACGGCGCGTGCTTCAACAAGGGGTGGCATATCACGAGTGATGAAGAGGGTGGGTTTCGTGTTGGTCATGATGCGGCTTTCTTCCGTTGGAAAATCTACAAAAAGGTCTATAAAACCACCTCGCCAGCGGGTGACCGGGTGAAACGTCTTGTCTCACGTTCGCAGGGTGTGGAAAAGGAAAACCGATTTGGCGTCACATTATTCCGTGTGCGATCTTATCGGCAACACGTTCACCGATCGCATGGTGACAGGCAGGAGCGACCTCAAAATCCATCAGACTGCCCCTCCATCACCCGATTTTGAGCATAGCTTCATGTACCCGCTGCCGCTGACGCCAACACTGCATCGAGCGCTACCTCGTCAAATCGGTCTAAACGTATAATTTTTTGCTACCAGTCCGATCGAACTACCTGGTATTCTTTTATTATCGACTGGAGCAGAATGCCCTGCCGCCACGACTCTAGAGCAGCTAAGCCGTGTTCTTAATCAGGAAAGATAACACGCCACCATCTTCATTGAATTCTAGCAACACATGCCCCGTCTGACGGCAGAATGCCTCAAAATCCTTAACCGAACCGAGATCAGTCGCAAGCACCTTAAGTGTGTCGCCGTTAGAGAGTTCGCCCAGAGCTTTCTTAGCCTTGAGGACCGGAAGCGGGCAGTTCATGCCCTTGGTATCAAGTACTCGGGTTGCCATTCTGAATCCGTCTCCCGTTCTTAGTTGTCGGTCCGCATCCTCAAATGAACAGGTTGATGTCCGATTTGGTCGCGGTTTCAATATAGGTCGCTGCGCCCCCCAATTCAGGACCCTCGATAAGATCGGCCATCTCATATTCGAACAGGTCCATGGTCATTTGGCAGGCAATCATACCTACATCTGATTCGATCGCCGCCTCTCGTAGATCCTCGATCGAGGCGATACCCTTTTTATCAATTAGATTCTTCATCATACCTGTGGCCACGCTGTCGACACCAGGAATCATGCTCATCATGTTAGGCATCCCGAGGTGCATTCCCATCATCGGAATTTTCATACCCGGATTACCAAGGGTCGAAATGCTGAGATCGAGCTTCTTGTGCAGCAGATTGAGGCCGTAGAAGGTGAAGAACATGGAGACCTTAAGGCCCATTGCAGCCGCTGTAGTTGCAAGAACAAAAGGCGGATAACCCCAATCCAACGTGCCCTTAGTTACGATCAACGACATGCTCTTATCATTGGTGCTAGCTGTATCGTTTATAGTCGTATCTGTCATCAACTTCACTCCTCGGCCAAGGTTGTCTTTTGGGTGCCTATAGAATTATGACCGACTTGTTCTAAACAGCTCAGTTTCAGTGCGAGAAACAGGTCGTTGTGCAATTCCTCTTAAGGTGTGAGGTGTTAAACGTAATCGCCCGATTGCCGAACTGGCAAGAACCCTTCTGATGTCATTCGTCCTCAACACAAACAATTAAGCTAATTTGCGTCTATACATTCTTCTCTATGCTAGAGCTACGGGCCTTCGACAGCTGTCAACCACGAAGCAAAGTCTAGACTGGTTATTTGCAAAGGAGTTTGGCGGCAGGCCATCTCAGAGCAAAACCGAACCATCGGCCTTGTTCACCCCGGGAACGAAGCGATGAGCCACAGAAAATCCTAGCCTGGCCAGCTTACCGAACCCCATCAGATAGGACACGATGACAAAATCCAAACCCAAGTATACAACCTATTCAACGCGGATTGCCCGGGTTTGGATATACGGCACTCAAGCCATGGGAAAGCCAAACTTACCCTATAAGGAGTAAACTGCGATGGCCCATCCTAAGGTTCCGATTAACGTAGACCCAGACACAGGGAAATGGTCGACCGATGGGTTGCCCATGATCTATATGCCGCGGCATTTCTTTGTAAACAATCACCTCGCCGTCGAAGCCACGTTGGGTCGAGAATTGTACGCTAAACAGCTATATGGGGCCGGGCACAAATCAGCATGGGACTGGTGTGAGGAGGAATCAATCACCCATCAAATCGCAGGAATTGATGTCTTCTACCACTATATGAAACGAATCTCTCAGCGCGGTTGGGGGCAATTCACCCCGATGCACTTTGACGACAACACGGGTAGTTGTGATGTCCGGTTAGAGCATTCGGTCTTTGTAGAACATTGTGGTACCGATACTGGCCGCAAACTTTGTTACATGTATTCAGGCTGGTTTGCCGGTTCGTTGGAATGGGTAGGCCAAGCAACAAACCGAAATTATTCGCTAAGCGCACATGAGGAGAGTTGCGCGGCAAACGGTGCGCACCAATGTCTGTTCTATGTCCGGCCAGCTTAGCTTCTGAAACGTCCTTTGCATATCACCGCATTCGGGCTATGTCCCTGCAAAGAAAGGGGTTTTTACGTTGTGCTACTGTAAAATTTGGACTTGCCTTTGGTGATATGAAATAATGATGATAATGGATGAAAACTATAAAGGGAGAAGTCGATGCTGAAATTCCTTAATAAGACTGCAGGAATCGGTCTTGCAGTTGTCGCAGGAGGGGCATTAGCGCTTGGCG
>MDTE01004100.1_pt1 | contig 25190 bp, 22 predicted proteins | sample 811231 | NCBI WGS metagenome assembly MDTE01 (sample SAMN05326651, study PRJNA326480) | marine metagenome | isolation source: seawater | place: Indian Ocean: Red Sea | collected 2010 | reverse complement strand
TGATTTTATAATTAAAAAATGAGAATTTAAATTAACATCTATAACTGATTTCCACTGTTTCCAATTCATTCTTAATAATAATGAATCGTCTGTAATTCCTGCATTGTTAATTAATACCTCAATATCTTTATGATCAGAAGTGATTTTGTCTAAATCATTTGGAAGTTGATTCATATTTCCTAAATCTGTTTTATAATAATAGTGATCATTTCCAAAATTGTGTTTCAATTTTTCTAAATTTTGATCGTTAGAAGATGTAAAAATAATTTTATGGTTTAGAGTATTTAATTTTTCACTTATGCCCTTGCCTATTCCACCAGAAGCTCCTGTTAATAAAATTTTTTTACTCATCAACAAACCCATTTTTAAATAATTTTAAATCCTCAACACTATTTATAGATTTAATTGAAAAATTATCATTTATTTTTTTTATCAAACCTGATAAAATTTTTCCTGGACCTACCTCAATTATATCAAAATCATTAATTTTCCCCAAAGAATCAATACTTTCTGTCCATCTAACTTTATTTGCCATTTGGTTTACTAATGACCATTTTATATTTGATGTTTCATTAGAAATTTTACCTGAAAAATTAGATATTATAGATACATCCGTGTTATGAAAAGTGGTTCTATCAATAAAATCTTTTAATTTTTTTTGTGCATCTAACATTATATTGCAATGAAACGCTGCAGATACATTTAAAGGTATAAATCTCTTAACTTCATTATTTAAAAAAAAATCTTTAGAATTTGTTATATCATCAATCATACCAGAAATAACAATTTGTTTTGGTGAATTATCATTAGCAATATAAACATTTAAATTTTCATTGTTTATTATTTCATCAATTTTTTTTGCATTTAGACCAATTAATGCAGCCATACCTGATAAATTTGGTTTAATTGCATCATGCATTAATTGTCCTCTAAATTTTAACAATTTTGCTGCATCTTCAATAGATAGTTTTTTTGATGCAGCTAAAGCGGTATATTCACCTAAAGAATGTCCCAACATTGTTTTTATATTTAACTTTTGAATATCTACTTCTTCATTTATTGACTTAAATATAATTATTGATGCTGTAAAAATACAAATTTGAGTATACTTAGTTAGGTTTAGCTTATCAGAATCCTCAAACAAAATTTTCTTTATTTTTAATGAAGTTATGTCTTCAATTTCTTCGACTATTTTTTTAGAAGATTTAAAATTGTCATAGAAATCTTTACACATACCTAAATATTGACTGCCTTGCCCTGGAAAAATAAAAGATGTCATATATGCTTGATTTATTTGAAAAAAAGAATATAGGCAAGCTCAACTTCTCTTGAAAATAATTTTTTGAGATAAACCCGTGAAGTTTTATGAACAAATTTGAAGCAACTCTTTTATTAAATCCTGATTTAAGCACGCAAGCATTAAAATCTGAAATAGATGCATTTAAGTCTAATATTAAAGATATTAATGGCAAAATTATTGAATCTGAAGATTGGAGTTTAAGAGATCTAAGTTATAAAATTAATAATTATAAAAAAGCTTTTTATCATTTTTTTCAGATCGAATTTGATAGCAATAAATTAAGCACAATGAAAAATAATTTAAATCAAAATGAAAAAATTCTTAGATATTTGTTTATCAAGGTTGATGAACATCAAAAATTACCAACAAAGATAAAAGATGAAGAGAAATAATACAAGGCGTACTAAAGGTAGAGATGAAAAAAAGAACACACCTTTTGAAGAAAAAAAGAAATTTTGTCCATTTAGTCAAAAAAACTCACCTAAAATAGATTATAAAGATATTAGATTGTTATCTAGATACATAAGTGAAAAGGGAAAAATTACACCAAGTAGAATTACAAATGTATCCAATAAAAAACAAAGAGAGCTTTCAAAAGCAATAAAAAGGGCTAGATTTTTATCATTAATGTCATACACACAAAAAATATATCAAAAATGAAAATAATCTTAACAACAAATATAAAGAAATTAGGCAAAATTGGTGAAGTTGTTAATGTTAAAGATGGTTTTGCAAGAAATTATTTGTTGCCAAAAAAAATGGCATTAAGAGAAAATAAAAAAAATTTAGAAATTTATAATAAAATTCAGGATGATTTACAAAATAAAGAAAAATTAAAATTTGAAGAAGCTAAAAATTTAATAGAAAAAATAAATAATATTGAAATAAGATTCAATAAAGAAGCAGATGAAAAAGATCAACTATATGGTTCAATATCAAAAAAAGAAATAATTAGTTACCTATTATCTAATGATATTAAGGTATTATCTGATGATATTAAAATTTTAGAACCTATCAGGTCCCTTGGTGAACATCAAATAGAAATAAATCCTTATGAAGGAATTACTGAAACAATAAAGATTTTTGTTAAAAAGAATTAATTTATTCACGTTATTAAAAAAATATTAACTTAATTTTTTTCAATTATATTGTTTAAATAATGTTATGGGTTTAAAGCCTAGTTTAATGGCATTAACAGAATTCAAAGAGATAAAACCCGAAAATAGTGGGAATATAGATAAATTCGAAAATATTGATGCAGAAATAGCAATAATTGGCTGTCTTTTATGGGATAATAATAATTATGAAAAAATTGCAGATATTATTAATGAAGAACATTTTACTAATGAAAATAACAAATTAATATTTAAAACAATTAAAAACTTACTAGATAAAAATTCTTTGGTATCGCCCATAACTCTAAAAAATCATTTAGAAAATAGCGAAATAAAATTTGATAATGTAAAATATCTAAATAAGATTAAAGATGCTGCTCCATCAACTCAAAATGCTTATCAATATGCAAAACTACTTCATGATTTGCATTTAAAAAGGAATCTGGTTGGCATTGGTCAAAAAATAATTCAAGAAACCATTGGAAATGAAAAAAATATAGATGGTAGTGATTTAATAGAAAATGCTGAAAATGATTTATATGTTCTGTCTCAAACAGGTGAATCTGAGAGAAAATATTCACTTTTTAATAAAGCATTAAAAAATGCTATAGATATTATTGATGAGTCTTTTAAAAGTGATGGTAAAATTGCTGGTATACCCACTGGTTTAAAAGATTTAGACAAAAAATTAGGAGGTATGCATAAATCAGATCTTATTATTATTGCTGGAAGACCATCGATGGGTAAGACATCTCTAGGTACTAATATTGCATTTAATGCTGCTAAAAAATTTAAAGAACAAACTGATGAATTAGGTAATAAAAAAGTCATAGATGGTGGTAAGGTTGCTTTTTTTTCTTTAGAAATGTCTTCAGAACAATTAGCTACTAGAGTTTTAGCTGAGCAAACTAAAATATCAGGTGATAAAATGAGAAAAGCAGAATTAAGTAAGGATGATTTTAAAAAAATTGCTAAGGTGAGCTCAGAATTGGAATACTTGAACTTAATAATTGATGATAATCCAGTTTTAACTATTCCTACATTGCGTGCTAGAGCAAGGAGATTAAAAAGACTTTATGATATAAATTTAATTGTTATCGATTATCTTCAATTAATGTCAGGCTCAAGTTTTAAAAATGATGGTAGAGTCCAAGAAATATCTGAAATCACTAGGGGTTTAAAAGGTATTGCAAAAGATTTGAATATACCTGTAATAGCTTTATCCCAACTTTCTAGGCAAGTAGAACAAAGAGAAGATAAAAGACCTCAATTATCAGATTTAAGGGAAAGTGGGACGATTGAACAAGATTCCGATGTTGTTATGTTTATTTTTAGAGAAAGCTACTATTTGGAAAGAATGGAACCTTTAAAAAAATCTGAAGAAGTAGATGAAAAATATGTAGAAAGACATTCAAGATGGAGAGAGCTATGTGAAAAAAATTACAATATAGCTGAAATAATAATAGCGAAACAAAGGCATGGTCCTATTGGGACAGTAAAAACTCATTTCGATCCAAATTTTACTAAATTTAGCGATCTAACAAACAAAGAATATGATAATATTATGGAGTGATTAAACCATCAGCTATATTAGAAATAAATTTAAAAAATTTAGTTTATAACTACAAATTTTTTACAAAATTAACCAAAAATATCGCTGTTGCCGCTACAATAAAAGCAAATGCATATGGAATTGGTGATTTAGAAGCATTTAAGATATTATCTAAAAATGGTTGTAAACATTTTTTTGTAGCAACAATATATGAAGCTCTTAAAATTAGAAAAATCTCAAATCAAACTAATATCTATGTTTTGAATGGATTAGAAAACAATAATATTAATAATTTTAAAAAAAATAATATTATACCAATAGTGAATTCAAAAGAAGAAGTGAATATAACAGTTAAAAATGATATTAAATTTGGAGTTCACATTGATACAGGTTTAAATAGATTAGGATTAAATCAAAATGATATTTCAAATGAATTAATAAAAAATAATAATTTTTTTATTATATTAAGTCATTTATCTAGTGCAGATGAGAAACTGAATAAATTTAATAAAGAGCAAAATAAAAGATTTAATAATTTAAAGAAAACTTTTGGATTAGATAAAATATATAGTTTAGCGAATTCAATGGGGGCGGGCCTAGGTAATGATTATCATCACAATTTAATCAGACCTGGAATTAGTCTATATGGAGGTCATTATAATTTAAGTTTTAAAAGTAAAATTAAACCTGTTGTAAAATTAAAAGCAAAAATTCTTCAAATTAAAGATATATCTAAAAATGAATTTATTGGATATAATCAAACATATAAAACCAATAAAATAATTACTGTAGCTATCTTAGGTATTGGTTATGCAGATGGTTTACCAAGAAAACTAAGTAATAAAGGTAAGGTATACCTAGGAAAATCTGTCTTTAAAATACTAGGGAGAATATCAATGGATACTATTACAATTGATATAACCAAAAACAGATCACGATTTAAAATTGGAAACTATGTTGATGTAATTAATTATACACATGGAATAGATGAATTTGCCAAACAATGTGATACAATAAGTAATGAAATTTTAACTAATATTTCATCTAGAGTTAAAAGAATATACAAATATAATGCTTAATAAATTATTATTATTTATTTCAATTTTAATTTTACTTTTTTTTTCGTTTAATCTAAAAAATTTTCACATTGATGCCTCTTCTGATACTTTAGTAGCACAAAATGATAAAGATTTTGAATTTTTTAATTATTATAATGAAATTTTTCCATCTCGTAGTTTTTTAATACTCGCTATAAAATCAAAAACTCAAATTGATTCTAATTATATTAAAAATATTCAAAAATTGAAATTAGAATTAAATAAAATAGATCAAATAGAAAATACAGTAAGTATAATTGATATTCCTATATTAAATTTAAACAATATAAAACTGGTAGATCTTAAAAATTATGAAATTGAAAATATTCAAAATTCAAAATTTGAATTAAGTAAAATTATAGATGAATTTTCTGAAAGTTATATATTTAAAGATCAATTTATAAATTCAAAAAAAAATTTATCTTCAATAGTTATTTATACTAAGGCAAGTAATAAATTAAAAAAATTTAAAAAAGAAAATAATAATTTAAATTTTCAATTAAAAAGATCCTATATTGAATTAAAAAAAGAAAATAATCAAAATAGAAATGAATTAATTAAAGAGATTAGAACTGTCTTAAATAAAAGTGACCAAAAATATGAATATTATTTAGGTGGGATTGATATGATAGCTGATGATGTAATCTCATTTGTAAAAAAAGATATTGTTATTTTTAGTATTGTAGTTTTAATTTTTATTATTTTAATATTATTATTTATATTCAGAGATATTAAATGGATAGTTTTGTGTTTACTTACTTCAGGTTATTCAGTTCTATCAATGTTTGGTTTAGTTAGCCTGCTGAGTATAGAGGTTACTGCTATTTCAGCTAATTTTGCCTCATTAATGTTTATTTTATCCATATCTATGAACATTCATATTATTAATAACTATAAAAAAAATTACATGGATAGCAGTAATTATTTATTGATTACATTAAAAAGGATGATTTGGCCTTGCGTATATACTGTATTAACAACTATAGTTGCTTTTGGATCATTATTAATTTCAGATATTAAACCTATAATTGATTTTGGTTTTATTATGATAATATCATTAATAATAATTTTAATTACTTCATTTACCATATTACCATTACTGATCAATTTATTTCCTGATCCCAAAAATACAAAAAATATAAAATTTACTATATTAGAAAAAATTTATTTAATTTCAATTAAACACAGCAAAATAATAATTTTACTAAATATTGGCTTCTTAATTATTTCAATTTATGGAATTTCAAAACTCAATGTAGAAAATAGTTTTATTAATTATTTCAAAAAAAATACTGAAATTTACAAAGGCATGAAAATTATTGATAATGAATTAGGTGGAACCACACCTATAGATATTATTATAAAATTTGAAAATGAATCGAGTGAAAATGCTGAAATTATATTAGATGAAGATTTAATGGTTGATGAGGATTTGGATGTAGAAGATTTATATTCTGATTATGATAGTCAAGAATCTGATTCTAGCTGGTTTACATCAGAAAAAATAGATACTGTTAAAAAAATACATTTATATTTAGAAAATAAGAAAGAAGTCGGTAAGGTTCAATCTATCCATACACTTATTGAAACAGCAAATATGTTAAATAAAAAACCACTTACAATTTTTGAATTATCAATTCTTTATAATGAAATTCCTGTTAATTATAAAAATCAATTGTTGGACCCTTATATGTCTACTGAAAATAATATGATGAAAATATCTGCAAGAGTTAAAGATTCTAAAAAAATTAATAGAAATAATTTTATCAAAGATGTTAATAATTACCTAAAAAATATTGATAGCATAAGTGAATTTAAAGTTAATGGACTGTTAGTACTGTACAATAACATGCTACAATCTCTTTTTTCTTCACAAATAAAATCTTTGGGATTAGTAATTTTTTTGATTTTTATAATGTTTATTATATTGTTTAAATCATTAAAACTAAGTATTTTAGGCATTATACCAAATATAATAGCTTCAAGCTTAATATTAGGAGTTATTGGCTTATTTAGAATACCATTAGATATTATGACAATAACAATAGCGGCAATTACAATTGGAATAGCTGTAGATAATACAATACATTATTTATACAGATATAAAGAAAATTATTCGAATTTAAATGATATTAGTAAATCAATAAAATTAACCCATAACAATGTTGGTTATGCAATATTAACAACTTCTTTAACTATAACTTTAGGATTTTCTGTACTAATATTATCAAGTTTTGTCCCAACTATCTTATTTGGCATATTTACATCTTTAGCTATGCTGATTGCTATGATAGGAGTACTGTTAACTTTACCAAGTTTATTAAATAAGTTTAATAGATGATATTTGAATATTTAATTTTACCCTATGATTATATTATTGTCTGCATCGCATTTATTTTTATAATTATCAGTTTTTTAAAAGGTTTTATTCAATCTTTACTTGGATTGTTAACATGGGTAGGCTCAATAATTATTACTGTTTACAGTTATAATAGTTTGTCATTATTTATTTCAAAACAACTTATTCAAATTGATATATTGAGTAATTATGAAACTATAACTGATATTTCAGGATTAATTATTTCTATACCTTTGATTTTTTTAATTTCATTATTTATACTAAGAAAGTTGAGAAAATTGATTAGTAGTGATCTTGATAAACAAATACTAGGTGTAATTTTTGATAAACTATTTGGTTTAGTCTATGGTTGTATATTTAGCTATTTAATTTTTGCAACATTACTCTATGGATTAGAAAAATTTATATACTTTAATTCATTTTATTATTGGATACTCGATAATTCATTTATTTTAAAAACTATAAGCAATATTAATAATGAAATTATTAAATACGTAAATCCAGAATTAATTCAAGAATAAGGATTTTTAGTACTAGAAAAAATTAAGATAATTTTACGGTCAAGGATTTTAAATTTTGTTGCAAAATCATTAACTAAATAACCTTTATAATTTGTTTTTATATTTGAGGGATAATTACAAAAAATTTTAATTTTGATTGGTTTGTTACTGATTTGAGTTGCATATTTAAAATTAACAAGCTTGCCTTTTACAAGAGGATGTTGATTATACCTTGTTGCATTTTTTAACCAATTATTAATTTTATTAGTGGGAAAGTCTTTAATTAATTTGTTTGATTTAAGATAAATAAATTCTTTTATTTTTTTGATATCATTATTTTTTTTAGCTGAAATCATTATAAAGGAAATATTTTTTGTCAATGATATATCTTTTTTTAATAAAAATTTAGCCTCTTGATAATATTCTTTTTTATTCTTAATCAAATCAATTTTATTAAATATTATTAAAACTGAGGCAGACTTATTAATTAATAAATTAAAAATTCTCTTGTTTTGCCTGTCAAAATTTTCTAGTGAGTCTAAAACCAATAAAGATAAATCAACTTTAGATATATTGTTTAAAGAATTTTTTATTGCAAGATAGTTAATAGTTTTTTTATCAATTTTTGATTTTTGTAAAATTCCAGCAGTATCTAAAATTTTATATTTTTTTCTTTTATAAAGAAAAAAATCTTCTACGATATCAGAAGTTGTTCCAGCAATTGTACTAGTAACAGAACGTTTGTAACCTAATATATTGTTTAAAAGAGTACTTTTACCTGCATTTGGTTTACCAAAAATAGCTAAAGAAAAGTCATAATCATCACTTAATTGAACAGAAGATCTATAAGAAGAAATAAATTTATTGAAATCATAAAAACCTAATTTATGTGAACAAGAAACATAAAATTTATTATCGATACCTAGACTATTAAAATCATTTTCTTTTTTCAGTGTGTCATCTTTATTTATAATTAAAATTATTTCTTTATTAAATTTTCTTAAATTTAATAATATTTCTTTATCGATAAGATTTTCAGGATCTTTATAATCAACAACATACAAAAAAATATTAATTTTACTAAAAATACTTGAAAATTTATTTAAGTTAATTTTCTTATTTTCATATATAAGACCAGGACTATCATATATGATCATACCATCATTTTTGTATATATTTGAGAAATGCCAATCCCTCGTTGTTCCTTCAGAAGGGTGAATAATATTTATATTTTTGTTAGTAAGAATGTTATAAATAGATGATTTACCAACATTTTGTTGACCTACAAGAAAAAAATTCATTTTTAAAATAATACAGTTTTACCATTATCTAATGAAGCAAATATATTATCATTTTGAAAATACAATAGATTTATATTTTTTAATTTTATATCTAAAATATTTAATAATTTATTTGAATTTAAAACTAAAACTTTACCATTACTTAAGAAAATATAAATATTACTATCAAAATTTTTAACATTAACAATTTTTGTATTTTTTGTATATTTTGTTTCAATTTCAATAGACCAGAATAAATTACCATTACGTATATTAATAGAATTTAGTTTATTTTCATTAATAGCAATTAATGAATTATTAAAAAAGAAAAAAGAAGATGGATTATCTATTTCAAAATTCTTGAGAATTATTTTATCTAATATGATGTCATAAGTTGAAAGTTTATTTTTACCATCAAAGTATGAGGCAAAATTTGTATTTATATGTAATTTATGATTTGTATAATTAATAGAATTTTTAAAATTTATATCATTAATTTGAGAAATATGTTTTTCGCCTAATAGAATATCATATTGACCAAAAGATGAATTTGGTAAGATATAGTATAAAATATTTGCATAATTGTTTATAATTCCACCTTGTAATTTTAGTATTCTTGATCCAGAATATTCTTCAGACCAATTTATATTTCCATTGTCTATATTTAATGAACATAATTTATCTCCAAACATTACTATTAAACTGTTGTTTATAATTTTAAGTGGCGTACTTAAAATTTCATCATGATTAAATTCCCAGATAGCTTCACCATACTTATTAATCATTAATATTGTTTTATGTTTGTAACCAATAATGAAATTATCCTTATATTTAACAATTGTTATAGGAATTAAATTTTTTTGTTTTTCTTGAAAATTTAAATTTATTGACTCTATCAATTTACCATTAGTAATATTGAATTTATTAAAATAATTTTTTGAATCTACACTATATAAATGATCATTTAAAATAAATAATTTTAGGGGGTTTGCTCCATCATAATTTGATTTATAATTATTTATAGTAAATTTTTTTTCTAAAATTTGATTTTGATTAAATTCTTTAGAAAAATTATTAGTATAATTATCTAAATAATTAACATCCTTAAAATTATTAAATAAAAATAAAGTTTCAGTTTCTTCATATTTTTGATCTTTGTAATTATCAATTACAACATCTTTTTTTTTGTTATAATTGCTAATAGTTTGACAAGAAAATATAAAAAATAAAAGAAAAATTAATAAAAAATTATTTATATTTTTGAACTTCATAAATCTTATTAACTCTTTCTTTTATTGTAGAACTTATATCTTCAGCTTCCATAATTAATTTATAAATTTCATTAAAATTTGAATTATCATTTATATCGTTTTTATTAAAATCTTGATCAGCAACTTCTAATAAAAATTTTATTTCAAATCTAATACCTTTATAATGTGGTAAATTTTCATCTATGTAATTAATAAATTCATTTATATCTAACTTATAACTAATATCTGATGTTTCAAAAAGAATGTTTAAATAATTATATGCAGCATGGGAAGCAATTGCTGATTGGTATGTTGAATTTATTTTATTATTTTTTAATAACTTTAAATACTTATTTTTGACTTCATTATATTGTTTTGCTTCAAGATTAAAGTTTATCATTTCTAGTGTTGCTAAAATTGAATAGAAATCTTTATTTAAAGATAATTTTTCCATAATTGAATAAAAATCATTATTTTGATCTAAATCAATTGCATCAAAATAAGTTATACTATTTTGATTAATATTTTTTAATTTTATAAAATTATAAATTTGAAATCCTACAAAAAGAAATAAAATTATTACTAAAATTCCAATAATAAATTTATAATTTTGTTTTATATATTTGTTAAAAAAATTAATTAACATGCTGTTAGTAGAGGATGTATTATTCATTTATTTTCCATTTTATTGAACAACCAAAACTATTAAACTGTTTTATAGGTCCTTTTCCTTCTAACTTAATTTGATTCATCGCATTAAATAAATCTCTATTAATTTTTTGATTATTTGATTTCATTACACCTGAGTCAATTCTGCCTCTATATTGTAATTGTAAATTACTGTTAAATCCAAATATATCTGGGGTGCAAATAGCACCATAATTTTTAGCAACTTCTTGGCTCTCATCGTAAAGGTATGGAAAGTTAAAATTGTATTTTTTTGAAAAAACTTTCATATTTTCAAAAGAATCTTGTGGATATTGAGTTACATCATTTGACATAATAGCTACCATATTTACATTAATTTTTTTCAACTCATCAGATTCTAAAGCCAATCGTTTTGCAATTGAAATAACATACGGGCAATGATTACAAATAAAAGCAATTACTGTGCCGCTAATACCTTTCAATTCATTAATATTATATAGATGATTATCTATATTTTTTAGATTAAAGTCTGGTGCTATCCACCCTAATTCATTATTTGGGGCATTTACAGGCATATATTTTTTGTTATAATATTTTAATGTGCCTACTACCACCTAGTAATAACTTAAACAATTCAAAATTATATTTTTCAAAATCAGAATTGAGTAAAATCCTTAATTGTTACTCAAATGGTGTTTCTAAAGGCAATTGGAAAGATTATTCGATAGATTTCAATAAAAATGAAGCTGTTTTCTTTATTTATAAACATTCATTTGCTTCTCCTGAGTGTAAATTAAGCAAATTAAAACTTAGAAAAAAAAACAAAATTATTTATAAATTATCTTTTACAAATAACATTATAAAGAAATTTAATAATATTGATACATTAATTAGCTCATTAAAAAGAAAACAAATATCAATAATTTGATATTGTTATTCCCACTCAATTGTACCGGGAGGTTTAGAGGTAAAGTCATACAGAACTCGATTAATCCCTTTTACATTATTAATAATAAGATTAGATAAATTATTAAAATCACTTTTTTTAAACATAAAAAAATCTGCAGTCATTCCATCTACAGAAGTTACTGCTCTTAGAACAACTGAGTAATTATAGGTTCTTGAGTCACCCATTACTCCAACTGATTTAACAGGTAATAACACAGCAAATGCTTGCCAAATTTTATTATAAAGTTTTTTTTCCTTTAAATAATTAATAAATATAAAATCTACTTCTTGTAAAATTAAAATTTTTTCTTTTGTAACTACACCAGGTATCCTAATTGATAATCCGGGTCCAGGAAATGGATGTCTAAAAAGAAGATGTTTTTCAATTTTTAATTTTTGACCAACTCTTCTTACCTCATCTTTAAATAACTCTCTTAAAGGTTCTATAACTTGAAGTTTCATTTTTTTTGGAAGACCGCCAACGTTATGATGGCTTTTAATTTTGGCTGTAGGGCCACCAAAAAAAGATACACTTTCAATAATATCAGGATAAAGAGTACCTTGACCTAAATATTTGACATCAACTAGTTTTTTAGCTTCTTTTTCGAAAACTTCTATAAATGTTTTTCCTATTATTTTTCTTTTTTTCTCAGGATCTGAAATATTTTTTAATTTTTTTAGAAAAATATTTGAAGCATTTATTTTAATAAAATTTTTACCAAATTTTTTTTTAAAGATTTTATTAACTTGGTAAGATTCATTTTTTCTTAAAAATCCATGATCAACGAATATACAAAATAAATTTTTATTCACAGCTTTATTTAATAAATAAGCAGTAACTGTTGAATCAACTCCTCCTGATAAACCGCAAATAATATTTTTATCTTTTATTTGATTTTTTAACTCATTAACTTTTATCTTTATAAAATTTTTAATTCTAAATTTATCCTTGATATTAGATATTTTATAAACAAAATTTTCAATTATCTTTAAACCATAATTAGTGTGATATACCTCTGGATGAAACTGGAGGCAATAGATTTTCATTTTAGCATTTTCAATGGATGAAATTATTTTGTTATCTGAATATGATGATATAGAAAATTGTTTAGGAATTTTTTTAATATTATCTCCATGTGACATCCATACTTTTAATCTATTTTTCCTAATGCCATTGAATATAAGAGATTTTTTTTTAATATTTATAAATGTATGACCATATTCTCTATTTATTGAACGTATAACTTTACCATCTAAATTTTTTGTTATTAATTGCATTCCATAGCAAATTGCTAGTATTGGTTTTTGTGAAACTAAAATATTTTTATGAATTTTTGGTGAATTTTTATCATGTACTGAGTTTGGGCCACCTGATAAGATGAAAGCAGATGGATTAATTTCTGTTAGCAACTTATCTGTAATTTTATTATAAGGATAAACAAGACAAAATGACTCTAATTCTCGAATTCTCCTCGCAATTAATTGAGTATACTGTGATCCATAATCAATTATTAAAATACAATCTAATTTTTTATTCATCAAGTTTATATTCTCTAGCAATTATAAAAATTTCACTCGATTCTTGTCTTGAAGATTTTGGTTTGAAATAATTAACTTTGTAAAATATTGTTTTTAGTTTTTTTATAATTTCCGTTTCTTCGTGACCCTTCCATATTTTAAAAATAAAAGAACCTTTATTTTTTAATAAAATTTCTAGTCTATCTATTATTTCATAAATTAATTGACTTATTTTTAAATGGTCTGTTGATTTATGGCCTGTTGTATTTGGCGCTATATCAGAAAGTACCAAATCAAATTTCTCATTAAAATTATTAAAATTATATTTTAAGAAATCTTCCTTTAAAAATTTAATATTATCAATATTTATTTTCATATCTAAAATATCAATACATGTTATTTTTATATTTCCATTAACATTGAGAATAACTTGAGTCCAACCACCTGGAGAGGATCCAAATTCAAATATTTTACTTGAATTTTTGATTAATCCAAACTTTTGTTCTATTTCCTCTAATTTGAAAGCTGCTCTGTTAACATATCCTAATTGTTTAGCTTTTTTTACGAACTGATCATTTTTTTGTCTGTAAATCCAAGTTTTTGATTTCATAAATATAGTTATAGCCTAACAAAAAATTGTTTTTTGGTAACTTTAATATATATGACATGTACGATATTTAATGAAAAGATCAATATTAATAGCATTTATCATATTAGCCGGAGTTCTAGGATGGATAGGCTCAGGTCAGTTAACAAAAGTCTCAGCTCAAGACGAAGATGAGTCTAAGAGTACTCAGTCTATATCAGTAGTATCGAATCAAGAAATTGTTGATGAAAATATTGAGGTATCATTTTCAGTTGAAACTAAAATATTTAAATCAAATTTAATTGACCAATCTATTGAGTTACAAGGACAAACAATACATAATAAAAAAATTGATGTAAAATCAGAAACATCAGGAAACATTGATAGTATTAAATTTTCTAGAGGTGACAATGTTATTGAAGATTCTGAAATGATATTAATTTCTTTAGAAGATAGAAATGAAAAACTTTTAAGTGCACAAAAGGATTTAGAAAGATTATCTAAAGAACTTATACTTAATGAAAAAAATAGAGATAATCTATTAAGGCAAAATGTTGAAAGAATAGAATTGTATGAAATAGAATATGCTTCAGCTAAACAATTAATTGATAAAGGTTTAAGCTCAAAATCAAAGTTAAGTTTGGCTTCATTTAATTTAGCTAATGCTAAAGCTGATAGAGAAGATATAAAAATTAAATTTCAATCAACTTTAGCAAATCTTGAAGCTCAAATTTCAAATGTAAAATCTATATTAAAAAATATTAAATTAGATATTGCAAAAACAAATATTAAAGCTCCATTCGATGGAATAATTTCTGAAAAAATGGTTGAAGAAACTGAGTTTATTTCTTTAGGTACTCCCTTATTTACTATAATTGATTTAGATCCTATAAAAATTGAAGGGTATTTATCTGAATTTGATGTTAATAAAGTAAGTGTTGGGACTAAAGCTATTATAGAAGATAGTAATGGTATTAAAAAAAATGGGACAATTACATTTATTTCTCCATCAGCAGAAACAAGTACAAGAACATTTGAAATTACAATAGAGGCAGATAATAAAGATCTTTCTTACAAAAGTGGTATAACAACAAAAATTGTTATTAAAGGTTCAGAATTAAAAGCTCATAAAATACCTCCATCAATTTTAACATTATTAGATGATGGAACAGTTGGTGTTAAGGCCATCGATACTGAAAATACTGTTATTTTTTATCCTATAAAATCCATTAAGGATACTATAGATGGAATGTGGGTTTCAGGACTTCCAGATAGTGTAAATTTAATTGTTAGTGGTCAAGAATATATTAGTATAGGTGAAAAAATTAATTAATTCTGATGAATATTATTGACTATGCAGTAAATCACTCCAGAGTTTTTATGGGGGTTCTTTTATTTATTATTTTTTCAGGCGCTTCAACATATTTGACTATTCCTAAAGAATCTACCCCAGATGTTAACATTCCCATTGTTTACATATCACTCCATCAAAATGGAATATCTCCAGAAGACTCAGAAAGGCTTTTAGTTAAACCAATTGAAGATGAGGTTAAAACAGTTGAAGGGGTACAAGAAGTAAGATCTACTGCTTATTCGGGTGGAGGTAACGTACTATTAGAGTTTGATGCAGGTTTTGATGCTGATAAAGCAATGATAGATATAAGGGAGAAAGTTGACAGAGCCAAAGGAGATCTTCCTAGTGAAGCTGATGAACCAACGGTTAATGAGGTAAACCTTAGTAAATTTCCAATAATCTCTATTTCTTTAAGTGGTGAAGTTCCAAATAGAACATTACAAGATTTGGCTGAAATCTTACAAGATGAAATTGAAACAATCCCAAGTGTACTTGAGGCAAAAATTGGTGGTAAAAGAAATGAGCAAGTTGATATTTTGATAAACCCTACGGCTGTTGAAAGTTACGATATTAATCTTGAGAGCTTAATAAATATTGTAAGGCAAAATAACAAAATGATATCTGCAGGTGGTCAGGATACTGGTGATGGCAGTTTTGACATTAAAGTACCTGGTTTGTATGAATCTATTGAAGATGTTTTAAACACCCCTGTTAAAACATACGGTGACTCTGTAATTACTTTTAGAGACATAGCTCAAGTAAAAAGAACTTTTGAAGATAGGCAATCATTTGCAAATGTTAATGGCTCAAATTCAGTTACTATTGATGTTTCAAAAAGAATTGGCGAAAATATTATTAATACAATTGATGAAGTAAAAAAAGTAACAGCTAAGAACTCTGAAAATTTCCCAGAAAATGTTGAGGTTTCTTTTGGTAGCGACAGATCAAATGGTATTAAGAACATGTTAAATAGTCTACAAAACAATGTAATTGCAGCTATAATACTTGTTTTAATAATCATACTTGGGGCCTTAGGAGTAAGATCAGGTTTATTAGTTGGCGTATCAATACCTGGTTCTTTTTTATCAGGTCTTTTAGCATTATCCGTAATGGGATTTACAATAAATATCGTTGTTTTATTTGCATTAATTTTATCAGTTGGACTATTAGTAGATGGAGCAATTGTTGTTGTAGAATATGCTGATAGAAAAATAAAAGAAGGATTAAGTGTAAAGAATGCATTTGCAACTGCATCTAAAAAAATGGCATTACCGATAATTTCTTCAACAGCAACAACTCTCGCAGCTTTTCTTCCGCTAATATTTTGGCCAGGTATTGCTGGAGAATTCATGAAGTATTTACCCATCACATTAATTTGTGTGCTTATATCATCGTTATTTATGGCATTGTTATTTGTTCCAGTATTAGGATCAATACTTAATACAGTTTCTAGAATTTTGCTTCAGCTAATTGTACCACTATTATTATCATTAATATTTTTTAATATTTTAACTTTTGTATTTGGCATGTTGGAATTAAAAAGTTTTAATTTTATTCTTACTATTTTAAAATATTTATTAACTCTATCTCTATTTGTATTAATATTTGTTAAAATAATACCTAGAGTTTATAGAATATCAGAAAAAGTAAATTCTACAGAAAATTTTATTTCAGAAAATGCAAAAATTTTATCATCTGAATCTAATGAACCAATACTAAATGTAACTGGTTTTGTCGGTTTATATGCTAGGATCTTAAACTATTTACTTTATCATCCTTTAAAAGTTATAATAAGTGCTTTAATAATATTAATCGCTGTAAATTACACTTACACTAAAGTTGGAAAAGGAATAGAATTTTTCCCTGATGTAGAACCAGATCTTGCAAAGATTGTTGTTTTTGCAAGAGGAAATCTGTCAGTTGAAGAAAAAAAAGATTATGTATCAAGAGTTGAAAACATAATATTAAAAATTCAATCAGAAAAAAAAGAATTTAAAAATATATATTCCTTAAGTGGAAATGTAAGTGAACAAACAGAATCATCTGAAGATTTTATAGGATCAATTAGCCTTGAATACAACGATTGGAACAAAAGAAGAAAATCAAAGGTTATTCTTGCTGAAATTTTGAATAAAACTAAAACTATTAACGGTATTAAAGTAGAATCAAGAGAACAACAAGGGGGGCCAAATGATGGTAAACCAATCAACATCAAATTGACGAGTGATAATAAAAAACTATTAATTTCGGAGGGAATTAAATTGAAAAAATTTATCGATAATTATCCAAAATTAATGAATATTGAAGACAATTTGCCAGCTCCAGGAATTGAATGGGAAATAAATGTAGATAGAAAACAAGCTTCTAAATTTGGAGCTAATATTACATCTATAGGGAATGTAATTAAGCTTGCAACCAATGGACTTAAACTTGGAGAATATAGACCTGATGATAGCAATAAAAGTATACCTCTATATTTAAGATATCCAAACGAAGGTCGAACCTTAGATAGAATTGATAATTTAAGAGTATCTACCTCAAATGGTTTAGTTCCAATATCTAATTTTGTAGATATCGAACCAAATAACAAAACTGGGAATATTATTAGGGTTGATTCAAAAAATGCTATAAATATACAAGCTGATGTTGAACCAGGTGTTTATCCTGATGGTAAAGTTAGAGAACTAGAATATGTTTTAGGAATTTCAGATACTGCACCATCTTGGAGAGGAAGAACATTAAATTTACCTAGATACGAATTAAATAGAGATGTTAAGGCTGAATTAATTGGGGAGAATGAAGACCAAAAACAAGCACAGCAATTTTTGACTAAAGCATTTGGAGTTGCTTTATTTTTAATGTTAATGATTCTTCTTTTACAATTTAACAGTTTTTATAGTAGTTTTTTGATTCTTTTCGCAGTTGTAATGTCTACAGCAGGAGTCTTTATAGGACTTATGGTAACATCACAACCTTTTGGTATAGTCATGTCTGGAGTCGGAGTAATTGCTCTTGCAGGTATAGTCGTTAACAACAATATAATATTAATTGACACGTTTGATTTTTTAAGATCGAAAACCTCTAACATAAGAGAAGCTATAATTAAAACAGGTGCGCAAAGGCTTAGACCTGTTTTATTGACTACTACAACAACTGTATTGGGTCTTCTTCCTATGGTTACTATGACAAATATTGATTTTATTTCTAGAGAAATTACTAGAGGATCCCCTGATACGCAATGGTGGGTTCAGCTATCAACAGCTATAGTTTTTGGTTTATTATTTGCAACACTACTTACCTTAATAGTAACTCCATCTGCTTTAATGTTAAGAGAAAATATAAGTAAGTGGTATAAAAATAAAATTACTTAATAGAAGACCTATTTTTAAAAATTGTATAAAAAATAGAAAAAATATATAAAATTAATAGGCAACTTAACGTTAGCCAAATTTTAGAAATCATTAATATAAAAACTATCACCATTATTAAAATAAACCATGTATTGAATTTTTTATTAATGTTTATTTTTTTTAAAGAAAGAGTAGGAATTTTACTAATCATTAAAAAACCTACCAAAAGAACTAAAAATAAATTCAAATACTTGTTATTAAATTCAACTAAGTTAAATTCAAAATATAAAAATAGTGGAACTAAAACAATTCCTGCGGCTGCAGGAGAAGGAATGCCAACAAAGTATTCATTATCATCTATTGGTTTGTTTGTAATATATATATCAGCTGTAAATCTAGCTAAACGTAAAGCAGCACAAATAACAAAAAATAAAGTTGCAGCCCAACCTATAGATGACAATGTATTTGTACTCCATAAGAAAATTAAAACACTAGGTGCAACACCAAATGAGACAAAGTCACTTAAAGAATCAAGTTCAGCTCCAAAATTACTTCCCTCTTTAAGTTTTCTAGCAAACCATCCATCAAAAAAATCAAAAACTGATGCCAATAAAATTAAATATACTGCAATTTTCCAATCTTCGTAAAAAGAAAATCTAATGGAAGTAAAGCCACAAGTTAATGAAAGAAGGGTAACAAAATTAGGTATGTATTTTGATATACTATTTTTATTGTCAATCATTTAGAAATGGAAGATGATAAATTTTTAATGTTATTAGGATTAGAAATAATTGTTTCACCTCCTATGACAATCTGATTTTTAGTTATCATAGGTTTATAATTGATAGGAAGAAATATATCTACTCTACTGCCAAATTTAATAATTCCAAATCTATCACCTTTTTCTACCTGTTGATTTGTTTTTAAATCACAAACAATTCTTCTTGCAATTAGACCTGCAATCTGAGTAACTACTATTATTTCCTTTTGATTATTTTCTATAACTATAATATTTCTTTCATTCTCTTTACTAGATTTATCAACATTAGCTCTAAAGAATTTTCCAGGAACATATTTTATATCAATTATTTTTCCAGAAATTGGAATTCTGTTTACATGAACATTATAAAGATCAAGAAATATACTAATTTTAATACATTTATTTTTTAAGTTAATTTCTTCTGGGTAATTAGATTCACCAATAAATACTATTTGCCCATCGGCTGGTGACACAAGAACATCTGCATCGGGTATTGATCTTATTGGATCTCTAAAAAAATAAAATATAAAAAAACTAGCAATACCCAAAAAAATACCTAAAATATTGAAAAAAGGAAATACAATTATTGTTAATATAACTGCGGATACAAGAAATATCCATCCTTCATTATGTATTTTTAATTTCATAGTAATTTAAAACTTTTTGATACATATATAATTATGAAAATAAAATCTCTAACAATCTACTGTTCTTCGTCAAATAATCTTGACCAGGAATACTATGATATTAGTAAGGAAATTACTAAGAAAATAGCAGATAATAAATTTTCAATAGTTTATGGTGGTGGTCAAGTTGGGATTATGGGGGTTATTGCAAAAAATGCCTTAAAATTAGGTATTCACGTAACTGGAATAATTCCAGAATTTTTGAACACAAAAGAAATAATGTTTGAAAAAATAAATAATTTAAAAATTGTAGCTGACATGTCTGAAAGAAAAAAATTATTATTTAACTATGGCGATGCCTTTATTGCTCTACCAGGAGGTACAGGAACAATAGAAGAAATATCAGAGGTTATATCATGGAAAGTTTTAGGACTACATCAAAAACCAATCTTATTTTATAACATAAATAAATTTTGGGATCCATTATTAGCTCAATTTGAAAAAATAAATAAAAATAAATTTGCAAATATAAATTTACAAAATATTTATGTAACTGTAGACAGTATTCAACAATTTGATAAAATTTTAAAAAAATGGAAAAAATAAAAGTAAAAAACCCAATAGTAGAAATGGATGGGGATGAGATGACCAGAATTATATGGGAATATATTAAAGAACAATTAATTCTCCCCTATCTTGATATCGATATTAAATATTTTGACCTTGGAGTTCTAAAAAGAGATGAAACTAGTGATCAAATTACAATAGACGCAGCTGAAGCTGTAAAAATTTATGGTGTAGGAATAAAGTGTGCAACAATTACACCAGATGAAAATAGAGTTGCAGAATTTAAATTAAAAAAAATGTGGCGATCTCCAAATGGAACAATAAGAAATATACTTGGTGGAACAATATTTAGGCAACCAATAATATGTAAAAATGTTCCAAGAATAATTAGTAATTGGAATTACCCAATCGTTGTTGCGAGACATGCATTTGGTGATCAATACAGAGCTACAGACACATTAATCGATAAGCCTGGTACACTTAAAATGGTTTTTGAACCAAAAGATGGGTCTGAAGGATTTACAAAAGACGTATATGATTTTAAGAAATCTGGTGTTGCTTTATCAATGTATAATTTAGATAATTCAATTAAAGATTTTGCTAGAGCTTGTTTCAATTATGGTCTTGATCTAGGTTGGCCAGTTTATCTTTCTACTAAAAATACCATTTTAAAAGTTTATGATGGTAGATTTAAAGATTTATTTCAGGATGTGTTTGACTCTGAATTCAAAAATCAATTTAAAGAAAAAAATATTTTTTATGAGCACAGATTAATTGATGATATGGTTGCTTCTGCACTCAAATGGGATGGTAATTTTATTTGGGCTTGTAAAAATTATGATGGTGATGTCCAGTCAGACTCTGTAGCTCAAGGTTTTGGATCTTTAGGCTTAATGACAAGCGTTTTAATGACTCCTGATGGTAAAACTATAGAATCTGAAGCTGCTCATGGAACAGTTACTAGACATTACAGAAATCATCAACAAAACCTAGAAACATCAACTAATCCAATAGCTTCTATATTTGCTTGGACAAGAGGTTTAAGTTTTAGAGGAAAATTTGATTCAAATAATGAATTAATAAATTTTGCAAAGAAATTAGAAAATACATGTATTAAAACTGTTGAAAATGGTGAAATGACTAAAGATTTAGCAATATTGATAAGTAAAGATCAAAAATGGTTAAATACTCAGGATTTTTTAAGTGCAATTAAAAACAATTTTAAATTTAGTTAATAAAATTTAATTTATTTTCTATATATTTAATACTTGCATCTATTTGAGAGACATCTGAACCACCACCTTGTGCAAGGTCTTTTCTCCCTCCTCCACCTTTACCACCTAGAATAATAGATATTTCTTTTATTTCTTTAGATGCATCAAAAATATTTGTAATATCTTCAGTGGCTCCTAAAACTATAGATAATTTATTTTGATTGTTTGAGATTATTAATGATACACTTAGATTTTTGTACTGTTTCTTTTGTTCATCTATAAAGTCTTTTAAAGATTTATTTGGGTAATCTTCAGCAATTAAGTAGATAAAATTAAATTTTTTAATTTTTTTAACAATAATCTTATCAATATTTTTTGATATAGACTTGTTTTGTTTTAATTTCTCATATGCTTGATTTAATTCTTTAATAAAAATACTCTTATCCTCAAATTGATTTTTAAAATTATAATCAGGATGAATATTTTTAATTTTTGTCTTTAAATCTACTATCTGTATATCTTGATTTTTATTTTTTTCGAAAATATTTTTTTCAGTTTCTTTTATAAAATTTTCTACTGCTATGTTAGAAACCGCTTCTACTCTTCTTACTCCAGAAGCTACACTGGATTGATTTATTATTTTAAATTTATTAATTTCACCAAGTTTAGAAACATGGGTTCCACCACATAATTCTTTAGAAAAAAATGAATCATTTTCTTGACCCATTGTTACAACCCTTACTTCGTCACCATATTTTTCTCCAAATAATGCCATAGCACCTTCATCGATTGCTTTTTTCTGATCAATAATTTTAATATCAACATTTCCATCTTTTTGTATTTGATAATTTACAATATCTTCAATACTTGAAAGTTGTTCATTGTGAATAGGATTATTATGACTAAAATCAAATCTAAGTTTTTCTGCATTAACTAAGGAGCCTTTTTGGGTAACATGCTTACCTAAAATTTTTCTAAGAGCAGCGTGTAATAAATGTGTTGATGAATGATTATATTTAATCAAGTCTCTATTTTTACTATTAACAGTTGCTTTAATTGTATCGTTCAATTCACAACTACCACTAATAACCTTTCCTGTATGAAGAAAATAGTTACCAAATATTTTAGTTGTATTAGTTACTTCAAACTTAAAGTTATCATTTTCAAAATAACCCTGATCACCAACTTGACCACCGCTTTCACCATAAAAAGGTGTCTGATTTAATATAATAACTGCTTCTTGATCATTTTTTATTTTATTTACATTTTTACCTTCTGATACAATTGTAATTATTTGACATTCAGCTTCTAAGTCATTGTATCCCAAAAATTCTGTTGGGTCTATTTTAGAAGTTATTTTGAACCAAATGCTATCATCTTGTATATCTCCTGTACCTTTCCAACTATGTCTTGCTCTCTCCTTTTGATCTAGCATTTTTTTATCAAAAGTTTTTAAGTCAACTTTAATATTTTTACTTTTTAAATAATCTTGAGTTAAATCTAATGGAAAACCATAAGTGTCATATAATTTAAAAGCTACTTCACCATTAAAGATATTTGTTGAGTTAGAAATTTCCTCGTCTAAAATTTTAATACCCTTTTCTACAGTTTCTTTAAATTTAGTTTCTTCATTTAACAAAGTATTGAAGATGAGATCTTTAGCTCTGTCTAATTCAGGATATGAATCTTTAATACCATCTAAAAAGGTTGGAAATAATTTATGAAAAATAGGATCTTTATTACCTAAACTATGAGCATGTCTCATACCTCTCCTCATGATTCTTCTTAATACATATCCCCTACCTTCATTTGAAGGCATGACACCATCAGCAATTAAAAAAGAAGATGATTTTAAATGATCAGCAATAACCCTGTGGCTAGGATTATTAATTGAATTTTCATCTCCACATAACTTTGTTGATTCATCTATAATAGGTTGAAACAAATCTGTTGAATAATTATCATTTGACCCTTCCAATAAAGCTGTTATTCGTTCTAAACCCATGCCAGTATCAATAGAAGGTTTAGGAAGTTCAATTCTTTCAGTTTTTGATATTTGTTCATATTGCATAAAAACTAAATTCCATATTTCAATAAATCTATCTCCATTTTCATCAAGTGAACCAGGAGGACCTCCTTCATATAAATCACCATGGTCATAAAAAATTTCAGAACAAGGTCCACAAGGACCGGTTTCACCCATTGACCAAAAATTATCTGATGTATTAATTTTAATTATTTTACTTTCTGATAAACCTGCAATTTTTTTCCATAAATTAAAAGCTTCTTCATCTTCAGAATAAACAGTAACAAGAAGCCTATCTTTATTAATTGAATACTCTTTAGTTATTAAATTCCAAGCAAGCTCTATAGCTAAATCCTTAAAATAATCACCAAATGAAAAATTACCTAACATCTCAAAAAATGTATGGTGTCTTGTTGTATAACCAACATTTTCTAAATCATTGTGTTTGCCACCTGCTCTTACACATTTTTGAGCTGTTGTTGCTCTTTTATATTGTCTTGATTCCTTGCCCGTAAAAATATTTTTAAATTGCACCATCCCTGAATTAGCAAACATTAAAGTTGGATCATTATCTGGAACTAATGAACTTGAATGAACTACTTCATGTCCATTTTTTTTAAAATAATTAAGAAAAGTTGATCGTATTTGATTAGAATTCATGGAAAACTAATATAACTTGAAAACTGTATTGTCTAAATAAAAAAAGGCGACTATCAATAAATAGGCGCCTTAATGAAATTTTATATTTAATCTTTAATTTCTTCTATTTCCTTCTCAACTTTATTTTCAATTTTTCCTTCCATCATAGCTTTCTCAACTATCCCGGCATTTTCAAGAATTTTATTTTCAATTTCTTTAGCTATTGTAGGATTTTCTTTTAGAAAAGATTTTACATTTTCTCTTCCTTGACCGATTTTATTGTCCTTATAAGCAAACCAAGAACCTGATTTATCAATGATTTCAGCTTTCACACCAAGATCAACAAGTTCGCCTAGTTTTGATATTCCCTCACCATACATTATATCAAATTCTACTACTTTGAATGGAGGAGCTACTTTATTTTTTACAATTTTGACTCTAGTTTGATTACCAATTATTTCATCTTTATCTTTTATAGCTCCTATTCTTCTGATATCCATT
>MDTE01174904.1_pt1 | contig 25212 bp, 16 predicted proteins | sample 811231 | NCBI WGS metagenome assembly MDTE01 (sample SAMN05326651, study PRJNA326480) | marine metagenome | isolation source: seawater | place: Indian Ocean: Red Sea | collected 2010 | reverse complement strand
TGGTGTTCTTTCCGGTCACTGGGCAGGAAGCATTCCGCTTTCAGGTCAGGTCAAGGTGATGGGGGCCCGCCTGGAGCAGGCAACTGACCATATGGGTGGGGGTTCCGCCATGCATGCGTGGGCAACCTATGCCGGGCAATTGACCGCAGCCGAAGTGGCCTCGCTCTATGGGAGTCGTCCGGAAGTCGTGCAGGCAGGTGCTATCAGTTCCGTCGCCTTGAGCGGTGGGAATGTGGTTATTGAATACACTGGAATGCTCAAGAGTGCTTCCAGTGTGACCGGTCCTTACAGCGCAGTGGCAGGTGCCAGTTCGCCTTACTCGGTGTCGCCCACCAAGGCTGCTGAATTCTACATTGCTGAATAAAACCGACATCAAGAGATTCACGATTCATTTGCAGGACTGGGCACGTTTTTTTCGTGCCCAGTCTTTTTTTGACCCTGTTTGAATTGTGATTGAAGATCTCGGTGAAGGAGTGCGAGACTTTGGGGATGAGATGGATTTTCGGATGGTGTCTTTTACTCGTTGGGCTTCAGGCTGAATCTGCCAATCAGCCTCCGGTAGATTTGATTCCAATGCCTGATCGTGGCGTTCAACCGCAGGTTCAGGTGGGCCCTTCGGGCGACATTCACCTGGTGTATCACAAGGGAGAACCTGGTGAAGGGGATTTGTTCTATGTCAGGATGAAACCCGACCTCGGTGAGTGGTCCACACCCATCCAGATCAACCGTCTCCCGCATTCGGTTGTGGCAACAGGTACTGTCAGGGGGCACCAGTTGGCGGTGGCTCATGACGGGACGGTTCATGTCATCTGGTTTGGGAACAAGCACTGGCAGGAACCCAAGAGTGAGCCTTCCTATGCCGCTTCCCCCCTGATGATCGCCACACTTCCAGCGGGTCAGGAAGCCTTTACTCCTGAAAAAAATCTTTTGAGCTGGACACAGTACTTGGATGGTGGCGGCTCTCTGGCCGTCGATCGCCATGGAGCCGTGTTTGTGGCCTGGCATGGTCGAGGGGACTCCAAGCTGGAAGGGGAGCAGGGTCGAGAGATCTTCATGAGTGTTTCCATTGACGGAGGGAAGACTTTTTCTCGAGAACAGGCGGTTTCAAAAACCCCTCAGGGAGTTTGCTCCTGCTGTGGGATGCGCGTCTATGTCGACCCGCAGGATGGGGTTCACATGCTCTACAGAGGGCTTGAGGGAACTACTCGCCCCATGGTTCATTTACATTCTACCGATCGTGGCAAGACTTTTGCCTATCGCCTTTTTGATCCCTGGGATATCCAGGCCTGTCCCATGAGTTTGGTCAGTATGGCTTACGATGCTAATGGGACGGCTTGGATCGCCAACGAGTGGGAGTCCTCGATACAATTGCATCGGCAATTACCGAATCAGGCATGGGCGTCCGAAACTCCCCAGGATGGTATATGGAAAGGAAAACATCCCTGGATTGCGATGGGAGCCGATGGGCAGGTCCTCCTCTCCTGGGCCGATGGGGCCGGCTGGGGTAAAGGGGGGCAATTGCGTTGGGCTCTGATCAATGCTGAGGGTCAGACGGTTTTTCAGAATGAAGCGGCATCAAGCATCGGACTGCCGGTATGGAGCTTTGCTTCGGCGGTTCATGTCCATGGACGCTTCAAGCTCTTTTATTAGGTTGCTGAACCATGGAAGTGGTGCTGTTTCAGCCCGAAATCCCGCCGAACACCGGGAATGTGGCCCGGCTTTGTGCTGTCACACAATCGGGCCTTCATCTCATTGAACCCATCGGTTTCGATCTGGAGAATCGCCAGCTGAAACGTGCCGGTATGGATTACTGGTCCATGCTCCGATGGAATCGGTGGAAGGACTGGAAATCCCTCCAAGATTCTATGGAGGAGGGAAGGAAATTTTGGTTTGTTGAATCCGAAGGGCCTCAACGATACGACGAGGTCGACTTTGGTAAGGATGACTTCCTGGTTTTTGGTCGAGAATCCTCAGGTCTGCCTTTGAGCTTGCTTGAAGCTCACCGAGACAGGTGGTTGCGTATCCCCATGATGCACCCGGAGGCCCGTTCCATCAATCTCTCCAACAGCGTAGCTCTGGTGCTTTTTGAAGGGCTCAGACAAAATGGGTTTGGTGGTGATTTAGGGACCAACAGCCATCCTTCTTCACCGTAGATAGATACCCCACAAGGCCGCTGGAAATGCAACGATTGTCTCGTTTTCAAGAGATCGAAAATCTCAACAAGCTTCTTATCTCGGGGGAATCATTCGGTATCGGGTGCGTCCTCTCCTGATCCTGCATCCTCTTCACCCTCTTCCTCCTGATCCTCATTGATCACGGGGGCGATGGCCTGCAGTTTGTCTTTGCCCTTGGTGTCGACCAATTTGACGCCCATGGTGTTTCGGCCGGCTTCCCGGATGCCATCCACCGCAATACGTATCATCTGTCCTCCCACGGTGATGAGCATGATTTCATCATGTTCGTGCACACTTAGAGCCCCGATGATACCGCCCGTTTTTTCACCCGTACGCATGGTGATGATTCCTTTGCCTCCTCGGGACTGCTGACGGTATTCCTCGAAGGTGGTGCGTTTGCCGATACCATTTTCACTCGCCACCAGCAAGGTCGCACCCTCCTCAACAATGGAAAGGGCTACCACGCGATCTGTGTCGACCAAGTTGATGCCTCGGACACCACTGGTTGCCCTGCCCATGGAGCGCGCATCGGATTCATTGAAGCGGATACTCTTGCCCTGATGGCTGATCAAGACCACATCGTCCTCTCCGGAAGTCCTTTTGACTTCAATCAATCGGTCTTCTTCCAGAATGTTGATGGCCTTGATGCCTCCCTTGCGATAATTCTTGAAGGCAGCCAGTTCGGTCTTCTTGACTGTCCCATTTTGCGTGGCAAAAATCAGGAAGCCGGGTTGTTCCCAAGTGATGTCCTTCTTGTTTTCATTCATGACCGATTCCACACGAATCAACGCGGCCACTTTTTCATCCGGTTGGAGCTCCAGCACATTGGCAATGTTTCTTCCCTGGCTGGTGCGGCTCAATTCAGGAAGTTCGTGAACACGCTCGACATACACCCGTCCCGTGTTGGTGAAAAACATCAGGTAGTCATGGGTGCTGGCCGAGAAGAGATGTTCGACAAAGTCCTTGTCTTTACCATCCACCACGGCTTTGGAACGCATGCCCATGCCAATGACCCCTTTCCCTCCCCGACGTTGTGAACGATACTCGTTGAGTTGGGTTCTTTTGATCAGCCCATTATGGCTCAAGGTGATGATCACCGGTTCATTGGCAATAAGATCCTCAATGAGCATGTTGCCGTGAAAAGGAATCAATTCGGAGCGGCGGGGTGTGGCATACTTTTCCCGAATACGCTGAAGCTCTTCCTTGATGATGGTGAGTACGCGGATTTCCCTGGCGAGGATATCCATCAGGTCTTTGATGGTTTCGAGGAGTTCCCCATATTCCTTCTTCACCTTGTCGGTCTCCATTCCCGTCAATTGGTAGAGCCTAAGTTCCAGGATGGCATTGACCTGCGCTTCGCTGAAAACATAGCGGCCTTCTTCCAGGCGTGCCTGGCTGCGAATCAGGATTCCGAACTGCTCGACGGTTTGCTGATCAAACGCGTAGGCCATGAGCTTTTGCTTGGCCTCTTCTCGATTGGCTGAATCCCGGATGATGCGAATGAAATCATCCAGATTGGCAAGTGCGATGAGATAACCTTCGAGGATTTCTGCCCGCGTCTCCGCTTTTTTGAGCTCGAAGCTGGTTCGGCGAAGGACGACTTCCCTGCGGTGCTCAATGTAGCAATTGATGATTTCCTTGATGTTGAGCGTCTTGGGCCGTTGATGGTCAATGGCCAGCATGTTGACGCTGAAGGTCGTTTCAAGCTGAGTGTGCTTGTAGAGATTGTTGATCACGACCTTGGGAATGGCATCCCGTTTGAGCTCAATGACCAAGCGGGTGTTTTCATCGGATTCGTTCCTGAGGCCGGAAATCTCTGTCAGAATCTTTTCATTGACCAACTGAGCAATACGTTCTTCAAGCACCGCTCGGTTGACGTTGAAGGGGATCTCGGTGATGATGATCTGCTCCTTGCCCGTGGAGGTGGTTTCAACCTCCATGCGACCCCGAATGCGAAGGCTGCCCCGTCCCGTATGGAAATACTGGCGGATGGGATCCAGCCCGCAGACCTGACATCCGCTCGGGAAATCAGGGCCCTTGATGTATTCCATGAGTTCAGGAATCGTGATCGAAGGCTGGTCAATTTGTGCGCAGATTCCATCGATGACCTCTCCCAGGTTGTGCGGAGGAATGTTGGTCGCCATGCCAACAGCGATGCCGGTGCCACCATTGACCAGTAAGTTGGGAAAGGAAGAGGGAAAGACAGATGGTTCGACGGTGGAATCATCGTAGTTGGGGACAAAATCAACGGTGTCCTTCTCCATGTCATCCATCAGGACGGATCCCAGGTGGGTCATCCTTGCCTCGGTATAGCGCATGGATGCGGGTGGATCCCCTTCGACGGAACCAAAGTTACCCTGGCCTTCGACCAGGGTATCACGCATGGCCCATGGCTGAGCCATGTGAACCAGGGTAGGGTAGATGGCCTGATCTCCGTGCGGGTGATAGTTACCCATGGTTTCCCCAACAATTTTGGCACACTTGATGTGCTTCTTGCTGGGGCCGACTCCGAGATCATTCATGGCGTAGAGAATACGTCTCTGAGAGGGTTTGAGCCCATCGCGCACATCCGGCAAGGCGCGCGATATGATCACCGACATGGAATAGTCGAGGAATGAATTTTTGATTTCATCGGCCACATTGATTTTCTCAACGAGGCCACCGCTGTTTGGGTTGGATGGTTTTGAGTCGGATTCCGACATGGTGAATTTTAGGGATTAGGTCACAAAAAGTTTTGAATCTGTTCTCAAAGGCTCATGGTTTGAGCCATTGAAAACCAGGCAGTTCGTAAGCTGGCGGTGTCGTTAAACATCGAGATTTCTGACATTGAGGGCATTATCCTCGATGAATTGGCGTCGCGGTTCTACCTCATCTCCCATGAGCTTGGTGAACATCTCCTCGGCTTCCACGGCATCACTGAGATCCACGCGCAACAACTTCCGGGTGTTTGGATCCATCGTGGTTTCAAAGAGTTGTTTCGGGTTCATTTCGCCCAGCCCCTTGAAGCGTTTGATTTCCAGACCGCGTTGTCCGACCTCCTTGATGCCTTCAAGGATTTCTGCAATGGAGAAAAGAGGCTTGGTGGTTTGTTTTTCTCCCTCACCCTCGATCAGTTCGAACAAGGGCTGATCCTGAGCTGCATAATGTTCTACCTTGAGGCCCTTTTCAGTAAGTTGCTCGAGAAGTTTTTCAATCGCCTTGCTCTCGTGAAGTTCCACGTGCCGTGCTCGCCGGCTGGTTTGAGATCGGTTTGCCTCTTCCACGGACGTTTCCTCTTCACTGCTTTCAAAGAGGCCCAGGTCCAGGTTCTCCTTACCGAACGCTGCCAGGGCTTCTTCATCCTTGAAATAATAGGTTTGTTCCTGATTCCCTTCGCGGATCTTGACCAAATGGCGAGGAAGAGAGCCTTCCTGCGCACGACACTCCAGGTAATCATCAAACTGCCCTCCGTGCCGACGGATGGCGTTAGCAAATTTGTCCATTTGGCTCAACAAGTCGAGAATGTCACTCAAAGCCGCATCTTCGAGCAGGTTTCCATCACTCAAGTTACGCAGCTTGACCTCCCCCGAACCCATGCGAATGAGGATGCGACTCAAGGCAGCGTCATCGGCTACGTACTCGGTATGCCGTCTTCGGGAAATTTGGTAAAGGGGTGGCTGGGCGATGTAAACGTAGCCACGACTGATCAAGTCAGTCATGTGGCGGTAGAAGAAGGTCAGTAGGAGCGTGCGGATATGAGACCCATCGACATCCGCATCGGTCATGATAATGACCTTGTGATAGCGCAATTTGTCAGGATTGAAGGCACCTTCTCCATCTCCAGTCCCGATTCCGGTGCCAACCGCAGTGATCATGGTGCGGATTTCGTTGTTTTGAAGCACCTTGTCCAGCCTGGCTTTTTCCACATTGATGAGCTTTCCACGGATAGGAAGAATGGCCTGGTATTTGCGGTCGCGTCCTTGTTTGGCGGAACCACCTGCAGAGTCACCCTCCACAATGTAAAGTTCGGTGTTTTCGGGATTGCGGTCGGAACAGTCGGCCAATTTTCCTGGGAGACCCCCTCCGGTCATGGCGCTTTTGCGGACCGTTTCCCTGGCTTTTTTCGCTGCTTCCCGAGCACGAGCTGCCATGAGGGACTTCTCGATGACGCGCTTGGCAATGGCTGGGTTGCCATCAAAGTAGGCCATCAAGCCCTCGTAAACGACCGATGAGACCACGCCTTCGATCTCCGTATTGACCAGTTTGACCTTGGTTTGTGATTCAAATCGAGGGTTGGGGAGCTTGACGCTGAGCACGCAGACCAAACCTTCCCGGACATCATCTCCGGAAATATTGGGATCCTTGTCCTTCAGGAGACTGTTGGAGCGGGCGTATTGATTGATGGCTCGAGTCAAGGCTGTACGGAAGCCTGTCAGGTGAGTGCCGCCATCGGCGTTGGGGATGGAGTTGGCAAAACAAAGTATTTGGGCGTTGTAGGTATCGTTGTACTGCACCACACAATCGACGAAGGCCTCTTCTTGCTTACCCTCGACATCGATGGAGCGAACACCCTGCAGGTTGATGGGGTCTTGATGAACCAAATGTTTGTTTCTTCCCAGCTGTCTGACAAATTCCCCAATACCATCTTTGTAAAAAAAGCGCTCCGACTTTTCTTCCTCCCGCTCATCACCCAATTGAATTTCAAGCCCTGGATTCAAAAAAGCCAGTTCCCTGAGGCGATTGGCCAGAATTTCAAACTTGAATTCGGTGGTGATGGTAAAAATGGTCGCATCCGGTTTGAAGGTGATCAAGGTTCCCGTATGCTTGCTGCTACCAATGACTTTCAACTTTTGGGTGGTATGGCCCCTTGCAAACTCCATGAAATGGACCTGCTCATCTCGAGAGACCTCCACTTTGAACCAATCGGAAAGAGCATTGACACATTTGGCTCCGACTCCGTGAAGCCCCCCCGAATACTTGTAAGCTCCCTGCCCGAACTTACCACCGGCGTGCAAATTGGTCAGAACCAGCTCAACGGCAGGCATCTTGAATTTGGGGTGCATGTCCACCGGGATGCCTCGACCATTGTCACGGATGGACACCGACCCATCGACGTGGATGGATACCTCAATTTTGGAGCAAAAACCGGCCAGATGTTCGTCAATGGAATTGTCCAGAACTTCGAAAACACAATGATGCAGTCCTCTTTCATCCGGGTCACCGATATACATGCCAGGGCGCTTTCTGACCGCTTCAAGGCCTTCCAGTTTATCGATTTTTGAAGCATCGTAACGACCGTCATCGACAGGGGTCGATGCGGTGGTTTTCGGGTCGTTTTCTTGATCCATAATATGTTGATTAAGAGCAACTAACAAAAGCTGCTAAAGAGGGAGGCATTTTAGTGGAAAACCCCTCTACCGACAATGGTTTATTTCATCCTTTTGTGGGGTTTTCACGTGCGTCACGGAAGATTTTCTATGCCTTGCTGGTCTTGACCTCAAAGGCTGTGTCTGGAGGAAGTCATGAAGTGATGAAACCTGCTCGATGGCATGGTTTTCTGCAAGCGCAGGAATCCTGATGCCGCCATCGAGTCGGCACTCGGATCCCGTCCCTGAAGGTCCTTGTTTTTTGGCATCGACAAAGCGGACACTTTCTCGTTGATTGGTCCAGCTGGCGATACCAATCGCCCTAAAGCCCACTGGTGGCCTTGTCAGGACCCGAGTCAAGGTTCCCCAAAGCGCTGTCCACGTGGAGCAAGCCCATCATGATGCAACCGAAAAACCAGCCTTCTCCATCATCACAGACCGAGGAATCAGAGCCGAAAGCTAGCGCACCTGAGAACCCCTCAAGCGATGCTTCGCAGGCTTCCTCTTTTTTTACACGTGCGGATTGGCGAACGGCGCTTTTTACCGGTTTGTTTGTATTCATGGGATATTTGCTCTCCATGGCTCCAGATGTGACGCTGGAAGATTCCGGAGAATTGTCTGTGGGGTCTTTCTATGCGGGCGTCCCGCATCCGCCTGGCTATCCGGTTTGGACCCTCTACTCGTGGCTTTTTACCCAGTTGCCAATTTCAAACATTGCCTTTCGAGTGGCCTTGTCCTCGGCATTTGCTGGAGCTGCTGCCTGTGCCTTGCTCGCTCTGATGGTTTCGCGAGGAACCCGTCTGATGATGGACGGCATGGCGTCGGTGAAGGGCTTGGATCCAGGACTCAAAGGGTGGATTTCACGAGTCTCTGCCTGGGTAGCGGGCATGTTGATGGGATTCAATGGGTTCATGTGGAGCCAGGCGGTCATTGTGGAAGTCTACACCCTGAGTGTCCTTTCGCTCATGGGAGTTCTGGCCTGTCTCATGCATTGGGTGTATGTTCAGGAGCGAAAGAGATATCTTTACCTTGCCTTTTTCCTCTTCGGTATTTGCTTCAACAATCATCAAACCTTGATTGTGGCCGCGATGGGAATCCAAGTGGCGATTGCAGCGGTGAATCTTCGCCTAGGGCGCGATCTCTTTCTGGGCAACAGTCTGGTTTACATTCTGGGGCTGATGGCCAAGTGGTATGGCATGTTAACTGCCTTTGATGAAAACATCCCTTTGTTTGTCATTTATAATGCGGTGGGCATCAGTTCATTGGCCGCTTTCGCCTGGGCCTGGAGCCGAACTCAGGAAATCATGACTGAATGGAAGGTGGTCCTTTGGCTGGGGCTCGCCTGGCTGGTAGGTGCCAGTTTTTATTTTTACATGCCTCTGGCCTCCTCCACCAATCCTCCCATGAATTGGGGCTATCCTCGCACCTGGGATGGCTTTGTTCACGCCTTCAGTCGTGGGCAGTATGAGCGTGCAAACCCAACCAGCTCTGTTTTGAGATTCATCCAGCAAATGGCCCTTTATTTCAAAGGACTGAGCTCCGAATTCTCCGCCGTGATGGCCTTTGTGGGGCTTCTGCCACTGATTGTCTGGAAAAAAATTGCTCGTCGGGAAAAGGCATGGCTCATTGGGCTGGGTGGCATCTTCTTCTGTCTTGCCGTCATCCTCATGATCTTGCTCAACCCGCCTCCGGATCGACAGAGCCAGGATCTCAATCGAGTCTTTTTCACTTCCTCTCATGTTGTGGTGGCCTTGTTCGCGGGCTATGGGGTGGCCTTGCTGGCAGGTCTCCTGAGCGCGCAATATCAACGGTATCGCATGGTGGCTATTTGTGCAGGTTCGGTGGCCTTGGCGTTTGCCCTTTTCGGTAAGCTTGCTCTGGAGCGAGTGCATCCATTGGATCAGTTTACCGCGTGGTACGGCATCGCCCTGACCTTGGCATTTTTGATCGTTTTCGGACGTTCCAGGGACCGTGCACCTACCTATGCGATTCTAGCGGTTCTCTCTCTGGCTCCTTTTTACTCTGTGCTGAGTCATTGGTGGGAAAATGAGCAGCGAGGTCATCTCTTTGGTTACTGGTTTGGTCATGATATGTTCACCCCACCTTTTGAGGTGTATCCCGAGATGGATGAAGGTGCGATCTTGTTTGGGGGAACCGATCCGGGACGATTCAACCCGACCTACATGATTTTTTGCGAAAGCTTTCTCCCATCGTCGAAAAAGCCAAGAGATCCTGATTTTGATCGCAGAGATGTGTATCTCATTACACAGAATGCGCTGGCTGATGGTACCTATTTGGATTACATCCGGGCCCATTATTTCCGCAGTGCTCAGCAGGATCCACCCTTCTTCCAGGAAATGCTTCGCTCCACTTCTGAAAAAGAACTCAACCTCACGACCAACAGCCTGGCACGAGCTACCAGGCCCTTGGATCAAGCCATGATGCGCATGGGGGCCTATGTGGAAGATAAACGTCGAGCCAAGGGAGTCTACCCGCGCAAGGAAATCTACACACCCTCCCTGGCAGATTCCGACCAGGCTTATATGGAATACATGGCCGATGCTGCGGTTCGTCGAGCCAACAATCAATTGCGTCCAGGCGAAATTGTCACCGAAACTCCTGATGGGCGGATTGCCGTTCAGGGGCAAGCAGCGGTCATGGCCATCAATGGGCTTTTGACCAAGGTGATTTTTGATAAAAACCCGGACCACAGTTTCTACATTGAGGAAAGCATGCCTCTGGAATGGATGTATCCGCATCTCTCTCCATTCGGGATCATCCTCAAGATCAACCGTGAAGCGGTGACCGGTTTCTCCGAGGAAGATCTGCGAAAAGATCGCCTTTTCTGGTCTCAATACATGGAGCGCTTGATTGGTAACTGGATTGATGATGAAACCTCCATCGAGGAAATCATGTCCTTCGTTACGGACACCTATCAGAGTGGTGATTTGACCGCTTTCAAGGGAGATGCCAAATTCGTGCGCGATGACTGGGCCCAGAAGGCTTTTTCCAAACTCAGAAGCGCCATCGCGGGGGTTTATGCCTGGCGCTTGAGCCCACAATGCCCCGAGCATCTTCGCCCTCAAAGTGTGGAGGAAGAAAATCGCTTGCTGAGGGAGGCCGATTACGCATTCAAACAGGCGGTGGCCTTGTGTCCCTACAGTCCTGAAGCGGTTTACCGTTATTCCAATCTTCTTGCCACTACGCAGCGAGTGGATGATGCCATTCTCATTACACAGAAATGTTTCGAATTTGACTACGAAAACGAGGGCGTCCGACAGCTGCTGGAGCAGTTGCACATGCTCAAACAGGGCCAGACCAAGCTCACTGAAATCCAGGATGCCATCCAATCCCTTGAGCAGCAATTTGCCGGGAATCGAACCAACCTCGATGTCGCCTACAAATTGATGTCCAATTATGTGCTGACGACACGTACCAACGACGCTATTGCCATCATGGACGAACTGTTGGCGGATCCCAATGCGCCGGCTGAAACCCTATTGACCGTTGCCTCAGCCTACAACGACCTCAATGAACTGGAGCGACTGGAGAATGCGCTGATACGGCTTGTGGAAGTGCTACCTGAAAATCCCGAAGCTTGGTTTGATCTGGCTGCAACGCAAGCGATCATGGGCAAGCATCAACTTGCCCTGCAAACCCTGGGTCGAACCATGGAATTAAGTCGTGCACGGCGAGAGAAAAACCCCAAAGCGGCGGATCTTGCACGCAAAGCAAGAGCAGATGTGCGACTGAATGCCTTGAAGGCGATGCCTGATTTTCAGAGGATTCTGAATCCTCAGAATTGAACCCAAGGCATGCGCCGATAGCTTTCGGCCTGTTGTCGAGTTGGTGTCATCAGACTGACTGGAGGGCAGAGCAGCTAATTTGAGGCCTCAAGAGCTTCGGGCTTACTTGAGTCGCTCAAATGTTTTCTGAAGAATTTCCCAATCCTGGTTTCCAGAGGTCTTTTCCTGAGCCGCGTGAATCAAAGAAAGCTCATTGGCATTTTTGGTGGGCTCTGAAACTTGGTAATAAATTCCAAAATGACCGGGGAAGGGAGTGTCGGCCAATTGATAAGCGGCCACCTCACTGGTCACATCATGATCCTCGGGTATAAGCTCAAAGGCACCCCCCTTTCTTGGGTTGGAACCATCAAAGGCTCCAGGATAAAATTCGACACATTCACTCAAGCATTCGATGACGCTGAATCCATCGTGATCCATGGCTTTGTCCATCATCTCCAACAAATGTTTGGGGTTGGTGCTGGTGGTTCTTGCAATGAAGGTGGCCCCTGCAGCCACCAATTGTTTCATGGGATTGATGGGTTTGTCTTTGGAGCCGCCAACGTCCGTCTTGCTCTTGAAGCCGATAGGGGAGGTGGGCGAGGTTTGTTTCTTGGTCAGTCCATAGACAAAGTTGTCCATGATGACGTAGGTGAGGTTCACATTCTTGCGAGCCGCGTGATTGAGGTGATTGCCGCCAATGGAAAAGGCATCACCATCCCCACCGAACACAAAAGTGTGCAGATCAGGGCGTGAAAGCGACACGCCTGTAGCGAAAGGCAAGGCTCGACCATGAATGAAGTGAGCCCCGTTGGCCTGAACGAAATAGGGAAAGCGACTGGAGCAGCCGATACCTGCAACCGTTGTCACCTTTTCATGGTGTAGTCCGCGTTGCTGAATGAGCTTGAAGTAGAGGGCCAGAATGGAGAAATCACCACAACCGGGACACCATGTTGGGTGGTCGGCAGAGATTTCCTTCTTTGTCAGGGGCGCTCTGGTTGCTTCGGGTTCTGCGGTAAGAGTTGAATTAGGGTCGACGGATTCGGTAGCACTCATTGTTTAAAAAATCTTCAATTTATGGCGGTGAATGATGGGATTCAGGCTTGAGAAACCTTCTCATGAACCCGCTGAATGATCTCCTTGACCTTGAAGGTCAGCCCATCGGTTTTGGTCACGCTCTCTATTTTCGGGTCACAGAATCTCGCCCTGAGAATGGCTGCAAGCTGACCGTATCCATAAAGCCCCTCATCGTTCAGTTCCACGACAATGACCTTTTCAAACTGACTGAAGACCTTCTCCAGGCCGTTGGGCAGGGGATGAATGTGCCTGAGATGGAGTGCCGACCACTGAATGCCCTCCTTGCTCACGCGGTCGATGGTTTCTTGAATGGGGCCTTGAGTGGAGCCCCAGCCTACCAGCAAAACTTTGCCATTGTCATTGCCATAAACCTCAGGCACCTCGAGACTGGCCCCCAAGGCCTGAAGCTTCTTCCGTCGCTTGGCATTCATTTCGACATGGAGCTTGGGAGACCCGGTAGGGTGCCCCATTTCATCGTGCTCCAAGCCCGTCACCACTGGATACTTGCCACTCTCGATGGGAGTACCCGGTGCCAAGTGATGGGTGATACCGTTTTCAGTATTCAGATCGTAAGGTTTGTGGTCTTCAACTGGACTGAGGTCTGGGGTGATATCTTTGCAAAGACTCTGAAGATCGGGTTCCCCAAAAGCTTCAATGCGAGTGGCAATGGCTTGGTCTGTGAGTATGATGACTGGCGTACTGTATTCTCTTGCGATGCGCACTGCTTCCATGGCGGTGTAGAAACAGTCTTCGACATTGGCAGGGGCGACCACCACCCTCGGAGCATCTCCGTGCCCTCCGAAACAAGCGATATTGAGATCGGATTGTTCCACGTTGGTAGGCATGCCTGTGGAAGGGCCGCCTCTCTGAACGTCCACAACAATCAGTGGGATTTCAGCCATAATACCCCATCCAAGGGCCTCGGTCTTGAGAGAAATACCTGGACCACTGGAACCCGTCACAGCGACGCGACCCGCGTAACTAGCACCCAAAGCCATGGAGACGGATGCGATCTCGTCCTCGCATTGAATGAAGGAACCCCCGTATTTGGGTAATTCCCTTCGCAGCAGTTCCATGATGTCCGACCATGGTGTGATGGGATATCCTGCACCAAATCGCACGCCTGCGGCGATGAGTCCGTAGGCAAGAGCTTCATTGCCGTTCATGACGACCTGTGTGCTGCGTCCGAGAGAACTTTCAGCAAAAGCAAAGGATTCAATCACCTTTCCGGTCTGGTATTGATGCCCCGCATTGAATGCTGCCAGGGCTGTTTCGGTGATTTTGGGATTCTTACCCTTGAATTTTTCGGTAATCAGACCTGTGAGCTTGCCAGAATCCAAGTTGAAAATACTGCAGATCAGACCCAGAGCGAAAATGTTCTTTCCCTTGTCGCGAGCTGTGCCACCGATGGCCTCTACGGTTAAACTGCTGATGGGAATTCCTACATGGTGATAACTCCCTTCCCATTCCTCGTTGGGCTGAACGTGGTCCGAGTCATAAAGAACAATGCCCTTGCTTTTAAGCGAGCTGATATGTCCTTCATAAGAGTGCTGATAAAATGCCAGCAAAACGTCGGCATCGTCCCCAGCACTCAAAACCTCTCCTGTGCCAATGCGCACTTGAAAAATCGAGGGCCCACCTGAGATGGTAGAAGGGATCGTCATGAAAGTCATGACGTCTTGTTCGCTTCGGCCAGCGAGCCGGGCCAAAAAGCCTCCGATAGATTGGATGCCGTCCTGGGAGTTCCCGGCGATGCGGATGACGGCTTCTGTGATGTGGGACTGTTGTTTCGAACCGCTATTTTCTTCGGCGGCCAAAGTGGAATCGTTCATTCAGCGTGTTTTTCCATTAACAATTCTGATGATGTGAACCTACAGAACAGTGGGGCTGTCAGCGAATCGTTAACAGAACCTTTTAACTTTAAAACCCACCCCTGCAAGTGTCAAACGATTAACTTGAATTCTGTTGGCGTTACGGCTGTTAACATCCATTGCTAATTTGGGAGCTCTTTGTAAATAAGTTAAACTTATTTACAAAGATTAGTTTTTTTTAGCTGTTTGGTTCCTTCATGGGTACCTCCAGCATGCCTAATTGCGTCAGTCCCTCAAGTAAGCCTTGGCCAGCCTGGGAATTCGCGACGTAACCTCCCTCGCGCCGTGCCTTTTCGATGACTTCGGGCATGCTGTTGCTGGGTACGATCAGGTGCTCAGCATAGCGCCGATCCAGCATCGGAAGGTCATTAAAATGATCGCCCGCCGCAACCATCGCGTGAGGGCCGATGGCATGCTTGCGAGCTACCTCTCTCATGACACTTCCCTTGTGGATTGAGACGTGGGCAAAGCGGGCATAGACATCATTCCGAACCCAAGCAAGTTGATCGACTTCTGCAGTGATGCGCGCAACGCCTTCATGAATGATCTCTGCTTCCTCCTGGTTTGAAGCAATCAAACAGACGGGCGAAAACGGGTCTTCGTAAACTTGAGCAGAGAAATTTGTGCGGATCCATTGGCCCACTTTCGTGATGAGAGTTTCATGCGTCTTAAAGAGATCGTCATGAATCGTTTGAACCGAACGATTCCATTCGGCATCTTGGCGATACTCGTGGCCATTCCAATGAAAGAGTTCTCGTTCAACCGTTCCCAGGTAATCGGGATACACGTCAGCGCAATGAGGTAACAGGCTCTCAAGCAGGTAGGACTTATCCCTTCCTGTATTCACCATCCACAAGCAACCACGCTGCTGAAGCCTTTGAATGGCCTCCAGAAGGGGTTTTGGAATGCAAGGTTGAGAAAGGTGATCAAAGAGGGTGCCGTCGAAGTCGGTGCAGAGCAACCGTATGGGGGAATGGGGCATGGCGTCTTGAAGGATCTTTGTCATGAAGTGGGCGCGTTTGAACTTTATGTAAACCCTCTCAAGAGCATCGACAAGAGAGGACACCGTTTTGCTCTCAGAGAATCCGTCCTGGCCGGGCCAAACCACTGGAGCATTGACAGAGCCTGCTTTCCTGCATAAATTTCGCCAAAATTGAACGCTATGTCCGAGGATCAACCCAACCCGCAGGCCAACGCTCCTGAAGCCAAAAAGGAGACCGTACGCATCAATCTCCCACCCAAGCCCACAGCAGCGCCTACGGTCAAAATTCCTGCGCCATCTGCAGTTGCTGGTGCCAAACCGGCCGCAGCTGCCCCTGCTGCAGCTGGCGGTGCCGCCGGTGCAACCCAGAAGCTTCCCAGCGCTGCCCCTAAGGCTGCAGCATCCGCTCCCCCAGCGCCTGCTGCCAGCGTGACCGCCAAGCCTTCTCCAGTCATGGCCCCAAGACCTGCGGTTCAGCAGGCATCCGGGGTGGATTCGATTTTGGCTATTGCAGCCATGATCGGGGTCTTAGGTGTTGGAGTTTTCGTGTGGTTCTTGATCTGACGTTTTACCCTTGCCACTACAATCCATGGAAAGTTTGACAGATTCCTCCTTTGAAGAAAAGGTCCTAAAGGCTTCAGGGCCCGCACTCGTTGATTTTTGGGCTGAATGGTGTGGTCCATGCAAAATGCTCACTCCTGTTTTGGAGAAACTCTCCAAGGAGAACGAGGGCAAGATCCAAATTTTCAAAGTGAATGTGGATGAGTGTCAGCAGCTTGCTGTGCAGTTCAATATTCGTTCCATCCCGACCTTGCTGTTTTTCAAGGACGGTCAGGTGCAGGAGCAGGTGGTTGGCCTCAAGAGCGAGTCCGATCTTCAGGCAAGCATCGACCGACTTGCCTAAGGTGCCGCCTCTGGTTCTTCTGTTGCAGAAGCCGATCAATGTTGGTAATGGGTCCTTAACCTGTTCTACCAATGTTGGGCTTACTCAATCCTAGGCCTCATTCCCGAAGGGCTGAATTTTATCATCAGCTGGGAATCATGATCCGGGCAGGTGTCAGCTTGCCCAATGCCCTTGCCTCGATGCACCGAAACGGAGGTTTTGGTGTCTCTCGCAAAACCGTCGAAAGTTGGATGCAACGCCTTTCGATGGGATCCACCTTTGAGGAAGCCATCGCCGCTTCATCGGATGAAGTTCCGGCCCTGGACATTGCCCTGTTGGGCTCCGGTGAAAAATCCGGTCGATTTGAGGATTGCCTGAGCGCTCTGTCGCATTATTACAGTCAGATTGCCGCTAACATCCGATCCGTGTTGAGTGGTCTGGCTTGGCCCATACTCACTCTTTTCATCATGATAGCTCTCGGCCCCCTTCCGGACTTGGTTCTCAAGGGGGATGTTTCCCATTATTTCGGGCAGGTGTTCCGACCTGTGGTCATCCTTTGCGGCCTCTTCGTCCTGATGTCCCTGGCTTTTGACTCCCGAAGAGGACGTCCATGGCAGGCATGGATGGAGCGGGTATTGGGTCTGGTGCCCTTTTTGGGTGGGGGGATCAAGGCCATGGCGCTAGCGCGCTTTTCACTCGCGCTGGAAGCGCTGCTCAATGCAGGAGTGGACACGCCCAAGGCTTGGTCCAGTGCAGCCTATGCCAGCGGATCTCCCATGCTCGCCCGTGAAATGAAAAGCTTTGGTTCAGCTATGGAAAGGGGTCGCACACCTTCCGAGTGGTTGCAGGAAGCTCGCTTTTTCCCAGATCTGTTCAAGATGTCCTATGCCACTGGCGAGCTGTCCGGGAAAGTGGACGAGAACCTTCAGCGTTTGATTCAAGTATACGCAGAGGAAGGCTCCATGAAGTTGCAAGCCTTTTCAGCCTGGTTTCCCCGCTTGATTTATTTGATCATTGTGTTGGTCGCCGCCTATCGGATTCTTTCCTTTTACTCAGGATATTTTGGTGGTCTTGGCATTTGAGACAGTATGAATAGTTCCAACCACGAAACAGACATGTGGACCATTGAAGACATTCAAAACGATGAGCAGCTCAGGATTCGAGAGTTCCCTGTTTGCAAGGACCAGGTTTTTCTCAGTCATGCAGCGGTTTGCCCATTGCCTGCCTGTGTCAGTCAAGCTATCGCAGACTATGCCTCCGCTTGTCAGTTTGGGGATCAGGAGGATGCGGCTGTCAGTCTCAATGCACAGACCCGTCTTCTGGCGGCCAACCTTCTGGGAGTCCAGTCAAGTGAGGTCGCCTTGGTGGGGCCTACCAGTTTGGCATTGAGTTTCGTCGCTTCTGGATTCCCATGGCGTAAGGGGGATGCGATTCTGGTCTACCAGGATGATTATCCCTCCAACGTGTATCCATGGATGGCCCTCTCCGAGTGGGGCGTCGAGGTACGATTCCTCAATGTGTCTTCCCCAGGCGGCATCCGTTGCATCGATGTCGAGGGGCAAATTGATGAAAACGTTCGGATGGTGGCCTTGGCTTCCTGTCATTTTCTCAGCGGCTTTCGACTCGAAGTCGAAGCCATAGGACGCATGCTCAAGGAGCGAGGCATTGCCTTTTGTCTGGATGCCATTCAGACCATTGGAGCTTTTCCTACGCCCTTGGATCACGTAGATTTCATGGCTGCCGATGCCCACAAGTGGATGCTGGGTCCGTGTGCCGCCGGGCTCATGATCGTCAAGGAGTCCATGCAGGATGTGCTGCAACCAACCACTTTTGGTTGGCATAATGTTCAGTGTCCCGACTTTGTGGCTGCTGAAGATCTCATTCTCGCACCGGATGCCCGCCGCTACGAAGCCGGTAGCCATAATTCCATGGGGATCGTCGGGCTGCATGCCTCGCTTCAATTATTGCAGCGTATCGGAATCGACAATATCGCTCGTGATCTGCTGGCCAAGAGACGCCTGTTGGTCGATGAGCTGACGCAAAAAAAATACCGAGTCATGCATGCGGACGTGGAAGAGCTGCATGCAAGCGGTATGGTGACGTTTGATCGCGCGGGTGAAGACATGCGGGCAACCCATCAGAGGCTCAAGGAAAAACATATTTTCACCGCATTGCGTAGCGACCGAGATGGAAGAGCCTACATCCGCGTGTCACCCCATTTTTACAATACCAACGACGATTTGCTGCGATTCCTCGAAGCACTTTAGACCTGTGGGCTGCCCGCCATTCTGCTAATATCGTGGCTATGCCAAGACGTATTACAGGTCGAAAGCTTTTTGTTTGTCTCATGCTGACCCGATTGATCATTGATTTCCCACAGGCTCAACCCACCGTTCATGAGGATGGTCGTATTGGTTTTGAACTTCATGCACCGTCGGCTGGTAAAGTGCTTTTGACCGGGCTGGGCGATCGAGCCCCCATCCCTATGACTCGCGGTGAGGAGGGTCTCTGGAGCGTCACCGTCGGACCCTTGGAACCCGACCTTTACAGCTACCATTTTCTTGTGGATGGCGCCTTGACCATCGACCCTAAGAACCGAGTCGTTAAGAAGTGGAGAACCTTGGCATCGATGGTCGAAGTGCCCGGGGTCAACCTTGCATCGTTGCATGCATGGAGGGATGTGGCGCATGGGATCGTTCATCGCCATTTTTACCATTCACAGGTGACAGGTTCACTGCGCTCCATGCTGGTTTACACGCCTCCTGCCTACCAGTTGGATGCTGAGTCTGCCTTTCCGGTTCTCTACCTCTTGCATGGCTTTGGGGATGACGAAACTGCCTGGACGGAAGTGGGTCGTGCTCATTTCATTGCCGATAACCTTCTGGCAGACAATCAATCTCAGCCAATGATTGTGGTGATGCCCAATGGGCACCCACTTCCCATCCCTGGTGATCCCGTTTTCGATGATTACGCGCCCGAAAATCTACGGGCCATGGAAGCGGAAATACGTCAGGAAATCATCCCTTATGTCGAACAGCATTACCGAATTGAGAAAGGTCGCGAACATCGAGCCATTGCAGGCCTCTCGATGGGGGGAGGGCATGCCTTGCAGATGGGCCTGCAGCACCCTGAACTTTTCGCCTGGGTGGCCGGTTTCAGCTCAGCAGCCCCTCACGAAGCATTGGATGAAACACTGGAGCCCTTGAAACCGATGTGGAGTCAGTCGCCTCTTCGTATGCTGTGGGTCGGCTGTGGAAAGGAAGACTTTCTGCTGGAGCGGAACCAGGTCTTTATCCAATGGCTGGAGCAGCATGGAATGGCTCATGAATGGGTATTGACCGAGGGGGGGCATGAGTGGGGGGTGTGGCGGCGCTATCTCACGTCGCTCTTGCCTAAGCTGTTCCAATAAACTTCCCCGTCAATCCAGCTAAAGCACCAATGCGCAACCTTGTTGCCTGAATCAGGCAACTCCCAGACCTTGAGCAATGGTCTTGGCTGCCAGGGCTGGGTCGCTAGCAGCATAAATGGGGCGTCCCATCACCAATCGGGTAGCGCCTCCGGCGACGGCTTCCTGGGGGCCCATCACGCGCTTCTGGTCTCCGAGGGCATCGGTTGCCGCTCGGATGCCAGGGGTGACCAGTGCGATAGTTTTCGGTAGGCTGCGACGTAAGCGCTCCAGTTCCAAGGGAGAGCAAACCAATCCCTCAAGACCGGCTGAGACCGCCATGGACGCCAATGCAGCCACTTGGTCTTCCACGTCGTTTCCGACACCGATGGCCTTCAATTGTGCCTGATCCATGCTGGTGAGAACGGTGACACCCAGGATGACAGGCGGGTGGATGCCAAGCGCAGCTGCGTTTTCTCGAGCAGACGCGACCGCGGCCTGAATCATGTCTGGACCTCCCGCACAGTGAATGGTCATCCACTGAACTTTCAGTCGCGTTGCGTTGGCAACTGCTTTAGCGACGGTATTGGGAATGTCGTGAAATTTGAGGTCCAGAAAGACCTCTGAACCTAGCTCGCGGATCGCGGCCACAACTTCTGAACCTCCTGAAGTGAACAGTTCAAGGCCGACCTTGAAACCACCCACATACGGGGCCACCTGGCGCGCCAGATCAATGGCCTGGGTGGGTGTTGGAACATCCAGGGCAACCAGGATAGGGTTTTCAGCAGGCATGACGTGTAGGGCTATGGAATGAACCTGGAATCACAGGCCCAGTTCCTTGAGTTTGGGTTCCATGGCTTCTGCCCAAATACGATAGCCTTGTTCGTTGAGGTGCAAGGCATCCGGCATGATATCCTCGGGGCACTCGCCATTCGGATTCAGAAAGTGATCGCCCAAATCAAGATAATGAACGCGTTTGCCATCGGCAAAACGACGAATGATCTGGTTGATGCCCTGATTGATGACGCGACCGCGATCATGGAGGGAGCGTCCCCTGGGGAAGACGCCCAGCAGAAGCACCTTGGTGTCGGGCGCACGTTCCTCAAGGATGGAGAGAATGCGTTCGACGCCTTGAGCGGTCTCTGCAGGAGCCTGCATTTTGTGACCCGTATTGTTGGTCCCTATCATCACGACAGCAATCTTGGGCTGAATGCGATTCCAAGCGCCCTTGTTCAGGCGCCAAATCACGTGCTCGGTGCGATCCCCACCAAATCCAAGGTTGATGGGTTTGCGGTTGCCGTAATATTGCTCCCAAATGGCCTTTCCACTGCCTTCCCATCCCTGAGTGATGGAATCACCAATGAAAGCAAGGTCGATGTTCCCTTCCTTGAGGAGATTGTTCTTTGCTTGGTCCCGCTGACGCCACCAGGGTTCATCTCCGCGGGTTTGGGGGATCACGGCTGAATTGGCATCGTAAAACGTTTTGATATCCTGATAGCGCTGTTTCAAGGAGGTGAGAACGGGTTGGTAGGTCTGGTCTTGATGGAGGCTTTGCATCTCGTGTGGATCGTTTTTCAGATCGAACAGATTCCACTCTCCATTGCGGGGGAAATACATGAGTTTGTGGTTTTGGGTGCGAATGCCATCATGAATGGGGACGGCATGAACCGCCGCATTCTCGTAATAGGCGTAGTAAATGGCATCCCTCCAGTCAGAGGTTTTGCCCCCGCCGTTCTCGAAGAGGGGTTTGAGACTGCGTCCCTGCATTTCCTCAGGGATGGATGCACCGGCGATATCCAGAAAGGTTGGGCCGTAATCGATGTTCTGAATGAGGGCCTCGGAGCGAGTGCCCGGTTGGATCTTGCCTGGCCAGCGAACCAGAAATGGCATCTTAAGGGATTCCTCAAACATCCAACGTTTGTCATACCAGCCATGTTCACCCAGATAAAAACCCTGATCCGAAGAATAGATGACGATGGTGTTCTCTGAGAGCTGATTTTGATCAAGGTAATCCAGGATCCGTCCCACACTGTCGTCCACAGCTTGCACCGATCCGAGATAGTCGTGCATGTAGCGCTGATATTTCCATTGAGTAATTTCTTTTTCGGAAAGGGAGCCTTCTTTCATTTGATGAAGAAAACTCTGGTTTTCAGGCTCGTAATAAGCATCCCAGGCAGCTTTTTGTTCCGGATTCATGCGTCGATACTCACCATTGCCCAAGGGGCCGAAGTGCTGTGTGTAAAGGTTGTCTCCGTGAAACTTGGAGTCGTGACCCCAATGGAAATGGTCCTTGAGGGTCATCTCATTTTCCTTGAGCAGGGAAGACCTTCCGGCGTAGTCGTCAAAAAGGCTCTCTGGCTCAGGGATGGAACCCATGGGATATTTGCCAAAGTGTCTGGGATGAGGGGACCAGTTGCGATGGGGTGCTTTGTGCTGGCACATCAGAAGAAACGGCTTGTCGGAATCTTTCTGCTTGTCCATCCATTCAATGGCAAGGTCGGTGATCTGATCGGTACAATAGCCCTGGTATCGCTTCCGCGTGCCATCCATCTGAATGAAGTCCGGGTTGTAGTAGCTCCCCTGACCAGGGAGAATTTCCCAGTAATCAAACCCCGTTGGATCAGTTCCCAGATGCCATTTGCCAATCATAGCCGTGTGGTATCCAGATTGGCTGAGGATTTTAGGAAAGGTGGTTTGAGTTCCGTCAAATCGATCCCCATTTCTGAGGAACCCATTGAGGTGACTGTGCTTACCAGTGAGGATGCAGGCACGTGAAGGACCGCAAATGGAGTTGGCACAGAAGGAATTGACATATAGGGCGCCTTCATGAGCCAAACGATCGATGTGTGGGGTGCGGTTGACCTTTGAACCGTAGGCCCCAATCGCCTGCACGGCGTGATCATCGCTGAAAATAAAGACGATATTGGGGCGGCTGGCTGCCTGAGAAATCGGGAGGCAAGTGAGCACCATCCCGCAGAGCAGGGTCATCCAGGCCGTGGATCTCGCTCGGGACATGGGTGGGATAGAGGCAGCATTCGCTTTCACGGACCGTTTCATATTGGAAGATTCAAGATTTTGGATTCATTCGTCAAGATTCCCTTGGTTTTCGAAGAGCCTATTGAGCTCATGAGACCCATTGAATCGCCCGACGATTCGTGCTAAAAATTCCTTTCTTAATGCTTACTTACTTGTTCACGCAGAAAAGGTGTGGCTCTGGTTTCGAGATGAGTCTTTTCCTTGCTACCATGGGCTTTTTGGTAGCGCAGGAACCTACGGCAAAAATCGAGGATTTGCCGCGATCTCCCCATTTGGCCATGCACCATCTTATGAGCCAGTTTGAGATAAAGCCTGGTTTTACTCTGGAGCTGGTTGCCAGTGAGCCTCTGGTGGTCGATCCCGTTGCCATGTGTTTTGATGAGTATGGAGATGCCTTTGTCGTTGAGATGATCGGGTATTCGGAAAGACGCCATGAGCGTCTAGGGCAGATTCGTCGACTGTCCGATACCGATGGAGATGGCGTCATGGATGCTTCGGTGATCTATGCCGATAGCCTGGCCTGGCCGACGGCCGTGGCCTGCTACTCAGGAGGCGTTTTCGTCGGCACGACCCCGGATATTCTTTATCTCAAGGATCTCGATGGCGATGGGGTGGCCGATCTGACTCAGAAAGTATTCACGGGATTTGCCGCCTCCAGTGCTCCTTTTGGACAACGCCAGCTCAACATGCAGGCCATGCTCAATTCCTTTCACTGGGGGCCTGATAATCGCATTCACGGGGCCACCGGTCTCTCGGGTGGTCGCATTGTATCACCCCTGCGCCCCGATATGGAAGAGGTCTCTCTCAGGGGGCGGGATTTTTCCTTCGATCCAGAAACCCTGGATTTTCGCTCGGAAGGCGGGGGGGCTCAGCATGGGATGAGTTTTGACGCCGATTGGAACAAATTCGTCTGCAGCAACAGCGATCATATTCAGTCAGTGGTCTACGACCCCTTTCTTGCGGGTTCGAACCCAGTGGTTCGTGCTTTGCCATCGCGCTTGAGCATTGCGCGGGATGGTCCAGCGGCACCCGTGTTCCGCATCAGTCCCGACGAACCATGGCGCGTGATGCGCACACGGTGGCGCGTGGCTGGCGCTGTCTCGGGGCCGGTTGAAGGCGGAGGAACGCCTTCGGGGTATTTCACCGGGGCAACGGGAGTGACTCTTTTTACGGGAGATGCCTGGGGGGAGGATTACCGCGGAGATGCGTGGATCGCCGATTGTGGGAGTAATTTGATTCATCACAAACGACTCCATCAAGAGGGGCCGATTTTTTCCGCCTTTCGCCCCGAGGATGAATCGGAAACAGAGTTCATTCGATCTTCTGAACATTGGTTTCGTCCAGTCCAATTTGCCAATGCCCCTGATGGCAATCTGTATGTCCTGGACATGCATCGCGAAGTGATCGAGCATCCGTGGTCCTTGCCAGAGGGCATCAAGCAGCACCTGGATCTCAATCAAGGCAATGATCGGGGAAGAATCTATCGCATTCGCAGAAAGCATACTCCGCTGCGCACCCATCGAGCCTTGTCCCGTTCAGCCGAGGAAGATGCGACCCTGTGGATGGCTTGGCTGGGTCATGCCAACGGGTGGCATCGTCAAACCGCCTTGCGGTTGCTTTACGAGAATCCTCGTTTGGAGCTGGAAGCAAAGCTTCGGCAACTGACCCAAGAGGGAAAGCAGAGCCACCTGCGCATGGACGCCTGGCAGGTGCTCATGGGGTGGAATCGCCTCTCACCTTCGGATTGGATCACCCTTTTGAACGATGCCGATCCACGGGTTCAGGTCTACGGCCTCAAGCGACTGTTTCACTGGAAGGGTTCTTTGCCTGGTTCTGCCTGGGAGTCGACGGCCCAAGCGTTGATCCAAAACGACCGGACTCGCTTTGAATGTCTTCTGGCCCTGGCCCCACATGAGTTGCCTCCTTCCAGCCAAGCCGCCTTGCTGTGGCGGGGCATGCTGGAAGAAAGCTCCAACCAGCGGTGGATTGAATTTGCCGCGCTCAACGCTGCGACCCGCGCGATGGGACCGCTGATGGAGGGTGCTTTGAAGGATGGTGGGGGCGGCCTTCAGGGTCTTCAGGACCCCGGTGCTCTTTTCTTCGTGCTGGGGGCTCAGGGAGATCGCACTTCGGTTGGAAAAGTGGCATCCACTCTCTTCACTATGTCTCCATCTTCTGAGACCTGGGTCTGGCTCCTGCGACTGAATGAGGGCATGACCCAAGCAGGGATTGCCTGGGAAGATGTCATGCTCCCCGAATTGAAAACGCAACGCTGGCAGCAGTTGCAGCAGCGCCTTGCCAGACTGGAGGGCGAGTCTTACCGCGAGATCGTGAGTCTCCTGTCTTTGGTAGCCACCGGCCTGAAGGAAGAGTTGAGAACGGCCTGGATGCCGTGGTTTTGGGAGACCCGTTGGTCCGAGTTTCGCAAGCCTCTACTCAAGGCAATGGCGCCCCATCTCAAACAATCTGACTGGAAGGACATGTTGCAACGCTGGGATGAATTGGGGCCTGCTATCCGTCAGTCCATCCTGGGTCATCTTATGGAGGTTCCCAGTGGTACCGAATGGCTCCTGCGGCGCATCGAGCAAATGCCATTGCTGGGTCGCGAACTCTCCTACACTCAACGTCAGCGATTGGTGGGGCATCGCAACCCTTCGACTCAGGCAAAGGCCAAAGC
>MDTE01196131.1_pt1 | contig 25219 bp, 19 predicted proteins | sample 811231 | NCBI WGS metagenome assembly MDTE01 (sample SAMN05326651, study PRJNA326480) | marine metagenome | isolation source: seawater | place: Indian Ocean: Red Sea | collected 2010 | reverse complement strand
GCTGCGGGACGAGTTGGCGGCAAAGTTGGAGAAGGCAGAAGAGAGTCTGAAGACGGCACGGGCTGAGAACGCGAAGCACGAGTGGACAATATCGGAATTAAAGTCTCAGGTTCAAGTTGGCGAAGTCAAGCTAAAGGATGCCACCTCAAAAGTCACGAGCACTTCGGCTAAGCTAGCAGAATCTGAAGATTCTCTTGCTGTTTCAATCCGTGAGTTGAAGGAATCGAGAAGACGAGTAACTCAAATCGCCGCTGATCTTGAGCGTGTCCAACACAAACATGAGAAATCCATCGAGGCCAGCTATCAAACTGAAATGAAACTCGCTGCAGCTGAGCAGCGTGCAGCATGGGCTGAAGCAGCGTTGGTAGCTTTTAAGCAGGAAAGGTTGCATGATTTGGAGGTGAAGAGCCAACAAGTGAAGTCTGTTGAGACATCCCATGCCGACAATACCCTCGAAGAGTTCAAAAAAATTGCCAATGTTTCCTTGGAGCGGAGGACCACAGAGATGCTACTGGCCACCCGCGTGGCGTCTGAGGCAACGGCTGCGAAGGAAGCTGCCGAAGCAGAGATCCTGCGAATGAAGCAGACCCTAGAAGCTGTCCAGGCGAAGACAGCTGCAGATGTTCATCTCCAAAGCGATGTGCGCGATCTTCAAGCAATCTTGGTCCAGTCCACTAAGATGCTTCATCAAAGACTTGAAGCTGTGGACGAAGCTGTTGCAACTAAGGAGGCCGGGAATAAATTGGTATCTCAATTGGCGTCTATTGAAAGTTTAGCTGCTCAAGAAGCTGCTCGCACAGAAGTCAACCGCTTGACATGTCTTGTTGCTGATGCGGAGAAAGAGAATGGCGCGTCAAAGGAGAAAATCCATAAACTTGAAGCTGAGGTTCACATCCTTCAATCTGCGCTCGCCGAAGCGCGAAAGGCCCACGACTCGCAACTTGGTTTGCAAGATGAGTTGCGTTCTCAGCTCATTGCCCTGCAACTTTCGCATGATGCTCGCGAGAAAGATCATGAAGAGGCAGCCGCCAAGCTTCGACATCAATTTGATGAGAAGCTTGAAGCTTCCATGCGCGAACTCAAAGAAACCACTGACCGTGCGGCGAAGGCGATGGCATCGAAGGAACTTGCTGATGCGGAAGTCATTCGTCTCGTAGCCCTTTGTTCCGAACTAGAAAAGCGCGATGAAGCGGCAATCGAAGATGCAGTCAAAGCTAAGACGGCAGAACTTACCAAAAGAATCACAGGTTTGCAAAAGGACCATGATGAAGCGCTCAGTTTGTGTGATTCACTCCGATTGCAGCTTGATACGGTAGCTGCCGCCGCAGAGAAAGCAAATGAACTTAACGATCGATGCATTCAAGAAGCTGAGGTGGATGCTTCAGCAGCGAGTATTGTCATGCATGAGATGAGCGACCAGCTAGCCCAACTCAATTCAGAGGTCACTGCTGCGAAGGCTAACATTACTTCTTTGAGTGCCGTCCGAGAATCACTTGAGGACGAGTTGTTGTCTATGGAAGTCGAAATCAAGGTCGCTCTCGAAGAACGAACACAAGCAATGCAGGAAGTCAGCGAGCTCAAGAAAAGTATTTCGGGACTTGGCAAGGTTCGTGACGACCTGGTTGTTGCTCATTCTGAGATGAGAAAACTCAAAGAGGCTGAAGAACGAGAGGTTGAGTTGCAATTGCGAGCTGAGAACGCAGAGCAACGCGAACGCGAATTGCACACCAAAATAATCAGCACTCAAAGTGCATTACGCGAATTGAGATTGGAGAATGGATCGATGGAGACTAGATTGGCTTGCGGAGCAGCAGAACTTTCTTCAGCAAAGGAAGAAGCCGTCCAACTCAGGGAAGAAGTGAAAAAGATTCAGCTTGCAGCGCTGGATGCTTCGGCTTCTGACACTAACGTCAAATCGAAAATTAACGCAGTTAAAGAAGCCCTGAAGGATTCCGAGGCAGCGTTAGAAATCGAACGGCTCGCTCGCGAAGCCGCGGAAGCACGTGTTTCTGCTCTCGAACAACGTTTGAGTCTCCTCAACAGCACGGCCGGTGAGTTCACTCAACAACTTGACGAGGGCTCGAATGAAGAAATCGCTCAGTTGCTCGATGTAGCGCAAGAGGAAGTGGAAAGGTCTAGGGCCGAGTGTCAGATCGCCAAGAAGGAACTGAGAGGTGCAAAATCGCGTGTCCGACAACTTGAGGAGGAGGTGCTGCGGCTACAGAAGCACGAACACGCTCTACACGCACTCCTCGGCTCCGCCTGACAGAATAGAATAGAATACTTAGACGACATAGAATCAATAATAGTCTATCTTCACGTGCTCAAATGCTACACGAAGCTAATACTCCACACCTTTAGAGGGAGGCATGAGAAGGCTCGAGCTACAGCCCTCCGTGCTGCAAACCTGAGGCTCTCGCCTGGCAGCGACCCACATATCTTCCATGCGTGGTTTTATGTCGCGCACCGCCAACCACCTTGGATCCAATTGTTTTCCCACCATCCGTTTCGCTTTTGTGGGCACATCTGCCTTAGGAATCTGTGCTAGCCCTTCAAAACGCCGACCGTTTCGGGGGAATGCGAGATTCATGTTCGCCGCTGCCATCGCCCGGACATGCGTATCTGCAACTTTGGCAGCCTCCTCGCGACCAGAAATTCCAAGCGGCGCCATGTGATGCTGCAACTCGGTGTCCCTATCGAACACGGCGAACGGAATGAGTGCACTGCGATGCAATATGGGCCTTGAAGACATGAGTGTTGGTTTCGCGAGGATTGTTTCGGCGCCTTCCACGCCTACGAGCCCATCATAGGGATCCCCCTGATTTTCCACATCGTCGTCGTGATCATCGTCCGAAATCACAGGTGCGTTCGCCATCGCATCAGCCGCCATCTGCGCCACCAACCGCGTAGCACGCTCCGCAGGAGTAGCACGCGGCTCAGCATGGTATTTGCCAGAGCGCCTGAAGGCCGGACGTAATACTGGCTTGGGGGCCTCAGGGGTGGGATCCATCATTTTTTTCGCCGGGATGGGCGGCGGATGATCACGAGGATCATTTTCGTCATCAGAGTCCGTGCTTCTAACAATGCGAATCCCATCTCCGTCTCTATTTGTCGAGGGTCCAGGAAGTCCGTGTCCAAGAGGCTGTGGAGGCATGTCTGAACCTAGACCTCGGTCACGAAGGGGAGCGGAGACAGCTGGAACCAATCTGCCCTCGAACAGCCGTGGGGAACCCGCAGCGCTGCACACCAGAACCAAGTCGACGATGAGCTTGGAACGAGAGTACATGCACGCCACCACATGGCTAGAATACGGCTGAGAGGCAACGAGAGTCCAGTGTTCGGTTTCAAATAGGCGTACTTCTCCTGCTCCCAGTTGTCTTTCGTCGCAGGCTCCAGCAATCAGGGCTGCGCCGTCACCTCGGAAAGAAAGCTCCACAACCTCCTTACCCTGCAGATGATGCGACACGGTGGTAGGCTCCCAACGCATTTCGCCATCCATGTTGACTGGCGCCTTCGCTTTCCAGGCGTAAACCGTTCCATCGTCCGCACCTGCAGCCATGAATTGGTGCGCGACCCCCTCCTGCGCCCATGCGGCAATCGCAGTAAGTGGACTGTCTCCCGCGGCCATCCTGTGCAACATTCGAAGCCTAGGGTCTCCGCTGACGTGCCAGATGCGAACAGTGCCATCGGCTCCAGCTGAGACCACGCAAGTCGGCGAAAGAAACGTGACCGCCCGCACACCACCCTCGTGGGCTCCGCTGATGGCGCCTACCTTCTTGCCGTCCGAGATTTTCCACACCGCCAAGCTACCATCCTGTGCACCGGCGACAACGACCGACCCGCTGGCATCTATCGCGAAAGAGTTCACAGCGGCGGAACACGAACCGAACAGAAATACCATGCTTCCGGTTTTGCTGCCCTTTGTCGGAATCGTGCTGAATAGCAGGTTTGGCGAGCCCGTCTGCGTGAAGATGAAGGCTCCCTCCTGCCGAGGGATGAACTCGAACTGCCGCCAGCTCCTGCTCACGGGCTTTAGTTCGCCGTCGTCAGCCTCCGTGTGCAGCTGGAACCGCTCAATCCCGCTACCATCACGTCCACCGACGCGCATCGAACGGAAGACGCCTCGTCTCTCGACCGCGCAGGCGTGGTTGTGGTCGTTCGGGTCCGGCCTCGCGCAGTCGAGTCGTTGCTCCGCCACGACGGTGATGGGCTTCTCGGCCACCACCCCGCCGCGAAGGCCGGCCAGTAGGGCCGCATCGTCGACGCGGGAGTGATCGTCGAGCTGCGGCGGCAGCCTAACAAACCATGTGTGACTCATGGTCGCACGATACGACGATATCTGACGAGATGCGCGCCGCGGTGTGGCGCGAGCTGTCGCTGTTGCATTTGCGTTCCGTTCAGCGAGAATCGACAAGAAAATTCAAAAAAAAAATCAGCATCCAACGGCAAAGTCTGACCGAAAAGGCTGTGGAGAAAATTTGGCGGTGCCAGCAAGTCAAGTGCATTTCGACCTTTTCCGAAAACGAAAGATAAGGGGACGTGAGACCCTTCCAAGTCCACACTAGCTCCGAGGCGTTCAGGCACCGAGATCCGCCACTTCAATCAGAGCAATCGAGCTCGTCAAGTCGGCCGGCGAGTGCTTGTAGTCGAGTCTCCAAGATCCTTCTGGCGATCCGTCTCCGCAGATCGCGTGAGTTTCAAAAGCCAAGATCTCCCGAAAGATAACACCATGGCTTGCGTGAGCAACCTCCCCGTCGTCGGGGCGCCTCTTGGAACTTCGGCTTTCGGCAGCCGTCGGCGTAACGCGCGTATCATGAGCAGGATACATCATTCAAGGCTCGTGTCCACCGGATCGAAGTTCGTCTGCGGCGGTGTCGGTGTAGTCGACCGCGACGCGGTGACAGCCGAGGCGACAGCTGCCTCCGAGTACGTCGCAGCCACCTGGCCGGAGACGAAGTCTTCGATGCGCCACTGCGTCGTTGACACCCGCGGTGTGCACTTCCTGTATCAGTTCAGCGAGGATAAGCCCGATGGTTTCCGTATCGCGACTTTCAAGGCTGCTGGCGTCTGCGTGTACATGTCTCGCCTGGCAAAGAACCTCGATGTGGCTGTACCCGAGAAGGAGGAGGTCATCGTCACTACCGAAACTGTTCCTGAGCCCATTGAATCGGTAGTCCAACCCGTTGTCAATGTTGCTCCATCGGTCCCATCAATCCCCGTGCCGGAGCCTGAGACGCCCAGTGCTCGGGATATCACCTCGAAGCCGCCAACTGCGTCTTTCGGGGAAAACGCCGGAAAGAGCGGAGCCGCCGTGTTTGAGCGCGGCGGCGGCATCGCTTCCTGGCACGGTTGGACGGAAGGGTACGAGCTCGACCTCGTTCTCGAGGTCGACGTTCCCGCAGAGAAATCCACCGATCCTATCGCCGCGGGAGTCTCGTCTGTATCCCGCGGGCGCCAGGCCCTGAAGAGCGGAGCCGCTGTGTTTGGGGACGGCGTCGGTACTATAACATTCAGCGAGGCCCAATTGCAGAAGGCTGTGTCGGAGGCTGAACCGGCAGCTCCCCCGAAGCCGATGTTGACCGTGGGTGAGGTTCGATCTGTCAGCAGCGGCGGTGTTGCGTTCGAGGGAGGAGCCGGGGTGGGAGGTGCTAAGTGGAGGTCCCCCAATACGCCAGAGAAGGTATCCGAATCTACCGCCGGCACTGCGGGCGCGTCTACCCAGCGCAAGGTTGACGCTCAGACTGTCGTCGTCTGGGGATTGTGCGCTGCAATTTTCGCGTACAAGATATTCTTTGCCCGTGTGTAAAGTGTTAGAGATTTGAGTCGTGTCTTGTGTCTTGTTGAGAGTAGACTAATAAATGAAAGTCCAAGTGCACCACTGCCGCCCTGCTGTATTTCCTGCCTGACCGCCAGGTTTTCTGAGCGTCTTGGATCTGATCTGGTTGCCGTCCCCTCAGTTGCGACGACACCGTCGCCCCCGATCAATGTCGGGTGCGCTTCCGACGGCTACAGCGATTCGTCTGCTCCGCCGCCAGGTCACTTTCTCCCCTAGAACCACCTCTTTCGGAACCAGATCTTCTCGCGTGAGTGCGCAGCAACCCAGCGCATCCTTCAACACCGGTTCACTCAAGTGGAACCGCGTCGCCGGTACTCGCGGCGTTGTGCGACTTAGCAGCACCCTATCAGCGGTAGTTTCCTTCAATTCGTATTCCTCTTCCGGCGCGTCGTCTTCATCCACCTTCAGCGGTCACAGGACGCACTTGCAGCTGCAGATCCAGCGAAAGCAGAGTCGCGCCTTCGCAACAACCGTGATGGCTTCCTCGACGCACGACGCCCGTGTGGTGACTTACAACGTGCTCTCTAGCTCGCTCTGCGAGCCTGAATACTTCGCACACTGTGACCCCAATGATCTGCATCCGCCAAACCGCCTGTCCAAGCTCCTGGCCAAGCTTGAGCCGGAGATGGCCAAGGGAGCAGTGATCGGCCTCCAGGAGGTGTCTCAGAAGTGGGCAGGCCAGCTGCACGTGTTCTTCGCGAAGCGCGGCTATCACATGATTTGCTCGCTATACGGCAAACCGTTCAACGGGTACATGGGCATCGCGCTCGCTGTTCCTTTGGTCAAGTACGATGTCAGCAAGGTCGACATATCGCGATGCAGCGATACCAAGAAGTTGCCAAGGGAGCCCAAACCCGGGCTGTTGCAAAAAGTCATCAACTACCCCATAAACCTCTATCGTAAGGTATCTGGCGAGCGAGGACCTCAGAGCGACTGGCAGCTGGCTAATGGGCGATTTAATACTATCATGTACGCGTCGCTGAAGTGCAAGGAATCAGGAGCGGAGTTTGGAGTTGCGAACTACCACATGCCGTGTATGTTCCGCAACCCGAAGGTGATGACCATCCACTCGCAGCTCGCAGCTATGTATGCGCAGGAACAATCTGGCAACATCCCTGTGATCCTCATGGGCGACTTCAACCTCAAGCCGGGCGACGGGGGATACGATCTCATCACGACGGGTACGCTCGCGTCGGACCACGAGGCCGCGCCGGTACCTCCTGCGGGTCAGAAGTGGTCCACATCGCTGAAGTATCCGATGCGGAGTGCGTATAAGGTGGCCAACGGTGCCGAGCCGGATTTTACCAACTTTGCGCAAATCAAGGACGACCCGCAGTTCATCGACACCTTAGATTATATCTTCATCTCCCCGAAGATCGAGGTAGCTGAAGTGTTGCAGCTTCCCCACAGGAGCGAGGTCAAGGGGCCGTTTCCAGCGCCCGATGAGCCGTCGGATCATATCCTTCTCGCGGCTACACTTCGTGTGTGAAGCACGGAGCCCCTCTGTGTTAGTTCCGCGATGTCCTCCTAGCTAGCTAGAATTCGTAAGGAAACAAATCGCCAATCAATGATGCGATACGAAACTCGCTCTGGAGTTCGTCGGGCTTTCGGTTCTGACGAGAATTTGCTTGTGGTTCCTGGCTTACAAGTATCAGCTGCATTCACTCTCCTGCATAGTTCTGGGAGCATAAGCGGAGATCCGCCGTCATCGGGGCGCGTCAGCCGTATTTTTGGGAAGGATAGATGCATGAAGAGGAGCGCATGTCCTCCTTACGTCGGCGAATCCCGATACCTCCTCAACCTCCGGAGACCCAGACGATGTCCAGCTCGAGCGATTTCTCTGGCCCTGGGCGTGAGCTGAGGCAGCCGCGACAAACACGGCACTTCCCGATATCAAGGGTCGCCGTCGCCGCGCCTCAGCTCGTTTGGATAATGACTATAGTATTAGGAATGGGAATGCATCGCGGCAATGCCTCAAGCGACACATCTTCCTATCTACCTTTGGCGTGGTACGATGGCATCTTCATTCACGTTGGGCCACTTCTACCCCTCATACCTTTAGGAACACGTGCCATGGCTTCTTTCTTATCCGGTGCATCGAACATGGCGAAAGATGTTTCAGCGTCGCGCGCTGGTCTTGTATATGCCTTCGCAGCGATAATCCGCCTCTCTGTGTACTTCGCAGCAGGGTTGTTCGGCGAACACGCCATGTCGGACCACATCTTCCTCGGCGCGTGTGTGTTCTCTTCAGCACATGCAGAGGCTGTCGCTGGACTTGCGATGCTGGCTCGGATGTGTGTGATCAAGTCGACAGTATTTGCGACTGTGTCAGCAGCGTTGGTGGTGCTCCAATCTTTTTGTTTGATGGGACTGCAGTGTGGAGATTCATGGTTTACCGCCATTTATTTTCATACCCCAGCCGAGACCATGATTGCCTTGGTGCTTGGACTGCTTGCATGCCAGGCCGTCACGATAGGCATGGTGATTATTCCAGCTGCGTCCGCTCTAGAGCTCGCCGTCATAGCCTTGCGAGAGTCCCGGAACAGTCGGTTGGGGTGAGAAAATTAGTAACCTTTGGTTTTATCATTTAGAATCGTCTACGAGTTTTAGACCTCGATCACCATCTTTCTCTCAAGAGTACCTGTTGTTATATGCCTCGGGGCGGACCTTGCCCGCGCGGCTCGATGCCGATCTGTCGTGGGTCCCGATTGTTGTTGATCGGGTACCAGAAGCAGAGCTTGGACGTCCCCAGGTGCCCGTGGGACGACCAGGGGTTTCCATCGCAGCACGACCTCGGGAGGTGGACTTGGTGGGCATGGGACTGGAACGAGTCGAGCTGGTGGACACCTGTCGCTTAGCAGGTGTGGACACCTCCTTCGCTGGAGGACTGCCACCCGTCCTTGCGGCCAGGGAAGCCCTGGATGCGCGCATCGCCTCGAGCGCAGCCTCTCCCTCCTGAATAGAACGCCTCGTCTCACCATCTGCTTGCGATGGTCGCCTGGGGCTCTTGAAAGGGGAGCTCAAAGACGCCGCGAGAGCTGCCGCAGCGAGCTTGGCGGGCGATGGTTTCGGTGTTCCATCAACCGACGAGTCCCCACGCGCCACACTTGCGGCGGCGTGTGCCGAAGCCGCGACTGCCACAAAGGCATCCGATGCGCGAATGGGGCTCCCCTCAAACTCCTCGCTCATCTCCACAGGAGAGTTTCTGCTTCTGGTTGGTGACGTCATACTCCGCGTTGGCGCCGACCTGGGAGGCGTCATGTGAGGTTCACCAACGTCTCTGCGGTTGTGGACATGCCTGCTTCGACCCTTCGTAGAAGCCGGAGCGCTAGGAGCGCTGCTCTCATCGTCAGAGGAAATTCTGCACAGGTCATCTTCGTCGGAGGAGGAGATGTCCATGGCACCCGCCATTCTCTCGCTGTGGCCGGGGTGCGTGGCAACGCGTGATATACGCCCCCCCGTCGATCGAGCGCGCGAAGACGAGAGGTTACCTCCGTCAGAAAGACGTCTTGCGGGTCGATGCACCATCACATGGGCAGCATCGTAGTCAATATCGAGGCGGCGAGCAACCGTCGATGTTTTGGGCTTGCCGATGTCAACCGTGGGGGCCACCGGCACAACCGTTGCGGTGACTGGCGATGCCATGGGCGTAGGTTCCTCTCGTGGCGTTTCGCGTCCGTGCCAGACCCACTGACCCTCCCCAGTTGGATTATCCACTGCTGGTTCAGGCTCCGAGATGTCCAGTTCGGTCTCTCGCTCGCTCATAGAGGGCAAAAACTCATTCCTGCTGGAATCTTGGAGAGCCTCAACCTCCGCGGCTGCTTCCGCGGCAGCAGCAGCGAGCCTATCACGCTGGGTTGATACAAGCTTGCGGGTCTTAGAAGGTGTAGGTGTTTCATCCAACAGAGGACGACCCTTCACAATCACACCGGATCCAGCCTCGCGGTCACGGCGCAGCGCCCGCTCGAGCGGGGTGTCCCTTTGATCGTCAAGGTCGGTGTCCACAGCGGCGTGGAAATCCGTATCGACCTCGTCCTCGGAAGTCAACTGCACGACCGTGACACCACCGGAGCGCATGGTGGAAGTGATCAACTGAGTGGACGGCTCCTTGCGCTCGCTGCTGAGACGAATTGACTCACGGAGGGCGTCAAGCTCACCGCGGGCCGTTGCAGCCTCAGCGCGAGCCTGGGCAAGGGCCTCAGCAGCCTCCATCTTTGCCTCCTCGCCGGCTTCGAGCGCGGCGAACGCAGCTTCAGCCTCCGCCGCGAGTTCCGCTGTAGCCTCCCTTTCGCGCATCATGGCAATTTCGCGCTGGGCTGCAGCGCATTCCTTCTCGAGCACCGCAACGCGGCGCATAGCCTGAGCCGCAGCATCCTTGGACTCGGAGGCAGCCCTTTCGAGCACCTCAACGCGGCGCATAGCCTCAGTCGCAGCCTCCTTGGACTCGGAGGCGGTCTTTTCGAACATCGACAGCTTCGATTCGGCCGACTCTGCACGTTGCTTGGTCTCGGCGAGCTTCTCCTCCCATTCCTTCTCAGCTTCAGCGACATCTCCTTCACGCTCTTCCTCAGCGCGAATGATGGCACGAGAGGCAGCCAACTTCGCCTCAGCAGCCATGGCCTCAGCCTTGGCCTGCTTGGCCTGAGCTTCAGCTGCGGCGTGCCTCGCTTCCGTGAGCTTTTCTTCCCACTCCGTCTCCATCTCAAATTCGTCTTGCTCTCTTTTCTTCTCAGCTTCCGCAAAGGCAGTGAGCTTGGCATGTGCTTCGGCAACGGCGTCAGCGGCCGCCTGCTTCGCCTCGGCAATGGCGAGGGCAGCCGACTTTTTCGCCTCGATGGCAATCTGCTGAGCCTCCGCGAGCGTGGTATCCGCGTCTGACTTGACGCGCTCGGCGGTTTCGTTTGCTTCCGCGACCATCTCCTCGGCTTTGCTGAGCTTAGCATCAGCCTCAGCCGCCGCCCGTTGAGCATATTCCGAGGCCTCGGCTGCCGCGCGCTCTGCTTCAGCCAGCTTGGACGCCGCTTCAGCTGCGACTTTTCGCGCCTCGATGTGCTGATCCTCTTTGGTTTTATCCGACTCGGCCAGTTCGAGCTTAGTGACCTGAGCGGACGCGTTTTCTTCCTTCATTGCCTTCAGGGTAGCCTGAAGCTTAGCCTCCCTTTCGGTGAGCTCGCCTCTTCTGGCCCGCAGCTCAGCGAGGTCCTTCTGCGCGGCGTCGCACTCCTCCTGGAGCATGGCGACGCGGCGAGCGGCACGTTCGGCGGTTTCCGTCGCCTCGTCTGCGACCCTTTCGGCTTCCTTCAATTTCGATGCCCACGCCTCGGTGTTGCGGGAGACTGCGGCCTCAACGGCAGCAGCGGTACTGGCAGCGGCGGTGGATGTGGCAGACGCCAGGGTGGCGGCTGCTCTCGTGCGCTCCTCCAGCATCATCGCCTGAAGGTCCTGAATCTCGCGCTCGGCCTCCTCGAGCATACCCTGAAGCTGCAGCACCCGATCGTCTTCCACAGGCGGTACGGGTTCCTCCTCGTTATTTTTCTTTTTCGGTGAAGACGGGGGCGTCCCGGATTCGGCCAGCATGGCAACCTTCTCATCCTTCTCACCATCGCTCACGGCGTCGCCTTCCTGAAGCCCGAGAGCATCGGCCCAGCTGTCCTGGCTATCGTGGATAGAACCCCTGGCGGGTTTTGCTACAACGGCAGTTTCGAGCTGCTTCTCAAGCCGGGCAGAGTACTCGCGCTCCTCGTTGAGCTTTGCCTCCAAGATCAACACTTTTTCAGAAGCTTCATCGTTCTCTGTAGCAGCACGAAGTGTAGGGATAGGTGCGTCACCACGAGCTTCGAGCAGCAGAGCTTCGAGCTTGCGCCTGGCCGCTCGCTCGGCCGCGAGTTCATCCGCAGCCTTGGCCGCATCGGCCGTCAGCTGTTCACGCAGGCGGCGAAGTTCAGCACCGTATCGTGCACCTGCGTCGGAGCCCTCAGCATCCTCGAGCTCACGGACCCGCTCTTGAAGCCAGTTGTTGTGTTGCGCAGCCTCGGACTCGCGAGCAGCAGCCACCGCGGCGGACTCTTTTGCTTGTTCAGCTTCATTGGAGGCGATCTTGGCGGCCTTGTCGGCGGCAGAGCGCAATTCAGTCTCGCGCTTGCCGATGTCGCGCCACTTCGCCACCTCTGCCTCCGCCTCCGCTGCCAGAGACTCAGCACGTTCGCGAGCACTGCGGGCGTCCGCGGCGTCTCTTGCCTCAGCTTGCGCGCGCAACCTAGCCTGGGCCGCTTCCATGGAAAGGGTTTCAACCTCTCCGCTTGCCGCGGCGGCAATCGCAGCTGCCGTGTCTTCAGCCTGACGAAGTGCAGCAGCCGCTTCCCTCGCGCGCTCCTCAGCCTCTGCCGTGGCGCGCGCCGCCTCCTCCAGTTCTGCCGTCGCTTCATTAAGGAGCTCGCCTCGGAGGAGGTCGAGAGATCCGTCGTGTAGGCGAGTACCCGAAAGCGCCTCCGCTCCCTCGAGCGTCCACACCCGAGCGCGAAGTGCCGCCGCCTCGGACTCGGCTTCGTTTCGAGCCACCTCTGCCTCCTCAAACCGGGCACGTGCCTTATCCAGAGCACCATCGGCGGTCCTCAGCGCCAGCCTGAGCTCGGCTACGCGCCTGTGAATCATTGCCTCATCCGCGCTTGGAGCGATGGTTGACAATACGACACTGTTGCCCGCGTTGTTGAGCGTCTCAGGGTCGGAGTCGCGCCTCCTCCTCAGCCAGCTGTGCTCGGCATCTTGCTCTGCGTTTGCCGCGGTGACAACCTCTGGCGCGTTGAAATCCCGCTCACTGATCGATTTGAGGTTGGCGCGCGGAGGCGTGTGTTCCTCCACGACATCAAGCTCGAAGCTAGAGTCCATCGTGTCGTCTCCCAGCTGTCTCTCACTCGCGGAGCTAGCCATGGACAGCGGGCTGAACAACACAGTGTTTGGACTCTTCCCAACAGCAGTTGTCTTCCCTTTCGTCAGGGGAGTGCGCTCCGCATCGTATCCCTCGGCGCCGTAAGATGCGTGATGATCATCATCGTGCGTGATCTATGAGTGAATCGTATGGAAAGGTAACACGGTCAGGTCGACGCACATCTACGCGCACGATATGTGGGCGAGTCAAGGGGGAGCGCAGGCAAGATCGCGAATCGTGGTGTTCTCCGAGTAGAAAAGGGCGGCAAAATGAAACCGGAGCGCGGGCCGATCCTCGGGCCGACTTCGATCCGGCAGGACGTCTTGGGTATCGCACCGTTCGTTCGAGAGCAGGTACGAGCTGCTCCTTCGGGTTCAGATCACTGACTCCGCCAATTCCAAACGACAAGCGGTGACCGGTGCTATTCACATAGGTGCTGCTCGTCATAGCGACCTGCTGCTGCTCTCCACCCCGATCCGCTCCAAACCCTGAGACGACACCCATTCCTGGGAACCAAGAGGCAAGGTCTTGCGCGCGGCGTTTCTACGTACTAACTCTTCGCGATGAGCCGCCAGTATTCGCGATTCGCGTCGTCAAGCGGTCACGGCGCCCGCCGGCGGCCAGAGTTATTGACCCTGCACCGAGAAAATGGCGCGCAAAAAAGCAACATCACCCGCATTTTAAAATCTTGCTGGACCGGCGCACGCTTGCCTGTTGTATTTTCGATTACCGTCACCACGGAAGCATGTGCCTCGATCCGACATTTCGCCCTATTTGCTATTTCACCCTGCTGTTCCAGGGCAAAAGCACGCTTCGGAGGTCCTCCCGAAGCGTGAGAGCGAGTCGAGCCAACACTGATTAGTGCGTGGGCGCCATGGCGGACATCGTCACTCAACTTCAGGATTCTGTGAACGAGCTCAATGGCATGTTTTACAACTGCGTCGGTGTGCTACAGAGGGATGCTAAGCCCGCCGGGACGACGGCGGACGGCGAACTCAGCGACGCGTTGCCCGACGATGGCCGAGAAGCGAGCGAGAAGCAAATAAAGGTGCGCCTTCAACCTTCCCTCCCGGACTTCCCTTCTTCACACGCCCGGAATGACCCGTGAACTCCTGCAAGACTAACACCCACGCTTCATCATCGCAGGAGATGGCAGCGGCGGTGGTCCAGCAGAGCAGGAAGATCGACGAGCTCGCCTCGTTGCTCCCAGAGGTGGATCTGGACGAACACGCACAGCTGGGGAGGATAGCCGAGCTTCAGGCGGAGAACGACGAGCTAGACAGGGAGCTGGCGCGGGAATTGGAGGCATCGGAGAAAATTCTGGCAAAGGCGACAGCCGCGTTCGAGGCTGCGACGGACAAGGTCTTGCTCTCTGAGGACCAGCCCTCAACGACAGGGAGGTAGTACCGCTGCGTTCTTATTTTGCTTTAGTCACGCGGTTTGAATAGCAGTTACCAGTTAGAGTCACCTGGTCGGCGATGCGTCCAGTCCTCTAGTACATCCGAGGGCATCTGTTACCGTGAGTTGCGGCGCACGGATCACACGATGGCACCCGAGAAATAGGCGGTGTTGAGACAGAAATAGAATTACATCGACTCCAGGGTTTCCCGCGGTGGGCTCCTCAACCTATCGATCTCGTCCGAGAGGAACGCGAAAAGGCGCTAATTTACTTGAGGAGCGAGGTGACCTCCTTTTCCACCGCTTTTTCGTCCATACCCTCCAGAGAAGCCCTCTTCTCCACCCCAAAATCTGCGAGGACGAAGGTTGATGGGGACGTTCGGTCAGCCACGGGGGACACAGGTGTGCATCATCGGGGAGCGACGCGAGGGTCCCAGAAGCAGGGTTCGGCGACGCGAGAGGCTGAAATGCCCGCGGGGCTGAAGATCTTCGTACCTTGACGAACAACGATGCCACCCTCCACGCCGCTTGCCTCTCGGATCAGGATAGGCGTCGCGGGGCTCGCGGCTTTCATGTTCTTGTAGCTCTTGAGGAGGAAGTTGCGGACGCCCTCGCTCCCCTTGGACGTCTGACAGAGGTGGAATCGGATCTCCTGCACGGCCTTGAGGCCGGCGAAAGCAGCCTTGGACATACTGACGCTCCCAAACAGACGCGCACCAGGACTTAAGCGGCGCTCGCTCCGTGATGTGGCACTCCCCGGCGATCCCACGTGAAGTCGCTCACCACGGCCAGGCACGGCCAATTGCAACCGACCTGTGTTTCACAGGATTTATACGGGGGAAATGGGAGAATGACTGGAGATAACTCATCGATTCGGTCGGACCCTGGAAAAAAAGAGAGGAGAGCGGGAGCGAGAAACCAAGGACCAACAAAGGCCCTCGAAGCCGCGCAAGGTAGCCCTCTTTCCGAGGCGCAGTGACCACCCACAGGGTCGTCGCCAAGATGTCGAACACCTCTTGCACCCTCCGCACGCGCAAGTTCATGACTAACCGTCTGCTTAGCCGTCGCCAGTTCGTGAGTGCCCGATTCCCGGCAAGCCACCCCGGGCGGCTCTTAGCTCTCTCAGTATACGGGTGTTTTCCGGCGATTTCAACCTCGGAGAGACGCGCCGCACGAAGCGAGGGCTCGACGATTGAAGCGCGATACTGACCGTGACGTTTCCAACCCTCTCTCTACGCAGATCCTCGATGTTCTCCACCCCGGCCGCGCCAACGTGCCCAAGGTGAGCGCCAACACCGTCCATGACCTCTTTAGGGTTTTCGGGTTTTCTTTTAGCGATTTGCCCTAAAAATACACGCGGGGGCGAACTTGTGACTGACGTTCTCCCTCCCCCATCCCTTGTTTCTTCCTCAGGCTGAGCTCCGCGAGAAGCTCGCCAAGATGTACGATGTATCGGACAACGCGTGCGTCAGCCTCTTTGGCTTCCGCACTCAGTTTGGTGGTGGCAAGTCCACTGGGTTTGGTCTGATCTATGACAACATTGACGCCATGAAGAAGTTCGAGCCCAAGCACCGCGTGATCCGTGCGGGCCTTAAGGAGAAGGTGACCCAGTCCCGCAAGCAGATCAAGGAGAAGAAGAACCGTGTCAAGAAGCTTCGCGGTTCCGCGAAGAACAAGGTTATGTAAGCGGGTGTGTTGGGTGCTACTGGCGCCGAGACTGGCGCGCTGGTTGCAAATCGGGTTGCGAGTACTGGCTTTGCGCCATCAACTTAGCTGAATGGAATAAGCGAGTGCAGTGACCTACTATTATCGTATCGCTCGTCTCGTGTCCGCCGACGTCTTGAGCGTCTTGGCTCGCGTGTTCCAGTGGCTATTGCAATCGTATTAAACGCGAGGACAACCGTGCCCTCATGCGACTTAGTCGCGCTCTCTCCTTTCCCTGACTTAGAACAGTACGCCGCCGAGCTCCTGCGCGCGCTCCTTCTCGAAAGTCTCGAAGTACTGGTAGATGATGGTGACGGCGAGCAGGATACCGGTTCCGCTCCCGATCGCTCCCATGAAGTCAGCCACGACGGTGAGCATGCCGATGCACATGCCTCCGAAAGCCGCGGCGGTGGGGATGTAGCGGTTGAGCTCCTTCTGGAGGGAGGACTCACGGTGACCCACCATGAACATCTGCTGCTGCTTGAGCTGCTTAGCGACATCGCGCGCCGAGGAGCCGGAGACCTCGATCCAGGTCTTGGAGAACAGGGCGCATGCGCTGAGCATGAAGGTGAGGTAAAAGACGGCGTGAAGCGGGTTCGCCGCGATGTCCCTGAGGCTGGTGGGCGGGGAGATGTAGTACGCCAGGCCTCCCACGGGGATGAACTGGCCAGTGCCCTCGGACTCCTGCCAGCGACCAAGGAGCTGGATCAGGAAGTTGCCTCCGTAGCGCTTGTACAGCAACTGGGAGATGAAGTAGAGGTTGGATACCAGCGCGGACTGCAGGATGATGGGCATGTTCGACGTGTAGAAGAGCTTGATGGGGTAAGTCTGCTTCATGCCGCGGCCGCGCTTGGACGCCACAGGAAGGTCGACCCTGAAGCCCTGGAAGTAGATCACCACAAGGAAGATCAGAATCGTGGACAGCAGGTTGGTGATGTTCGGCAGGTTGGTGCGGTAGAATGCCTCCCTGAGCGCGCGCATCTTGTCAGCGCGGGTGAGGAGGAGGTGGAAGAGCGCAATGACAGCACCCTCGAACTCGGCACCCTTGCCAGTGTTCACAGTCGTGGGGCTGAACGCCTTCCAAATGATGCTCTCGCACTGGTTCGTGGCGATGAAAAGGGAAATACCGGAGCCGAGACCATAACCCTTGGTCAGGAGCTCATCGAGGCAGATGACGATGATGCCAGCCATGAACAGCTGGATGATGATCAGGATGGCGTTGCCCGCGCCAAGATCGCGGACGTCACCGTAGATGCCGGAAACGACGTAGGCAACGGCCTCGCCGATGGTAATGAGAACGCCGAGGAGCTTCTGAGCACCGTTACTGCGGGATCGAAAGGGACGCGGGAGATCAGATTCGTCGGTCCAGGGAAAATTGGTATCGGGAAAGGCCGCGGCCAAACCGATCGGGGGCGAATGAATTGTGGGCAGGGGATCGAGGGGGGGCGTCGAGCGGGCGCACTCACAGGAGGGCCCTGTCCTCCTTCACGGCGTCATCGACCTCGATGATCCTGGAGCCCGCCAGGAGCTGCATGACCAGACCCGACGTGACGATCGGGCTGATACCGAGCTCCATGCACGTGCCGCGGTTCGAGGCCATAATCACACGCGCCCAATAGAACGGATCCGCGCCACTGGCGGTGTGGATGCCATAAAGCGGCAGCTGGGAGCACACGAGGAACACAAAGAGAGCGACAACGGTGTACAGCGCACGCTCGCGGAAGGGTACCCTGCGATCGGCGGCCCTAACCTCGGGGAGAACCGAGAGAAAGGGGCGCACGAGGTGCAAGACACGGAAGCCGGAGCTCATCGTTGATGATTGGGGTCACGGCAGGCGCGGAACGTGCCGATCAGAGTCTGCGCCCTCGGTGTGAGGATGGCGCTACGCGGTTCACTTGCAATGTGAGCCTAGGAGGAAGCTCTTCGCGTGAGCCTCGATCCGACGCGACGTGCCCAGACAAGCCCGCGCGAGTATCTATGGTCGAGTCGAACGGAACGCGAAGCCCCTCTCGCTTTTTCCGTCGTGTCGAGGAAAGGCGACCTTCGGGCAAGCGAAAGGACTGGTTGCAGTGGTGACGATCGGTTGTTCTTTTTCTCGATGCGAAGATGATAAGGCAAATAGTTAAGTAAAATATATCATTTATGGTTAATCTTAGTGAGCGTGAAATCAAAAACATTCAACGCAAAAAGAACCGGAACGCCGCCGATTCCTTCGCGGACCTTCCACTTCGACGGAAGCCCGAGGAGGTCACACCGACAACAGCTCGAGTGTGCAGTCGATCGTACCTCACGCATCATGTCGCCCAGAAGCAGTTTCAAGTACGTGTACATCCCCGCGGACGACACGTGCCCGATGGAGGAGCTCAGCATGGAGATCCCCGAGGGCAGGGAGATGGAGTGCCTGCTGGACGTGCTGAAGGACCACTTCAGGAACGCCAAGACTGTCGGAACTGCGAACGAGCAGAAAGCTATTTTCAAGAAGCAGCTGGAGGAGCACAGCGGCAAGACGATCGACGATAACCTCATGGATATCGCGGCGAAGATGCAGATGGTCCAGCCTGTGGCGCTGCTTCCGGGGGGAAAGGCAACGAACTGGGAACACGTCAACTGTTACGTGGACGACCGGGGCATCAGCAAGGGCTTGCCTCGCAACATCCGCGCGTGCGGCATCGCCAACGAGTGCGGTGCGTCATCTGACATCGTCGGCGACGCGTTCATCGCCCGCATCATCGACGACGAGGAGAAGTTCGAGCGACACGACTTCACCCTCAGCGAGGTGTCCAGCTCCGCGCCGTGGGTGAAGCGAGCGTTTGAGCTCAACCTAGCTAAGCATCAAAATTCGGGAGATATGAAGGAGCAGCTCCGGGCCATGACCAACATGAATACCGCGGCGGATGCCCTCGATCTTCAGGACGACCTCCCGGAGCCCGGTCCTCCTCCAGGTGCCATCGAAGAAGGCGTGACGCATCCGTACCAGTGGACGCAGGATGGCGAGGACCTCGTGGTGACGGTGCCAAACCTACCGGCGGAGACGGGTAAGGGGGACGTGCGCTGCGATATCAAGATGAAACACCTACACCTGGAGTGCGACAAAGCGCCGGATGGGGAGCGGGTCATCATCGACGGCGCGCTAGAGCTGTGCTTCGAGGTCATCCCAGACGAGTCCTCCTGGAGCATCCTGGCAAACAAGGACGGGACCAAGAGGATAGAAGTGACGATAACCAAGGGGAAGGACATGCGATGGCCGTGTCTTACTAGGACGAAGAGTGCGCCGGAGACGAAGTAACTATCGTAGCTCGTATGGATACACAATGAATCGTACAGTCTACTCGGGTGCGGGTGTCGGCTCCTCCTCGGGTTCCTCAGTCTCCATCTCGTCGTCCCCTTCTCTTTCGGGTGGCTTGTATGGCTCTGGCGGCCACTCTTCCTCTGGGTCGGAATCGTACAGCAAATTCTGTGCCTTCAGCAGACCGATGTCTCCGCCCTGAACCTTCGGAAACTTTACCCCTTTCTCAGAAAGTTTCCTCTGCTTGATGAGCAGCTCCTTCATCTTCATGTGAAGCTTCGGCTCCGTCACTCTCGGGTCGAAGTCGTCCGGCTCCAGGCCCTCCTGGTGGTTCATTATCGCGCTGTTGATCTCGTGCGCGATGTCATCCCGTCGTTGGCCCTCGTCGTCCAGGCCCAGAGACTTCCCCCACACAGACTCCTCAGCCTGCTTCCGATCCGTGAACAACAGCAGAGCCATCACTTCTTCCATCGTGTGAATGAGCTCAGGGTTCCCGTCTCCGAGCGGCACGAGGACGTCCTTGGCGAAGTTGATCGCCTCCTCGACTTTGTCTGCAAGTACCAGCTCGAGGAGACGCTCCCGATGGGGCTTGAAGTTCAGCGCAGGCCTATCCCTCAGTATCTTTGGGTCCAGTTGGTTAACCACCTCGATCGCCTTTAGAATCTCCCCGTCCTGCACGGCCTGATTCACCTTGCTCTTCGGCTCCAGCTCGGCGAGGTCCACGGGGATGGGTTTATCCTCATCTTCGGGTCCATACTTTACCGGCTCCGTGAACGACTCCCTCTGGAACGCCTTCGCCGCTTTGGTGAATCCCCGCTTCACAAAGTAGTCCATCACTAGATTTTTTAGGAGCTCTTTTGGTACGTCAGCGGCCTGCATTCGAGCCGCCCACTCCTCGCGGCTTATGCGTCGTTCCTCGCGGCGTTGCTCCTCCCCGCTCGCGTCCATCGTCGTCGTCTAGATCCGAGGTCAAACCCGCGATGTATCGTGTCGGAGAGGGCAAGCCCAAGATAGTGTTGAAGCGCCGACTGAACTTTCTCTCAGCTGACTCGGGCGGTGGAGTTTTCGAGAGAGGCAGACCGGGAAAATCGAACCCCATTCCCCGCCGGCACGGACGAGGCGCACAGAGGTCAGGATGGGAAAGAAGAAGGCTGCGGCGAGGGGCGGAGTATCAAAGCGCACCCCGAGTAAGGGGCTGAGCGAAACCGGGCTGGAGGCGGTCGCCGATGACGCGTTCGAGCAGGTGGAGGAGGAGGAGGCGGCGGCGGCCATCGCCGGCGGTGGCGCGCGTACGGTCAACCCCGAGCTTCAGAAGCGCCTCGACCTGCTCGCAGAGCTGAGCCGTCGGGGGGACATCCGTGGATTCGTCAGGGTGTTCGTGCCCCACGACCTCACGCAGGATGACACGGACTACTTCGCCGGCGAGCTGGAAGGGGACGAGACGAGGTGGCAACAGCTTGCACAGGAGGTCCAGCTCATCGCCGATGGGTCCAAGGTGCTAAAGATCGTCGGGGACCAAACGACGCGCGCGGAGTTCAGGTACCTGATGCCAAACCAGGCCCTGGCGATACAGAGGGAGGTGGTGTTCTACTGCGAGAACGGCGACTGGAGGGCTGAGGGCTGAGGTAGTAGGCCACCTTTGTACAAACAACACACCAATTTCGTGGTCCAAGCACTGATCAATCAACTCGACACCTTTTTGCTTTTAGCCCTAAATCCTGTTGATTTTTGCATTTCATCATTTCTATTTCTTTTTCTCTGACTGAATGCCGTAGCGCACAACCGACGACGCCTCGTCGCCTCTCGTTCCCTTCGTTCGCGCCGAAATCGTGACAGAGGCAGCGGCGCACGTGATCGATCACCGGGCGCCGGATATCGAACGCAGCGTGCGTGACGAAATCGAGAGAGAATCGCAGACGCCCACCGGTAGGATCGGTGGGGGATACGATGCGGAGCGACGAGTCATCGCGAGCTCGCGACGGGGCGCCCGTCTACGAGTATGAGGACGAGCCGTCGGCGCTCGACGACGACGACGACGAGCAGCAGCCGTGGGTCCAGCCAGAGCTGTACATTACCACGAGGCCGTTCCGAAAAGACAGGAGCTTCATCGGGCGCCTTCCACCGAGCGCGAAGGATGCGCTGTACACCGGCGGCGTGTGCCACTACCTCGCGCTGTACCGGTCGGAGCGGGGCGAGCTGTGGCAGTTGGACTTTGGCCCGTTCGGCGGTGACGTCGCGAGCCGCTTCCTGAATGATACCGGCATGGCCACCGGCCAGAAAGAGGAAGGATCGGGCGGCGCCACACCGGGTCACGTTCGGGAGAAAATCATCGACGAGATGCCGCAAGGTGGAGGAACGTACCTCGTCGGGACCACCGATCTGACCCTGGATGAAATCCGCGAGTTCAACACCGGGAGAAACACGATGTACTCTGTGAACAAGAACGACTGCCGACATTACGTCAATGACCTGTGCGAATACGGCACCGGCGTAGAAAATGTGTGCAGCAAGTACATCCGGGGAGAGGTTTGGGGCAAAAAAATTCTGTCCCCAGTGGACGACAGCGGGGAGAACGCCCTCGATCAGGAGCGACGTCGCCGGGCTACAGAGCTGGCAGTGCTCCTGCCCATCCTCGCAGTGACAGACCTGGACAACGTCCCGATATGGGACCGCGTGGGCCAGGCGTCGACGGCGGCCATCATCTTCGGCGTCGGCGTCAGGTGCATCCCCCCGGCCTTGATGGCCGCCGCAGCTTCAGTGGCTGCGAGGATGGGGGGTGCGACAGCGAGCTCGGCGGCGAGCACTGGAGCCACCATTGGCATGGCGGCGGCGAAAGCGGGCGCGGCCGCGGAGGCGGGAACCATATTGATGCGGGTGGCCAGCGCAGCCCAGCCTCTGGTCGCCCCGTTGTCTCGACGGCTGATCACCACTGGCGCGGGTGTTGTTGGAGGGTGCAAGGATGACATCGCAGCGAATATTAGGCGGGGCCATGAGAGGGCGAAGCGGGCACTCGCATCGTTCAGGGGTTCCCTGTTAAAACGAGAGGGCGACGTCACGGTGCCGAAGGGGAGGTCCGCATCCGTCATCCCGACTGTCGGTTGGGCCGGCGGGAAGCTGGCTTCCTTGGCATCAAACCAAAAGAGGTAGAGTAACAACTAATCTTAGCAGGGTTCTTTGAAAATTCAGACCCCATTTTTCTCACACGCCTTCATCGTGCGGCGCTCTCCTCCGCAGATATTTGCTGCCATTTGATCATGTTCAGTGCCGTCGGTCCGAAGATGAGGGTGAATGCCAGCCACACGCTGGGTTCGAAGGGAAAGTCCACCTCCAACGAACCCCACTTCACTGCCGCCGAAACAACGGTGGACACCAATGCGAGCTTCAATATAAGCACCAAGTCTGAATCTCCCGCCCATACCTTGCCGAGGTCTTCCCATCCCGCCAGTCCACCCTCTTTCGCCGTAGCGCCTTCTTCGATATTCGCCGCAAAATCTTCGGAACCGACCTCATCCAACTTCGCGTCCGTTGTCACGCCGATAGGGTCATTCTTCTTCCAAGGAGCAACGAACCCTTCCTCCCAAGGCAGCGTGTTCTTTGCCCCTCCTTCGATGGCGATGCGGTAGGCCGCTATTGCGATCGTCGTGTTTCCCAACACTGTGAGTCCCGCCTGAGTGGCCACCACGGAGTTCAGTGCGGGACTGTTATAGAATAAGTGGAACGTGCACGCCGCAATGCCGCTCGCATGACACGGCACCATTCCCCAAGTCAGACCCTTGTACTTTTGATTCCCTGTCGCGTCCGCATACTCCCATATCAGACCCATGGCCACCAGCCACTCGATAAGACTAGAGACGTGAATGACCCAGGTGGGCAGCGATAGCGCGTTGGCGGGCTCGGCGTGTCTGAAGAACGACGCCGCCACGTCGCCCACGGCAGGGGCAATGGACGCCGCCGACTCCGCCGCCTCCGCGACGTTCCCAACGCCCCCGCCCGCTCCCGCCGCGACCGCCGCGAGCGTCGCCGTGGTGGCCGCCGCGCTCCAGCCCAGGAGCGCGCCGCTCACGGAGCTCACCTTCGATCGCTTTCCCCCGTCGCTGCCCTTCACGTCCCTCAGCCCCTCCCTCAAGCCGATGACGATGAGGAGATTTGTGATGGTGAGCAGGGACTCCGCGGGTCCGTGGAGCCAGTCCACGTTGGCGAGTATGTCGTTGTACACCAGCTTAGCGTAAATAGCGCACGGAATGGTCCCAAACACGAACACGAGGAGGAACTTGAACCCAAACAGCGCCCTCGGCGGCATCTTGCTCTCCGGCATCCCGAGGTAATACAGGAAGACGAGGTAAGGCAGAAGGGACGCGCCGAACAGGTTCCCCTCGATCAGCTCCCACTGCTCGGCACTCACGCCGAAGGCATCGACCGTTGTCACCGCCGCGGTCACCGCCTCGGGCCCAACAGCTCGGTTGGGAGCGATCGGGAACCTCACTCGCGGACCAACCGGGATGGGGCCATATGGGAAACAGATCGCTGGGCGAGTGCCACCTGTTGCATCGGCGATGGACACCCCGGTCACTCCACGCCGACTTTTGACGCACAGAGTCGGTCGGGCGACCACACGGGCGGGTGCTAAACGCGCGAGCGGCAGCATTGCGGCGCCTGCTAGTGCTTGCTCTTCCCGCACCCGTCACGTTATCTGCTCCGTCTTCGAAGGTATTTGGTTTTTTGGTGTCTCAGGTGGAATATACGAGTATCATTCGGGACAGCACCGCCGCCAGGTTCTTCGCGTGCCCCATGACCGCGCTCAGTAATACTTCGTCCGTTGTCAGCGCGATCTGAGACGCGAACCGGCGCGTGTAGAGTCGGGAAGATGCCCGGGGACGTAAAGGAGAACGCCCCCGCGTGGGCCCACGCGGTTGCTGGCCAGATCGCAGGTATGACGGGATTACTGGTCGTGCACCCTATCGACACCGTTAAGATAAGGATGCAAGCCAGAGTGAACGCGCCTCCGGTCTCAGCTGTGAGCACCGTATCTTCGCTCATGCAGCGCGAAGGGCCGATGGCATTTTACCGCGGAATTGGCGCGCCGATGGTCGCGTACGGTCTCATCAACGCCGTCGCATTCACAACCCACACGGAGGTGGTGCGCCTTCTGAGGGGCGAGCTGGGCGGTAGCGGGGGATCGCCGCTCCTGAAGGACCCGTACCTCATCGGTCTCGCGGGAGGAGCCGCAGCGGGGTTCACGAGCTCGTTCGTGCGAGGCCCCGCGGAGAGGGTGAAGACGGTCCAGCAGGTTGCCGAGTCCAGCTGCGGGACTGGCAAGGTGCCGGAGAAGTACAGGGGGACGATTCGCACGGCGGCGACGTTGGCAAAGGAACACGGCCTGCTGAAGGGTTGGTTCACGGGTACGGGCGCGACCGTGGCTCGAGAAATACCTCAGTGCGCGGTGTACTTCCTCACCTACGATTCCATACGGCACGCCTGCGAGAAGGCGGCTGGGCCCGGGTACGAGACGGCTGGCATAGTCTTGGCAGGCGGCAGCGCGGGGGTTGTTCAGTGGATGGCCACGTACCCTCTGGACGTTATTAAATCGCGGATGCAGGCGTTTCCACCCGGTACTTACAACGGGTTCTTGGACTGCGCGATGAAGAGCTTGCGCGCGGAGGGACCTGGGGTATTCGTGCGGGGCCTTGAGATGGCGCTGTTGAGGGCATTTCCTCTGCACGCATCGATATTTCTGACATGCGAGACGATCCACGGGATGCTGGCCAAGTATCGGGAGGAGCAGGAGGCCGAGAGGCGATGGGAGCAAACGGGAAAGCTATGAATTTATCGCCCCGCCTTCGAATGTTATTAGCGGCATAGAATAGACTAAAACTTACTTAGATGCACTACTACCTTACGCCAGAGTGGAGTTTGGATACGTGCAACCGCCTGCGACGGGCAAGCCTGCTGCCTCCTTCTCGTCCGAACTCAACGCCACGGTGTAGTATTCCTCTATGGAGATCAGGATCTGGATCAGTTTCACTGCCACGTACACCTGTACCCAGTACAATAGTTTGTCGAACGGGTGTAT
>MDTE01194898.1_pt1 | contig 25233 bp, 22 predicted proteins | sample 811231 | NCBI WGS metagenome assembly MDTE01 (sample SAMN05326651, study PRJNA326480) | marine metagenome | isolation source: seawater | place: Indian Ocean: Red Sea | collected 2010 | reverse complement strand
CTTAGCTTTCTTGCGAGTAGCTTTTTTCTTAGCTTTCTTGCGAGTAGCTTTTTTCTTAGCCTTCTTGCGAGTAGCTTTTTTCTTAGCTTTCTTGCGAGTAGCTTTTTTCTTAGCCTTCTTGCGCGCTACCTTCTTTTTGGTTACGCGTTTCTTCGATACCTTGCGTCGCACAGTCTTGCGCTTCGCTGATACCTTCTTCCGCTTTTTAGAAGCAGGTCTCTTAGCCATGAACAGTCTCCGATCGGGTTAACCGCGCTGAGTATATATAAAAAAGAACTAATAATTCCAGCATGTTTGTGTTTTTAATTAATCTAAGAATTCTTTTATAAAAAAAGTAAACATAAACTAAATCAAACAATGTGTTCTAAGTTGTTATGCAATTGCTTTAAATAACTATAACTCAGTCATCAGAATGCTCTAGACTTAAAATAAAAGACCACTCATCATTACTAACTTCTGTTATTGAAAGTCGATTGCCACGTCGCAATAAAGTTAAATCTTTCAATTGGTCATCGCTGTACTTGCGCAATTCACTTAAAGTAATAGTTCGTTTTAATTTACGCTCATAGCTGATATCCACCATGAACCACCGAGGATTTTGAGGGTCACTTTTTTGGTCGTAGTGTTTGTCTTGTGGATCATAAGCTGTATGGTCTGGGTAAGCCTCCTTTATTATTCTGGCAATGCCAATAATTCCTGGTTCCGCGCAGTTTGAATGGTAAAAAAACACTAAATCATCTTTTTTCATCTTATCGCGCATAAAGTTTCTGGCTTGATAGTTGCGCACACCATCCCAGTGCGTTTTTCGGCTGGGAGATTTCCGCAGATCCTCAAAGCTAAAATCGTTAGGCTCTGACTTCATAAGCCAATAGTTCATTATCTGTTCCTTATGTTTTAAATCTATAAAATCCCAGTTCAGTCACTGCGCCCCACAGAGGAATATCCCACGCCTTTCGTTCAAGTTTTTGCACTTTCTGAAATTCATATCCAACCCCAATGATTTTTGGTTTGCGCAAAAGTTTTTTTGGTGCTAGAAAATCAAAACAGCGATCATAATATCCTGCACCCATCCCAATTCTTGTGCCACAGGAATCAAAAGCAACCATTGGTGTTAGAACAACATCCAATTTTTGTGGGTCTATAAAAATTTGATCTAGTGGTTCCTGAATGCCCAGTTTATTTGTACGCAATTTAGAGTCTTCATTTAGTTGCGCAAAGCGTAAGGTATTTTGGCAAATAATTGGCGCGAAAATCAGAGTTCCTCGTTGTCGTGCTTCTCGGATTGCATTTTCGAGGTTGGGTTCTCCATCTATGGTCAAGTAAATAGCTAGTCGGCGTGCTTTACGAACTAATGCTATTTCCTCTATTTGATTCAATAGTTTTTTTTCCGAGTTATATCTTTGCGACTTAGAGATTGCTCGGCGTTTTGCGCGAATCTTTTGTCTCAGGTTATCTAAATCAGTTTCGTTTTTAAATGAATTACCGTGCACGTCTGATCAACAATTTTTTTCAAGTTAAGTTTAGTGACGGTGCTCCCCGATAGTGCCGTCATAGTTGGTTGCTCTCGAACCAGAGCAATAGGTGGGGTAAGCCGTGGCAGTTGCAGGCTCTCTGGCAAAGCCAGATCTGCACAACGCTACCGACAGAACACAACCCCAAGATCAAAAATTAGGGTCGAAAGACTATCCAGCCTATATCGAACACCGCAGGGAGCACCTAAAACTAAAAGCTCAGCTGTTTAGCCGATGGGCCAAGAGCAGAGTCTAATCTATCGCTCATTGCTTTAACTCTCAGATCTACAATCTCTTTGAGTTCCTTCTCATCTCCTTGTCTCTTAAGAAGCTCATTAGCCATATTCAATGCTGCCATTACTGCTACACGATCCAAGCCAACCACTTTCCCGTGATCCCTAATTTCGCGCATGTTTTTATTAAGTAACTCAGCTGCTGCCATTAAATCTGCTTTTTCTTCTGCAGGACAAGAAACTTGGTATTCCTTTTCTAGGATACGGATAGTTACGTGGGCGAACATTTCACTCACTGTGTTTGCTCCATTGATTTAAGGCGGGTAATCATTGCTTCTACTCGAGCACGTACCTGCTCATTTTTTTGTAATAGTGTTGCTCGTTCCTCAATTAGAGAGTCTTGCCTTTGCTTTAGAGAGTTATTTTCTTCTTGTAGTTGACGGCAAATGACAACTAATTCATCCAGCCTTTTCTCCAATCTTTGGAGTTCAGCGTCGAAGCGTTCGTTTGTATCGTAGGAGTCCATTTACGCACTATAGAGTGGTGAGGCTTTAGGGGTCAATAATGTTCTTCAGGGTGGTAGCATTGGATGCTTATTTTTCAAGGTGAGATTTGAATTGAACAGCAAGCTTGCAGAATACGCTATTTTAAGTGCGGCCGTGGAAAGTTTGCAGCTATCTATAGATATCTCTGAGCTTCACGGCGGCATTTGTGGTTTGCTATGTTCGGCAGGTTCATCTGCTGCTGCATCATGGGTAGATGATTGCTTAAAAGAAACTAGTAAAATAGATAATGTGTCTCAATCTGTGCGAGAACAAATACGTGAATTGGAACTACAATCCTTGCGCATTCTTCAAGGTAATGAGGTAGATTTCTATCCATTGATACCTGATGACGATAGTGCGTTGCAGGAGCAAGTTGTCGCTTTGTCTCTATGGTGCCATGGGTTCATTGTTGGATTGGGATTAGGTGGGATTTCATTCGATAAGTCTATATCCGAAGGTTCTAAGATTGAGAATTTAGAGGAAATTATTGGTGATTTTTCGGAGATTAGCCGAGCATGTGTTGATGAAGGTGAGTTTGAAGTTGAAAGTGATGCAGGTTTTGCTTTCAATGAATTGGTTGAATATGTTCGAGTAAGTGTTCAAATTATATTTGAGGAGCTAGAAGTAGCGCGTTTTGCAGTGCCTGATCCCGCAATGCGTATTCATTAAAATATCAATGCATCCCCAAGAGTTCAAAAAACGCAGACAAGCTTTAATGGATCTTATAGGTATGGGCGGAATAGCAGTTCTGCCTGCCGCTACTCAGCGTGTACGCAGTCGAGATGTAACACATTCCTACCGTCAAGACAGTGATTTTTACTATTTAACAGGGTTTTGTGAGCCTGAGGCTGTAGCTGTATTAATCCCTGGTCGTAGTCAAGGGGAATTCATAATTTTCTGCAGAGAGAGGAATAGAGAACGTGAGATGTGGGATGGAATACGCGCAGGACCTGAGGGCGTTGTCGATGAATTTGGTGCAGATGATGCTTTTCCTGTAGATGATATAGATGACATTTTGCCTGGACTTCTCGAACAGAATGAGCGTGTTTACTACTCTATGGGGATTTCACAGGAGTTTGATCAGCGGTTTTTGGGTTGGATGAACCTCCTTCATTCCAGACGTCAGAGTGGGCATGCACCGGATGAGCTAATTACTTTAGATCATCTTATACATGAAATGCGCTTATTTAAGAGTGCCCGTGAAGTACGAGTAATGAAGCGTTCAGCACGTATAGCAGAAGCAGCTCACTTTCGCGCTATGAGTGCTTGCAGACCTGAAATAAAGGAATATGAATTAGCAGCTGAGTTTTACTATGAGTTCGCGCGGCATGGTGCAGAATGTTCATACAGTCCCATAATAGCCTCTGGGTCTAATGCCTGTATTTTGCATTACACAAACAATGATGATGTTTTAAAGGCTGGTGACCTAGTTCTAATTGATGCTGGTTGTGAATATGAGTTTTATGCATCTGATATAACTCGTACGTTCCCAGTTAATGGAAAATTTAGTGCAGCCCAAAGAGAGCTTTACGAAATTGTTTATGAGGCAAACCGCGCAGCAACAAATCAGGTACAGCTCGGTAATCACTGGAATGATCCTCATGATGCAGCGTTAAAAGTTATTACACGAGGACTCAAAGATATTGGAATTCTTAGAGGAAGATTACCAACCTTACTGAAAAATCAGGCTTATCGACCATTTTTTATGCACAAAACGGGACATTGGTTGGGTATGGATGTTCATGATGTTGGCGATTACAAAGTTGCTGATCAGCCGCGCCTGTTGGAGGCCGGTATGGTTATGACCATAGAGCCGGGTATCTATGTACAGCCAGATACAAAAGGTATCTCAAAAAAGTGGAAAGGAATGGGCATTCGTTTGGAGGATGATGTGTACCTTTCTCGCGTTGGACCTGAGGTCTTATCTGATCTTTTGCCATCTAGCGCCGATGAAATAGAATCATTTATGGATGCTAGACATTGAGCAGTATAAACCTCAAATGTGACGTATTAATTGTTGGCGGAGGCCTGGTAGGCTCAACTCTTGCTTATGCGCTTGCCCAAGCAAAGATTTCAACAGTTTTATTGGAAGCGCATGATCCAGATTTTTTAGAACAACCAAGTTTTGATGATCGAGTCACAGCGTTGGCTAATGGTAGTCAGCGAATCTTTCAGGGTCTTGGGTTATGGGATGCACTTAAGGAGGTGGTTGAGCCTATTAAGTCTATTCATATATCTGAACGTGGTTGTTTTGGAACATCAAAAATAATTGCTGAGGAAGAAGGTGTCTCAGCATTAGGGTACACGATTGAAAACCGGGTATTAGGTGACAAAGTTTGGTCACAGTTATCAGAATTTAATTCCCTGACCTGTTTAGCTCCAGCAAAGCTAGATTGCCTGAGTATTGTTAATGACGCTGTTACAGCTGGAGTTAAAACAAAATCTGGTCGCTGTAAGGTGCAAGCTAAATTAGTCGTTGCTGCTGATGGAGTTAGGTCGAAAGTTCGTGAAGAAATGGGTATTTCGGTTCAAGAGTATACTTATGAACAGCATGCAATTATTTTCAACTGCCAAACTGAAATTATGCATCACGGCCAAGCATTTGAGCGCTTTACGTCGAATGGCCCCCTAGCTTTTTTGCCTCTTCGTAGAGATCGGATGGGTGTTGTTTGGACACTTGACCCTAAACAGGCAGAAAAAGTTATTAGCTTGGATAACAAACAGTTTGCTCTGGAATTGAAAAGTGTCTTTGGAAGTCGTTTGGGCAGAATAAATCGCATAGGTTCTCGGGCAACTTATCCTCTAAAAAGGGTCCGTAGTGATGTTTTGACAGCACGTCGGTCTGTGTTATTAGGCAATGCTGCTTTAAGCTTGCATCCTGTTGCAGGGCAGGGCTTTAATTTGGCTCTAAGAGATATTGCAGCAATTGCAGAGCTTCTTGCAGATACTAACCATGCTGATAGTAAAGCTGACTTGGGCAATGATGAGCTTCTGGCTTGTTATCAGGCGTCACGGTTAGCAGATCAGCGTCGTGTTTCGCAATTTACTCATGGTTTAGTGAGACTATTTGGTTATAACTCAGGACTGCTCGCTATGACTCGTGGGCTTGGATTAATGACGTTTGATTTGCTTCCAGGCGCAAAAGCTACGCTTGCGCGTCAAACGATGGGATTGAATGGACGGTTGTCTAGGCTATCTCGTGGTCTACCTCTAAGCTCTTGAACATCACACAACATCCCTCAGTAGTTATCGTTGGTGGTGGGCCTGTAGGTTTATGTATGGCGGCGTTATTAGCCTCATGTTCGAGGTTTGAAGAAATTAAGGTACATCTTTTTGATTCTGGCGATGTCCCGATTTGGATGGCAGATAAAACTGATTTGCGGGTTTATGCACTATCCCGAGTTTCTCAAAATATTTTAAGTGGTCTTGGTGTTTGGAATTCCATAGTTGATTGTAGGGCATCTTCTTATGAGCGAATGCATGTGTGGCAGGGAGAATATGACGCCCGCGTAGGTTCATTAACATTTGATAGCGCAGAAATAGGCGAACCTGATTTAGGTCACATTGTAGAAAATAATCTACTTCGGAGTGTGTTAATAGAATCAGCAAAAAATTACGGCGTAAAAATTTCTTTCAACACAGAGTTAGATGAAATTGATGTTAATGATGAAAGAGTTCAGATAGTAACTTCAAAGGGTGAAACTTTATCAGCAGCCGTTTTAATTGCCGCTGACGGCAGTGATTCAACTGTACGTGATGAGCTTGGAATTCCTGTCACTAATATCCCATACGAGCAACGGGCAATAGTTACGCATGTATCAACTGAGTATTCTCATATGGCAACGGCTTGGCAACGGTTTTTACCTCAGGGACCTCTAGCATTTTTGCCATTAAAAGATGGCTGTAGTTCTGTTGTTTGGTCTACAGACGCTCATCATGCAAAAACTCTATGTAAGATCGAACAAACTAAATTTATAACTGAACTTCAACATGCAAGTGGTGGGGTCCTTGGGCAAATAAGCCTAGAATCCAATAGTGCCAGTTTTCCGATCCAAGCATCTTATGCGAGTCGGTATTGTGGAAACAGGACGGTTCTTCTCGGTGATGCTGCACACACAATACACCCTCTTGCCGGACAGGGTATGAATCTTGGCCTGATGGATGCAGCTGTTCTAGCTGAAGTGCTTATAGAAGCACAGAAAAAAAGAGAAGATATAGGTGATTATCGTGTTTTGCGTCGTTATGAACGCAATAGAAAAGGTGATAATTTAAAGATGCTTTTTGCGCTTGATGCGCTCCACAGACTTTTTGGTATTTCTGGGAAAATTGCACCGTCAATTAGATCAATAGGACTAAGCGCGGTTGATGCCATGCCATTTGCAAAATCTATGATAATGCGTCAGGCCTTTGGTTATAGAGCACAAAGCTCAAGAACGGTATCGTATTCTGCGTAGGCGAGAGTGCTTAAGATTAGTAATATATGTCTAGGAAATCACTGCACACAAGTGAAATTGGGCTGATCGATGAATTAGGAGATAAACATTTATTTATTTATAAATAAAGTTTTCTGGTCATAGAGGTAGTTAGGCCCATACAATTATATGTATGAAAGCAATTCAATTAATTCCAATCATCATGATGATGGTTGTTGGAAGTCTTGGAGCCCAGGATTTTTCCTGGAATACAACCTTAGATCAAATATCATCGGGTGTTGTATCAATTCAGGTAGATAGCACCCGAGCATTTGATACAGAACGAAATCAATCTAGTCAGGCAACTGGTTTTGTTGTTGATGCTAAGCAAGGTTTGATATTAACAAATCGGCATGTTGTTACGCCGGGGCCAGTTGTTGCCCAAGCTATATTCTTAAATCAAGAAGAAGTAGATCTTGTTCCTGTGTATCGAGATCCCGTGCACGATTTTGGGTTCTTCAAGTTTGACCCTGAGGATCTAAGGTTTATAGAACCCAGTGAACTTGAGTTAGTGCCTTCAGCTGCGCACATTGGTCGCGATATTAGAGTTATTGGGAATGATGCAGGAGAACAGCTATCTATTCTTGCAGGGACCATTGCCCGCTTGGATCGCCAAGCTCCCAATTATGGTCGTGGCAACTACAATGATTTTAATACTTTTTATTTTCAAGCAGCATCTGGCACATCTGGGGGATCTTCTGGGTCTCCAGTTGTGGATATCCAGGGTAGGGTCTTAGCTTTGAATGCTGGTGCTAATACACAGGCCGCCTCTAGTTTTTTTCTACCGCTCAATCGTGTAAGTAGGGCTTTAAAGCTTTTGCAAGAAGGGCAGCATGTATCACGGGGAACTCTTCAAACGGAATTTGTTCATAAGCCTTATGCAGAACTTCGTCGTTTAGGTCTAACGAATGAATCTGAGGAAATGATGCGAGAGGCATTTCCTGAACAGAATGGATTGTTGGTAGTCGAACAAGTAATTCCTGGTGCCGGTGCTGCTGATTTCCTTCAGCCAGGGGATATAGTCATAAGTCTTAATCATGATTTGATGGCCAGTTTTGTTCCACTGGCTGAAAAATTGGATGATGGTGTTGGCGAGCAGGTGATTGTTGAGATCGAACGAGGTGGTGTCTTAATGAGACAGTCACTGTTAGTAGATGATCTGCACCAGATCACCTCTGATGAATTCATAGAATTTGGTGAAGGAATATTTCACACGCTGTCATATCAGCAAGCACGACATTTTAATCGACCAGTTTCTGGGGTCTATGTTGCCAGTCCAGGCTATGTTTTTGGTTCTTCAGCGATACCGCGAGCTAGCTTGATCACAAGTATTGATGGCAAACGCATGGAAACTTTGGATGACTTTCAGCAAGTAATAGAATCCATTCCTGAAGGGCAAAGACTGAGTGTACGGTTTGCTCAATTCGATGATCCAAGGACCGAGCGTCAGCGATCTGTAAGAAATAGTCGAAGCTGGTTTCCAGCCCAACGGTGTATTCGTGATGATGAATCTGGTTTGTGGCCGTGTGAAGCTATTGCTGATGGACCACCTACTGAAAAATTTCCTGTTGGAACGACAACATTTCCATTACGTGGGGATAGTCATGTTCAGCGGATAACGCCATCTTTAGTGCTGGTAAATTTTGATATGCCTTACACTGTTTCTGGGGTTTCTGATCGTCATTATTACGGTACTGGCATAATTGCCGATGCCGAGAGGGGTTGGGTTGTTGTAGATCGCAATACAGTACCGGTCGCTTTGGGGGATGTTCGCATAACCTTTGCGGGTTCGCTGGAGATACCAGGTAGAGTTGAATACATTCATCCTCTGCATAACTTGGCAGTAGTTTCTTACGATCCTAAGTTAATTGGAGATACGCCAGTACAAACAGCCAACTTTTCAAGTGACGAGGTACAACCAGGTGATGCGATAGAGGTTGTTGGATTGAAAGCTGACCATACACTAGTATCTCAACCAAGTGATGTTCGGGCTGTTAGAGCGGCAAACCTGCCTTTATCAAGAACCCTCCGATTTAGAGACTACAATCTTGAAGCAATTGAATTAGTCAATGGGCCTGATGAATTTGATGGTGTCATTATTGATGCCGCCGCTCGGGTAAAAGCACTTTGGGCAAGTTTTGCATATCAGCAGGGTCGTGATTTTCGGCAAATCAATATGGGAATTCCATCCTATTTGATAGTCAATATGATTGAGCATATGAAGGCAAATGAGTCGTTGTATTCACTAGAAGTGGAGTGGGGATTAATGCCGTTGGCATCTGCTCGTAATTTTGGGTTACCGGAGAACTGGGTTAAACGTTATGAAGCGCATAGTCCTCAAAGACGTCAAGTACTTGCTGTATCGAGTGCTGTTGCAGGCTCACCAGCGGCCGAGTTTTTTCGAGCAGGAGATATCCTTCTTAGTGTGAACGGTAAAGTCTGGAATACATTTAGAGAAATAGAAGGTGCCTCCCAAAGCACTGAAGTAGAAGTTACTGTATACCGTGATGGCCAAGAGCTCACTAAGCGAGTTGAGACTGTTGCTCTAGATGGCGAGGGAATTAATCGAGTTGTGTCTTGGGCTGGAGCTTTGCTACAGGCACCCCATCGAGCAGTTTCAGTACAAAGGGGGATAGAGGCAGAGGGAGTTTATGTATCTCATTTTGGGCTCGGTTCTCCAGCAAGTCGTTCTGGCCTATATGCTGGGAGGAGAATAATGGGTGTTAACGGACAACTCACACCAGATTTAAATAGTTTTCTTGCCTCTGTGAGTGGTCTTGGTGATAGAGATTCAGTTCGATTAAATACCGTTACCTGGAATAATGCTTCAGAGGTTATTACCTTAAAACTTGATAAGCGTTATTGGCCTAGCTATGAATTAGTTAGAGATGGTTCAGAGTGGCGACGCCAGGCTTTGGAATGAAATAGAAAAGTTGTATTTCTGCCTATAGATAGGTCATCTTAGTTATTGGTTAGTTGAATGACAAAAAAGTCGTGAACGTATTTTATTTAAAGATCGTATCTGGTGGACAAACTGGTGTTGATCAGGGAGCTTTGGCAGCAGCACTTAAGGCTAAAGTGCCATGCGGTGGTTGGTGTCCTTCGGGGCGACGATCCGAAGATGGAAAGATACCAGCTATTTTCCCTGTATGTGATTTGCCAAGCTCAAAATATGCGGATCGGACGTTGCAAAACGTTAGAGACACTGATGGTACATTAATTATTTTTTCTGGCTCTATTAGTGGTGGTACGGAGTTAACAAAAGAATTTTGTGATGCTGAATTAAAACCGTATCTTTTGATAGACGTATGTAAAATATCATGCACACAAATAACTCAAAAACTCATAAATTTTATTCACAGCTTTTCTATTTTAACTTTGAATGTTTCTGGACCACGCAGAAGTGAATGGCCAAATGCTTATAACTGCGCATTTAGGGTAATAACCAATCTCTTTGGAAAAATGAATTCATTTTAGGATGATGCAATAATATTTAAGATTCTCGAGGATTATTTATTCAGCGCTGCAGTGAATTGATTAAAATCTGTAATTGGCGCCTTGCAATTTGTGCCTTGGCAAATATATGCAACTATTTCACCTCTTGGTTTTCTCTGGGCGAGAAATTCCGGCAGGTTTGTTTCTTCACTGGAAATCGCAAAGCTTTTTCTGCGGGGCTGGTATCCAGTACTAACATATTGCTTCCATTTATTTAATTTATGTCCTTGTGTGCCTCGAATAATGATTAGTTCAGGAGGGTGTACCAAAGATTGTAATGCTTCTAACATAGAGCCATGAGCTTCAGGGTATGTTTTTAATGCAGAGCTAGAAGCTTCTAGAGCTCTTTTAGCAGCAGCAATAAAATCAAGATCTCCAAGCAAGTGACCTAAAATAATAAAATTTTGTGCAGAAATGCCATTTCCAGATGGCATTGCTTCATCCGCAAGTTGTTTCGGTCTATGAATCAAATTTTCATGGTCATGAGATGTGAAAAAGAACCCACCATCTGCATCTTCGAATTGTTCAAGTACTACCTTCATTAGCGAATATGTCAGCGCTAAATCCTCTGACCGCCACCGATACTGCAAAAGCTCTATTAAACCTGCTGCAAGAAAAGCGTAATCGTCCAGATAAGCGGGGAAACGGGCTTTTCCATCTTTGTATACTGCTAAAAGCCTACCATTTTTCCAGAGACGTGACCGTATGAAATCAACTGCATCCGTGGCAGATTGAGCTAGATCTGGACGATCAAGGTTACGAGCCGCTCGTGCCATTGCCTTTATTGTGAGACCATTCCATGAGACTAATATCTTTTTGTCTTTTTGAGGCGCTATCCTTTGCTCCCGAGCAGATAACAATTTTGCCTTACCCGACTCAAGTTTTTTATTAATTTGATTTTTAGGTAGAGAGGTTTTTATTTCCTGCAAAGGTATGCTTTTTTGAAGATGCCATGTTTTTTGTTCAAAGTTAGGCTGATTTGTTAGCCCAAAATATTTACTGGCGATTAAGTGCTCGTCCTCATTCAGTACATCTTTTACTTGATTCTGGGTCCAAACATAATATTTTCCTTCTTCACCTTCAGAGTCGGCATCAATAGCAGAATAATATCCACCTTTTTCGTCCTGCATATCATCAATAATCCAATCAGCAGTTTCTATGGCAATCTGTTTGAATAGGGTTTCATCAGTTGCAGCATGTGCATCCGAATAAGATGAAAGTAATGTTGCATTGTCATAGAGCATTTTTTCAAAATGAGGAATAGACCAGTGCTGATCTACTGAATATCGAAAAAATCCTCCTTTGAGGTGATCATAAAGCCCGCCTTCCCCCATGCGTTTAAGTGTTAGGGAAGCCATGAATAATGACTGAAGATCAGGAGGCTCTTTTTTTGCAGATTTTTCCCATGCTGCTAGTAGTGAATTGATATGTGTAGGATGTGGAAATTTTGGAGCACTACCAAAACCGCCATATTTATCATCAAAGATAGATTCTAGCTTTCTCCTTGCCTCTTTAAGAGGTTCAAGTGTGAGCTTGCTGCTTTTCTCCGTCTGATCGAGACGTTGTAAGGCTTTTTGTAGTTCTTGTCCTTGTTTTTTTATGTTTATTGCGTTGCTTTGGTAATAAGTTTCTACTCGTTCTAGAATTTGTTTGAATAATTCGCGTGGAAAGTAAGTGCCAGTGAAGATTGGTAATTGATTAGGGGTTAAAAATACAGTTAACGGCCATCCGCCGGGCGCACGCGCCATTAATTGATGGGCTGTTTGATAGACCTTATCAATATCGGGGCGCTCTTCTCGGTCTACCTTTATATTGATGAATAAATCATTCATTAGCGTTGCCGTTGCTTTGTCTTCAAAAGATTCATGTGCCATTACATGGCACCAATGGCATGCTGAATAACCTATGGAGAGCAGAATTGGCTTGTTTTTTTGGAAAGCAAGCTGAAGTGAATCTTCATTCCATGCAAACCAGTCAACAGGGTTCTCCGCATGTTGAAGAAGGTAGGGACTTGTTTCTTTTGAAAGTTTGTTAGGCATAGTCGGACTATAGCAGTTACTTGACTGGCCTCGGAGTGAGAGCGCGATTAAAATGAAGGTACGTGATTCAATATCCTGACATTGATCCAATAGCATTCGGTCTCGGACCCCTCCAGGTCCGATGGTATGGGTTAATGTATTTAATAGGGTTTGCTTTAGCCTGGTTTGGCTTAAGGGCGCGGGCAAGACGTGTTGATAGCCCTATCCAACCTGCTGAAGTAGATGACTTGATTTTTTACGTGGCCTTAGGCGTTATTCTGGGTGGACGTGTTGGGTACATGTTCTTCTATAACACAGCTACACTAATTCAGAATCCATTGTCACTTTTTCGAGTTTGGGAAGGTGGTATGTCTTTTCATGGGGGATTGATAGGCGTTTCTGTTTCAATGTTCTTGTATGCTAAGCAGTTGCAGATACCTTTTTTTTCAGTGACTGATTTTATTGCGCCTTGGGTGCCTCCTGGGTTGGGCTTGGGTAGAATTGGAAACTTTATTAACGGAGAACTTTGGGGGGGGCAAACTCATCCAGAGGCTATATATGCTGTATGGGTAAATGGGGTGCCTAGACATGCGAGTCAACTTTACGAGGCTTTTCTAGAGGGCCTAGTATTGTTCCTTATCCTTTGGTGGTATTCACGTACCGCAAGGCCTGTTATGGCTGTAACAGGCCTTTTCTTACTTTGTTATGGAATATTTCGAAGTGCGGTGGAGTTTGTTCGTCTACCTGATGTCCATCTGAATATGGCAGCTGATGGATATTTGGCTTTTGGTTGGCTGACTATGGGTCAGGTTCTTTCCGCCCCGATGATTGTTATTGGTGGAGTTATATTGATAGTTGCACACAAAAGTAAAGCTCAAAATCAACAATCCTAACTATGAAACAATACTTAAAACTACTAAAAAAAATTAGAGATGAAGGTGTGGAGAAAATGGACCGCACTGGCATTGGCACATTAAGTATTTTTGGCCATCAACTTCGTTGTGACTTAAGCGAAGGCTTCCCAATATTAACAACTAAAAGGTTGCATTTTCCCTCCATTATCCATGAGTTACTGTGGTTTTTGCGTGGCGATACAAATATTAAGTATCTAAATGATAAAGGTGTTCGGATTTGGAACGAATGGGCTGATGAAAATGGAGATTTAGGACCAATATATGGAACTCAGTGGAGAGCGTGGCCAACTTCAGATGGGGAAGTAATTGATCAAATACAAAAAGCTATAGACCTTATCCAGAATGACCCCGATTCCAGGCGTATTCTAATTAATGCATGGAATGTTGGAGATCTTGAAAAAATGGCCCTTACACCATGTCATGCTTTATTTCAGTTTTATGTATCAAAAGGTAGGTTGTCATGTCAGCTATACCAGAGGAGCGCAGATGTTTTTCTTGGAGTGCCATTTAACATTGCTTCGTACGCACTTCTTACTGAAATGCTGGCACAGCAGGCAAATCTTGAGCCAGGTGAATTTATATGGACGGGCGGTGATTGCCACCTCTATCTAAATCATCTGAATCAGGCCGACGAACAGTTAAGCCGACAGCCCTTAGCTCTGCCACGATTGAAAATAAATTGTCGACCTAGTTCTATTTTCAACTATAAGTATGAGGATTTTGAGCTTGTTGATTACCAAGCTCACTCCAATATTAAGGCTAAGGTTGCTGTTTGAGTCTCACGAGTGGCTTGGATGCAAATGAGTCGTAGTTTACAGAACAATCAAGATTTTACTTGGGGAAGGTAGGTTTTATGTTAATGCATCCTCATCACATAGCACTGTTATAGGGTTTCCGGGCGGGTCTATTGGAACTGCAGTCAGTTGTCGTCCCCATACGCAACCACTATCAAGGCATGTGCAGTTTTGAAATCTAGCTAACCCAAGAGATGCCCAGTGACCAAAGTATATATGTGTTTTGTAATTTTCAGGCCGCACGAACTCGTACCATGGTTTTACAATTTTCTGATGAGTTCTAGGAGGGCCTTTATGCGTAAAGTCTAGAGTACCATCGCTGTAACAATAACGGATGCGCGTAAAAGCGTTTATGCTGAAACGTCGCCGTTCTTGTTTTGTTAATGATGGGCCCCATGTAGCAGGGTTATTTCCATACATTTCTTTCAGGTTGTTTTTCCAAGACACACTTGTAAGCATTGTTGTCAGATCATTTGCATGATCTTTTGCTTGCTCAAGAGACCAGCAAGGGGGGATCCCTGCATGTACTAATGCCCGATCATTTTTTTTATCATAGTGTAAAAGAGGACGATGTCTTAACCAGTGAATGATTGACTCCGAGTCTGAGGCTTTTAAAACCTCCTCAAATGTATCGTCTGTATTTGGCTGACGAACTCCAGCGAAAATTGCTAGCAAATGCAAATCATGATTGCCCAGCACAGCGGTAACATTATCTTCCATCTTGATGAGACGCCTAAGGACACCCAGCGAATCGGGTCCTCGGTTTACAAAATCACCAGCTAACCATAAAAAATCATTGGTATGATCAAAAGATATTTTCTCAAGAAGATTATCGAATGATTGGGCACACCCTTGAATATCTCCAATCGCATATATGGTCACTATTCTTAACTCTCGCTAGAAAATTTATCTAATTTAAATTCAGCAAGTTTGCCAAATTCTTCAGGAGAAACTCTTTCTGGGCGCGTATTTGGGTCAATACCTACTGAAGTGATTTGTTCCTGACTTAACCAGCCTCGCAAAGAATTCCTGAGTGTTTTTCGACGCATAGAGAAAGCTCGGGATACTAACGCTGAGAAATTTTTTTCATGTTTGAGAGGGAAACGAGGATTAATTCGTGGTTTTAACCTAAGCACCGTTGATTTGACTTTAGGAGGAGGATTGAATGCACCAGGACCAACGTTAAAACATGTTTCCGCATCAATCCACGGAGATAACATAACCGTCAACCTTCCGTAATCCTTCCCCCCCGGTTTTGCTGTTATTCTGGTAGCAACTTCTTTTTGTAACATGACATGGATATCTTTTATTACTGCTCGGTAATTCAATAGATGAAAAAGCAAAGGAGTCGAAATGTTGTAGGGTAGGTTACCTACAACACGCAAGGAATTTGACCTGTTTGTTAGTAATTGAAAATTAATTTTTAATGCATCATCGTTATGTATCACCAATCGATTTTTGTCGTTTACGGTTTTCATTAAATGTTCTGTCATGCGCTTATCTAACTCAATAACTTGGATTGTTTTGACAGTTCTAAGTAACGGCAATGTCAGGGCACCAAGACCGCAGCCTATTTCTACCATTTTATCTTTAGGGTCTGGGGCAATAGCTTTTATTAGTTTTCCTATAATGCCGGGGTCATGCAAAAAATGCTGACCCAGGCTTTTTCTGGGCTCAAGTGTTAATGGCATCTGTTTACCAGATTAATTGCTAGCTCTATTGCCTTTAATAGACTGTTTTCCTTAGCATAGCCAGTCCCAGCAAGGTCTAGTGCAGTCCCGTGATCTACAGAGGTTCGAATTATGGGTAGTCCTAAAGTTACATTAACCGTATTTCCGAAGGAAAGTGCTTTTATAACTGGTAGCCCTTGATCATGGTACATTGCAAGTACAACATCTGATTGTTTAAGGTAATCGTTCCTAAATGCCGTGTCCGCTGGTACTGGGCCAAACAAATTAATACCACGTTCACACAAACTTTTAAGAATAGGTTTCATGATAATTGTTTCTTGACTACCCAACTTGCCGTTTTCACCTGCATGCGGGTTTAAGCCAAGAACCATTATTCGAGGAGATTTGATTAAAAACTGCGATTTCAAGTCATGGTCCAAAATGGTAATTATTTCTTCTAGCAATTCTTCTGTTATTGCGGCTGAAACCTTTTCAAGTGGTAAGTGAGTGGTTGCAAGTGCAACTTTAAGGGAGTCTGATACGAGCATCATTACAGGTCGACTACTATATGTTTGTTTTGCAAGCCACTCAGTGTGCCCTGTAAACGGAATGCCAGCATCGACAATCGTGCTTTTTTGTACAGGAGCGGTTACTAATGCCGTCGTTGAATTATTACTGCATAAACGGGTAGCTGTTTCTAGCTGTTGAAGAACATAATGAGCATTTTGAGGGTTTGGTTTCCCTGCATCTACTGAAAGTTTCGTTTGAATAGGTAGAATTTGTAGAGAGCCTTCATTATGTTTTTTGGCTTTTGAAATGCTATCAATTACCTTGAGGGATATTTGCATTCCAAGATCTTTAATGCGTAGGCCGATGACATCGGGATCACCAAGAACTATAAGCCGTGCTGGCAGCTCATATGAACCTAACTTCCCGCAAATATCAGGGCCTATACCAGCAGGCTCTCCTGATGTAACTATGATTGTTGGGTAAGAAAGCTTCAATTCCTCAGACCCAAACTTAAGTACAGAAAAATTTGCTAAATTCGAACTTCGACGAAGGCTTCATCTCTAAGCCGACGTAGCCATAGAGCTTGTTCTTCCTCGGCCTTACTAGAGCGAATTTGTGCGACACATCTTTGTTCCTTAAGTTCTTCAGAGGTGTCATAGGATCTTGCTCCAAGAACCTCAGCTATATGCCATCCATATCTAGTCCTAAAAGGTTCGCTCAGTTCGTTCTCCTCGAGTTCCTGAATTACCTCAAGAAATTCGGGCACAAAGACATTTGGATCCACAAAGCCCATATCTCCACCATTTGCGCCAGCTGCTGGATCGTCAGAAACATTTTGAGCAACAGCAGCAAAGTCATCACCATTTAGTATTTGTTCGCGAATAGTACCTAAGCGTTGTTGAACTACCGTGTCATCCATAACCTCAGTAGGTTCTATAAGAATGTGACGGACATGTAATTGATCCACCATGACTGCTTGAGCTTGTGTGCCGCGTAAATCATTCAGTTTAACAATATGAAAACCACTGCCGCTTTGAATAGGGTCAGAATGTTCGCCAGGATTCATCAAAATAACTGTATCTGCAAACAAGGTTGGTAGTTGAGAGCCTTCTCGCCACCCTAGAGACCCACCGTCTAGTGCCGTTTGCGCATCTGAATGAGTTAGCGCAATATCTTCAAAGCTCTCGCCCGCCTGCAGTCTCTGGACTATTTCTGTCGCTTCGTCTCGAGCTTGATTAACCTCAGCACTTGTAGCTGTACCTGAGATTCCAATGAGAATATGTGAAATGTTGTACTCCAATTCCTGCGCTAGCTGTGTAGTACTGCGAGCTAGGCATAATTCCATTTCCCTTGGGGCCACAACGATCTCAGCCATTACTTCTCGTTGAAGCAGTTGTTCAACAATCATTTGATCGCGTGTTTCTTCTCGAAACATTGCATAGTTCATTCCTTCATCTGCTAAAGCAGCAGGCATTTGTTCTAGTGTCACACCATTTCGTTGAGCAATAGTAGTTAATGCTTGATTAAGAGCGCCATCCCCGACGGTTATCCCGTAACGTTGAGCTCGTTGCAGTTGTATTTGCTGAATAATAAGGCTTTCTAAGACCTGCTCTTCGATTATAGGTAGTGGTGCTATAGGCCTCCGCTGTGCCGGCGGAAGTTGCTCTTGACTGGCGAGAAGGCCCCCAACGACCATGCTCACTTTTTCGTTGAGCTCACTCCTTAAGACTACGCCTTGGTCTACAATAGCGGCAACACCATCTAGAAGCTCACCTGTTCCACCCAGTTCACGAGTTTGTGAAGTAGCTTCGTGAATCACTGTTAGTTGAATTATTAGAGTCGTTAATACTGGGATAATTTTTTTCATTGGTTTTTAAGGCATGTCGAATTGTTGGTAGCCAAGAATACCACGGTCTAGTAGTTCTTCAGGAGATTCGCTATCGTCTGTAAAACCTTTCAGTTGAAACTGAACAGTAAATGAACTGTCAGATTCGCCGGTTCTTCTGCTAATGTAGTGCTTTCCAACCAAGCGCAATCGCCAGCAGCAGGACTCATATTCCCAGCCAAGATATCTTTGAAGAGGTTTTCGGTCTAATAAAGAATAACTAGTTTGCCCGATTACACGCCAAGCCTGTCCTATTGGCCACACCACAGAGATATCACCTTGTTTCAAAAAGCCATGCTGGGATCGATATGCTAGGCCAAGTAATCTGTCAGACTCTGGTCTGTATTGTAGCCGTGTTTCAGAGCGGACTGTTTTGTTGGTCTCACTGTCCCACTGGTAATCTAAACCAAGACGCCAAGTAGAATTAAGATTAAGTGCTACTTCTGCAATATAATCAGAGTCGTTTTGGAGACTGGCTGGATATCCGGGCAAACTTACCTTTTGCCTGCGGAAGTGTCGTGTTCGTCCTAATGTTCCTGTAAGCGTTTCCGCACCGGTGTTGTTATTGATTAATCTTGTGGTAACCCCATAACTTAATCGATCAACATCCGCGATTCTATCTGGACCAACATAACGATATTTTCTAAAGAGTTGCACTAGGTTAAATGTTGGTTCAATGGTGTCAAACACCGGTAGGTTTGTTTGATCCTCGAAAGGTATATTTACATATAACAGCCTAGGTTCTATTGTTTGCAGCCAGTTTTTTTCCTTTCCTATTAACCGGTCCAAAGTCAGGCCTGCATCAATGCTAGCAACAGGTAGAGTTCTTGAAAATTCTGTATCTTTTTTAGTATTTTTCTCATTCAGCCAATAATTGGTTTGACGCAAGGCTAAGGCAGTTGTCAGAAACATCCCTGGCCGTTTCAAAGGGAAAGCAATCTCTTCATTTAAGTCCATTCGCCAACCAGTAGCTCCGATGGGCCGATCAAAATTAACTAGTTCATTGTCTGATTTGAAACGGAAGTGTCCTTTATTCCAACGACCCGAAAATACAAACTGAGGTACTCTTTTATATGGTTCATTTTGGTCATCAATCATAGGGTCAATGGTTTGAAATTGTTGCATTCTTGCTAGCAATGACCAATTTTCCCTACGATAACTAAGATCAATATGACGATCCAGGTGAGTTTGGCTGGCTACACTTAAGCTGTCTCCCAGATCTTCAAAATAGTTAACATCTGAAACATGTTGTGCGTTTGTTACTAGACGCCAGCCTGCTGCGAAGTTGGTTTCATGTTCGATATTTAAATAGCTTCGAGATAAATCCAGTATTGAATCTCTAGGCACATATTCAAAATCAACCTGTGCTTGGGATTTGGTTGATAAATAGCGAAATTCGGAAGTGATTTGCCCGCCGCGCTCCCGCATGTAGCGGGGTGTAATCGTCATGTCGTAGTTAGGCGCTAGGTTTAGGTAATATGGCATGGAAATATCAAGACCTGTTCTGTCTCTATTAGAGATATTAGGCGTTAATAGTCCGCTTTTACGTCGGTCATCAATGGGGAATGTCATGTACGGCGCTGCAAAAATTGGCACCCCTTTGAAATTTAATCGCACGCCTCGAGCTGTGCCAAAACCTTGGTCTATGTTCATGTCTAGCTCGCGTGCTAATAATTGCCAGTCAGGGAGAATTTCAGGGCAAGTTGTAAAGTCCACTTCGTTCAAAGAGATAGTATTGTCGTTCTCAATTGTTATTGTGCTTCCTGATCCGCGGGTGGTTCGATTAGTTAGTTCGAAAGCCCCTGCACTGAATGCAACAATTTGTTCTTGTGTATCAAATTCAGCATCGTTCCCATAAATAGTAACTTCTGTGTCTTGGTAGGTAACCGTTCCATGCACTTGGGCATCTTTTGTCTCAGTGTTGTATGTTGCGCTTTCAGCTGAAAGGCTCCTATTGCCATACTGAAAAATTACTTGATCAAAAAGTTCAAAGTTATTTTCATTTGTTAAATCTATTCCTCCCGTTGTTATTTGTAGGCGCTGGTCGTCTGCAGGCGTGCCAAACGTATTAAGGTTAGACGGTGGGGCAAGGAATTCAGGCAGGCACATTTGTTGCGCCGACGCTAAATGCGGCGCTAGTTGGACAAACCAAAAAAGAATAAAACTTTTATTGAATACCACAAGTATCTGAGCAGCAAAGGCAGCTACAATGTCATAGTTTTTCTAAGTCTTCAATGAATTGGATAGGAAGTCAAAAGTATTAGTTGAACTAATCAAAACAGGTGTTTTAACTTTTTTCTTAGATTATTGAAGAAGAGTTTTATATGAAAGCAATGTTACTTGCAGCCGGAAAGGGTAAAAGAATGGGAGCATTGACCGCAACCTATCCCAAACCTCTTTTATCTCTTGGGACAGAGACGCTTATTCATAGACATTTGAGAAAACTTGCACAGTCTGGCATTACTGAGATCGTGATTAATATTTCTCATTGTGGCGACAAGCTCAGGCATTCAGTGGGGGATGTTACTGAGTGGGGCCAAAAAATTTCCTATAGTGATGAAGGGTCATCTCCTTTGGAGACAGCTGGGGGTATTGTTAAGGCTTTGCCGCTTCTTGGATCAGATCCATTCATAGTAATTAGCTCAGATATAGTTACTGACTTTGATTTTAAAATACTTCTCTCAAAAGAAAAATCAGGGTATCTGGTCCTTGTTCCTAATCCTGCTCATCATCAGATAGGCGATTTTGGAATGGAAATTACTGGAAAACTTACCAAACGTCCGCCTCTATATACTTACAGTGGTATTGCTTTGCTCGATGAGTCTTGTTTTCGGGGGTTTGTAAAAGATGTCATGCCATTGCGCAATGTATTTGATTCTGAGGTAGTTAAAGAGACTCTTCACGGGATTATTTATGATGGGTTTTGGAAAGATGTCGGTACCCCTGAAAGATTAGAGGATGCGCGTGATGCAGTAGCTTCATTAGAAAATCATTTCTATTAGTGCGTCATTGAATAGATGACATAATTAATTGCAAAACGGTAGGCCATGGCGGTCATCGGTTCTGGATAGCCTGGTGTGTCAGCATGTTCCCACGCATCACCAAGGTCCATATTAAAGTTAATTGCTACCATTAAACGATCTTCGTCATCATAAACTCCCCGCCAATAAGGCTTTGCTCCACCTTTTTCCCATGTTTGTCCATTCATTAAGGGATAAATGCCAGGGATTTGTGTTCCTTTGTCTAGATCGTAAAGTACGTGCATAACTTCATCGGTTTCTGGAATTTCTATAATTGGGCGATCGGGGAAGATAAGCATCATAGAGTTGAGGAAACCTGCCCACTCTCTGGTGCCATGAAAATCATCCACCATTAGAAATCCACCCCTTAGCAGATATTCTCTCAGTTTCTCTGCTTGGGTCTGATTAAGCCGCCATGATCCAACCTCAACTGCATATAGCCAGGGAAAATTAAAAAGAGAATCATCTTCTAAAGTAATTCTGCGTCCTCCGCCCCCATCATGGCGACTTACTATTGCCCCATTTATTCGTGTCAGTCTTATCAGTCCTTGCATAAAATGGTGTTCAGCATGTGGCCAGTCAACACATTCATCACTTCCCCATCCGTAACCAAATCCAAGGCAATTTCCACCAGCGTACATGAGTCTTGAGAATTGAAATTCATGATTTGTTAATAGACTATCTGGTTGATAGTCTTGACTAAGAGCGGAATTATGACTGCCGCCTATTGCGATTAGAAGTATTGTTGCAAAGTTCCACATTGTTCTCATGTTATTTATAAGATAACACGGGTTGTATTTTTCCGGTTGGTGGAAGCTTGTTCAAAACTATTTGTTTAATGAAAAATGCTGACATTGCAGCACAACAAAGAGTTCCATGGTGATATCATCATGAGAAGAGCATATTGATAGTATCTTTACAAGTTTTGCTATTGTTTGTTTTATCAAGTCCACTTGAGAAAGAAGAATAAAAATTTTGTTTGAGTTCTTGTTTAAATACTCTCGCACAATATTTGAAAATAGCGAGTTTCTCTTTGCCCGAGATTGGCCTCTCTGGGCGTTGCTTGTTCTTATATTAATTACGACGATTGTAGTCGGTTATAGCCTCATAAAATATAAGCAAGCAATGAGTCTTGGTAGGTTATTTGTTTTGGGCTTTTTGCAAGTTGCAATGATCGTTGTTTTGTTGACTTTGCTTTGGCGACCCTCCCTTTCTACTCAAACACTTCGACCACAGGAGAATTCTGTTGCTGTAGTCATTGATGCGTCGGCCAGCATGAGTCATGGGGAGGGTGAGATTTCCCGGCTCCAGCAGGCAGTGACATTACTTAATGGTGGTGTTTTGGAGGAACTTTCAGAACGCTTTAATACGAAGCTTTATACTTTTGCTGCCAATTTGGAAAGCATAGAAGACTTAGATGAGATCCCTGCTCCAGGAGATGCTACCCGTATTGGTGATGCATTAGTAAGTGTTTTGCAAGAGGCAGGTTCATCGGCTCTCGGAGCCGTAGTACTTATCAGTGACGGAGCGGATAATTCGGAGACATTGGATGCTGCAAAACTAGCAGAAATTGGTAGTTATGGAGTGCCCATACATGCAGTTGGCGTTGGGCGTGAGGCTGTCCCAGAGGATATTGAGCTCCGTGAAGTTGTTTTAACAGCGCAGTCCATGGTTGGTTCGCGAGTAAGTGCCCAAGTAAGTATTCAGCACTCAGGGCCTGCGGTGACAAGAATACGTGTCTACGATGGTGACATGATTCTTGCTTCTGAGGATGTCGAGCTACTGCAGGGAGTGAATCTAACTACACATTGGGTGGAATTTGATACTGGAGACGCCGGTGTTCGAGATTTACGATTCAGTTTAGATGCTATTCCTGGAGAGAACAATACGACGAACAATGTTCAGTACCGAACAGTTCAAGTGCCTGAGGAACGGAGGAGCATACTATATGTTGAAGGAGAGCCTCGTTGGGAATATAAGTTTGTGCGACGTGCCCTGGAAGAAGACTCACCAATTAGATTAGCGAGTCTTTTGCGTACCACACCTAATAAATTTTATCGCCAAGGTATAGCAAGTGAGACCGAATTGGAAAACGGTTTTCCAGAGACACGTGAAGCTCTTTATGCATACGACGCATTAATCATAGGTAGTTTTGCCGCTGCTGAACTCAGTGAAGAGCAACAATTGTGGGTCAGAGACTTTGTCAGTGAGCGTGGGGGCAGTCTTCTTATGTTAGGAGGACGGAGAGGACTTGCAGATGGCGGTTGGGGCAATAGTATCGTTGCAGAGGCTTTACCGGCGCAGCTTCCAGAGATTGATGCACCCAGCTTTGTTCGTGTTCCCGTAAAAGTTGCTTTGACAACAGAAGGCGAAGAGTCTCTTCTAACTAGCTTATCTTCTGATGCCGAAATGAATACCCAGCTTTGGGCTGAGATGCCTGAAATTGCTGATTTTCAGTACCTTGGTCAGGTAAAGTCTGGGGCAGTTACATTACTTGAGGCTGACGTACGGGGTACACCACAGCCTCTGTTGGTTCATCAGCGATTTGGGAAAGGTGTAGCTTATATACTTGCTAGCGGCGGAACATGGCGTTGGCAAATGCAACTGTCATCTGAGGATCAGCGGCATGAGACATTTTGGCGACAGATATTGCAAGCACTTGTTTCAGCTACTCCCCGAATGATTTCACTTACTGCGGGTCGTGCTTTTTACGGAGATCAGAACGAGATCACTCTGAGGGCCCAAGTTCAAGGAGAGTCGTATCAACCAGTCTCTGATGCTGCCATTTCGCTTGCTGTGAGAAGAGATTTTTCTGTGCCTTTCATGATTTCAATGAGCGCGGTCCCAGGTGAGCCTGGTACCTATGAAACAACAATCCTGGCTGAGGAAGATGGCCTATATCACTTTGAAGCTGCCGTTGACTCTGGGGGGGAATTACTAGGCACAGCTAAGGCATCAGTACGTCGTGTTAATGGAATATCTGAGCACTTTCAATATCAACAGAACAGATCCCTTTTGGAACGTCTATCTAATATAAGCAGCGGACAATACTTCACTTTAGGAGAATTAGATCAAGTTCCCGAAGCAGTCCAATTTTCCGAAGCAGGAATACTTGAACGTGAGTTGCTTGATCTTTGGAATATGCCGTTTAATTTTCTGCTTCTTTTGTTTTTAAAATGCGGAGAGTGGGTATTAAGACTTTATTGGGGGCGCCTATGAGGGCCGCTTTAATTTGTTTTGTTTTTAGCGTCATTGGGGTAGTAACCAATGCTCATGCTGAACTCCACTACCTGATCGTGGCAGGGTTAGGTGGTGAGCAACGTTATCAAGAGCGTTTTGAGGCACAGGCAGAATCAATGGCTCAGGCAGCACTCCGATCAAATGGGGATGATTCAAATATTTCACTACTTATTGGACACAAAGCCAGTCGTGAATCGCTCATAGCAGAGTTGCAGCGAATATCTGAGGTAATAACTGCTAAAGACCAGTTAGCAGTTTTTTTTATTGGCCATGGTACTCATGATGGTGAGCAATATAAATTTAACTTACCTGGGCCAGACATTGATGGTGAGACTCTTGCGTCTTTATTAGAAAATATTCCAGCGACACAACAAGTTGTAGTTAATACAACAAGTGCAAGTGGTGCTGTGCTTGAATCTTGGGCATCAGAGGGTCGAACACTCATTACCGCAACTAAAAGCCCTGGAGAGAGAAACGCCACTCGGTTTGGAGCGTATTGGGCGGCAGCACTTTCAAGTGATGAGGCAGATATAAATAAAAATGGTGCAGTTACTGTTCGGGAGGCTTTCGATTTTGCAGCGACTAAAGTAGCAGAGAGTTATGAGAGTGAGGGTCTGCTAGCAACTGAACATCCAGCCATTGTGGGCGAAAACTCTTTCGCTTTGAACCTTGCTCTACTTCAGGAAAGAGTCCTAATGACAGCTGAGCTAGAAATACTTATGGATGAGTTGGATGAATTGGAAAGAGATGTAGAAACACTACGACAGAATCGTGGGGGAATGGATAACGACGTTTATCTTGATGCGCTTCAGAGCTTGCTGTTGGAATTGGCATTGGTGCAACGCGAAATAGATGACGTACGAGGAATTGAGTGACAAGTGAATCTGCGGATTATTTTCTTTAGCTTTTATTTTTTCTGTTTACAG
>MDTE01099944.1_pt1 | contig 25244 bp, 24 predicted proteins | sample 811231 | NCBI WGS metagenome assembly MDTE01 (sample SAMN05326651, study PRJNA326480) | marine metagenome | isolation source: seawater | place: Indian Ocean: Red Sea | collected 2010 | reverse complement strand
CTCTTCCATGCCTTAAGACAAAGTACCATCGGCGCAGAAAGGCTTGACTTCCGAGTTCGGAATGGGATCGGGTATAACCCTTTCGCAATAATTACCGGCGATTGCTTTATAACCAATTAAAACTTATTGTAAACTACCTTTTATGCAATTTTTTCCCAGATTTACTGGATTTTTTTAAAAAATCATTAATGTAATCTTTTAAATTAATTTTTCCAAAGTTTTTATGAACTTTGTTGGACAAATTTAAGCTTGCTAAGGCTGAAGCGTACCTTTCTCCTTTTCTAAAAGGTAAATATTTTATTTTAGAACAAAATAATTTTGCAACCTCCAATATTGTATAACTTTTTTTATTTGAGATACTGTAATATTTTCCTTTATCTTTTTTCCAGGCTTTGTAACAAATTTCAATTGTATCTTGAATGTGTGTAAAACGTCTAGATTGTGTTCCTGGTTTTACAACTGGGAGAGGTTTATTTTTAATATAATGATCTTCAAAAATACCGATAACAGTTGCCATTTTACCTGTTGTAATTTGATTTGGTCCATAAACATTGTAAAAAAAAATTACCTCATATTTAAACTTAAACCACTTTTTTAAATTTTCTAAAAATTCTATGTTCTTAGATTTTGTAAAAGCATATGGAGATAAATTTTTGTCTTTTCCTTTATTACCTAATGATGCTGAAGTTGCTGAATAAATCAGTTTAATTTGATTCTTTAAACAGAAATCAAACACTGCATTTGAACCTATTGTATTAGATTGAATACAATCATTCATATATTTAAAGCTTTGATAAATTCTTGAAAATTCACCAAAATGAAAAACAGTTCTAATTTTATTTTTATACTTATCTAATAGAATTGAGATATTTTTTGTATGTCCTTTGAAATATTTAACACGTTTATTCTTAATATGATTTTTTGTGAATCCTGAGGAATAATTATCTATACTAATGATTTTAAATTTAGTTTTTTTAAGTAAAAAAACAATTAAATTTGAACCAACAAATCCTGCTCCACCTGTAATAATAATGATATTTTTCAATTTTTAATATTTAATATTTTTAAAATTAATTAAATAATGTAATTTATTAACTTTGTAAAATAATAATCGAAGCTAGGTATAAATTTTATTTTCATTTTCTGACATAAAAATCTCATATACTCAAAAGCTTCATTTCTTTTTTTCCACCAACCAAAACTGAATTTTTTATATTTTGACATTATACCATTTTGATCGAAATTATAAATTGTAAGGTTCTTATCAATTATTCTAAATTCATTTTTTAAAAAAGCATAAATAGACAATCTTGCATCAATTTCTAAATTGGGGAATTGTGTTTTTTTTGATAATTTCAAAAATTCTGCAAAAAAAAGCCTTCTCATTGCAATGCAACTTGTTGGGTAAAAACTTGGCCAAATTGAATAGGTATGTCTTTTTTTTTTTAATTCTAAATTCTTTTTTCTTTTACTGCAAAAAGGTTTATCTTGAAGAAAATTTAATTTTTTGTCATGTTTAAATTTATCCAAAATATATTTAAGCTTATCCTTTTTAAAATAATCATCACCATCTAATAAAAAAATAATTTTTCCTTTTGATTTTTTATATATAATATCTATTCCATTTATTTGATTTAAAGGACCTGATTTATATTTTTTTTGTAAATTAAATGTAGTTAAAATTTTTTTATTTTTAATTTTTTTAAGTAATTTTCTAGACTGATCTGTTGAACAATCATCAAATATTAAAACCTCAATTAAAGAAACATTTTGATTTAAACAAGAATTAATAGACTTATTCAAATATTTACCTTTATTATAATTAGTTATTAAAACTGAAGCATTTTTTTTCATACAAATTTTTTAAAATTTAAACGAATACTTTTCAATTATTTACTCAAATATATGATTGCGTTATACATTTTCAAAATTACTTCAATTAGTTGAAATTTTTTTATTTTTGTTAAAAATTTTATAAAATAATATTTCATATTTTTTATTATTCATATTTTTGTAATAGATTTGACATTTTTGTTGAGTAAAAAATTAAATTTGGATAAAGTGAGTTTGATTATATTTTTCATGTAATACTCTGATATTTATTTAATGCTTTCAAAAAATTATACAAATATTTTTATATTATTACTTTATTTATCACTATTATTTGGAATATACAGTGGAGAGGATTTAATTGGTGGCGCATTTAATGACTACAAAGGGCATTTCTATATTTCTGAAAAATTTAGATCAGAGTTTTTAAACACATTATTAAGTTATAATCAATTAGGCCATAGACATTCACCTATTTTTTATATTTTAAGATCCTTTATTTCAGAAATTGAAATCATTCAAAGACTTTTTTTTCTTCATCTTTATTTATTGATCCCTGTATTTTTTTATCTTTGTTTAAAAATTAAGTATAAAGAAATTAACAACAATAATCTTAAGTTGTTAGCTTCTGTTCTTTTATTATTTCCTGCTTTTAGATCTTACTCAATTTGGCCAGACCCTCATTTATTAGGGATATTATTCTTAACAATCTCAATTTATTTCTTTTTAATATTTAAATATATAAATTCATCAATAAAAAATACATTAACAAGTTCTTTCTTTCTTGCTTTGTCTGCATATGCAAGTCCTAACTTTGGTGTGTTTATAATTTATTTTTTTTATGAATATTTTAAATTTTTTAAGTTTACAAAAAAAATTTTTATTTTATCTATCTTTAACTTATTACTTTCACTACCTTTCTTTTATTATATTTTTATACTTAAAATAAACTTTATATTTAATGAATATGGTTGGGATATTGGAAGTAATGTTTTTTCATTAAATAATGTATCAAATAAATTAATCTTGATAAGTTCAATTTTTTTATTCTACATTTTACCTCTACTTAATATTAAAAATTTATACAAAGAAAGTAATTCTTTCCTTAAATTCAATTTATATAAATATAATTTTTTCATAATTTTCTTTATTTCTTGTTATTTATTTGATTTTTCTTACTCATATAGCCTAACAAACTCGGGTGGAGGTATATTTTATAATATTTCAAATTTTTTATTTGATAACAATTATTTATTATTTTTAATTAGTTTTTTAGCTGCATGTTTATTGTTCAAAATTTTTAAAGACGATAAAAAAAATCTTGTATTATTTTTATGCTTAATTTTATCAAATCCTCAAATAACTTTATGGCAAGCTAATCATAGCCCAACAATTTTCTTATTAATTCTATTATTGTTCAATATAAAGTTTTTAAATAAAAGACTTGATCCCAAAAATCTATTAATAATATTTTTGTATTTTATGTCATTTATATTGGCTAATTTAATTAAAAATATATTGATATGATCTTAAGAAAGTATATTAGTTAACCTCAATGAAAACTATAAATCAAACTATCCTGATTTTATATATAATATTGCTGCCTTCAAATGCGTATGCTTATTTAGATCCAGGAACGGGAAGTATTATTTTACAAGCTATTCTTGGTTTTATTGCTGCAGCAATTGCATCCATATCAGTATATTGGACTAAGTTTAAAATGCTGATTAATAAAATATTTAAAAAAAAAAAAGAAGAAGAAAATTTAAAAAAATAAATGAAAGAAGAACCTGGTTCATTCAGAGATCCTGCAGGGAGAATTTTCTATTATGAAAATAAAATTCTTAGAATATTAAATGAAGATGGTTTCGAAAGATATAATTTTATAGAAAAAAATCAAATTATCAAAAAAGCTATCGAAAAAAAATTTCTTATTAAAACAAAACTTCTAAATGAAGAAGAAAAATCAAATATTAATTTAGAAAAAAATGTTGCTTATCTTGAACATGAAAAAATACCTTATATATCTTATCCTTATGAATGGTCATTTAATCAATTAAAAGACGCGGCTATATTCCATTTAGATTTTAATCTTTTTTTATTAGAACAAAATGCAACGTTGATTGATTCAAGTGCCTATAATATTCAATTTATTGGGAGTAAACCAATATTCATAGATGTTTTATCATTAAAAGAATACAAAGAAGGTGAGGCTTGGAAAGGTCATAAACAATTTTGTGAAAATTTTTTAAATCCTTTAATTTTAAAATCTAAAAAGGGAGTAAAATTTAATAATTGGTACAAAGGAAATTTGGAAGGGATTGAGACAAGTGAATTAGATAAAATTTTAAATTTTTTTGATAAAATTTCTTATAATATTTTTATTCATGTTTATTTATTAAATAAATTAGATCAAAAATTTAAATCTAAGAAATCATTAGAACCAATAAAAAATAAAAAATCTTTATCTAAAAGAGGCTTAATTGCAATTATAAATCAGTTAAAAAAATTTATTTCAAATTTAAAAGATTACAAATCAGAAACGACTTGGGATGGATACTCACAAGACAATTCTTATAGTTCAATGGAAGAAAATGAAAAAAAAAAAAATAGTTATAAATTTTATAAAAAAAAATAATTTTAGTATGCTAGCTGATCTTGGTTGCAATGACGGTGAATATTCAAGATTAGCTCTTGAAAACGGTTCTATGGGAGTAATTGGATTTGATTTTGATATTAATTCAATTGATCGTGCATTTAAAATTTCTAAAGAAAATAATTTAAATTTTTTACCTCTTTTTTTTGATGCTACAAATCCTAGCAGCAATTTAGGTTGGTTAGAAAAAGAAAGAAAAGGTTTTAATTCCAGAACAAAATTTGATGGTGTAATTGCATTGGCCTTCGAACATCATTTGGCAATAGCAAAAAATATTCCTCTAAATCAAGTTATAAAATGGATTATATCTTTGGCTCCAAAAGGACTTATAGAATTTGTTCCAAAGACAGATAAAACTGTGATTAAAATGTTGGAATTTAAAGGGGATATATTTCCGGAATATAATGAAAAAAATTTTGAGAATATTTTAAAACAAAACGTAGAGTCGTTCTCAAAAACTAACATTGGAGAATCAGGAAGAATTATTTATGAATTTAAAAGCTAATATAATTTTTTTTTTATGCTTCTTTCCAGCATTTATTATCCACTCCAATTTTAGTTCTAAAGAAATTTTATTTACAAGTTTTATATTTCTAATTTTAATTTTATTAAATTTTTTCTTAGTTAATATTATAAACGGGAAAAAAAATTACTATTCAATTTATTTTGGATTTGTAATAACTTATGGATTGGATAATCACCTAGGAATTTTTAATGGAATAATTCAGTCAAATATTTTTTTTTTTCTTAAATATTTTGATGTTGTTTATATACCTGCTTTAATAATATTTTTGTTTTTAATTATTATTGTAACAACTTTATTTCTTTTTTTAGATCAAAATAAAATATTAAAGATTTTTATTTTTACTATTTTTTCCTTATTAATTTTCAGTGTTATAGATACAACTAAAAATTATAATCAAATTCCGTATTATGTTAAAAAAGATAATTCAGTTTATGATAAAAAAACATTAGTGCTGATATGGGATGAAATGTCTGGGTTTAATTCAATATCAAGTAACAGTAAAAGTGGGAAAATAGTAGATAAAAATTTCAAAGAATTATTTAGTAAATATAAATTTGATTATTATACAAATTCATACTCTATTTCTGATAATAGCATTGGTTCTTTATCCGCATTAGTCAATTTTAAAAAAGTATTACCAAAAGTTGGGTCTAATATTGTAAGTGTCTCAAAAAATTATTTTGTAGAGTATGATCTAAATCAAAATAAATTCTTTGATAAATTTAAATCTGTCTCAGTAATACAGAATATTCATATTAATTATTGTAAAAATAAAAATGTAAAAAAATGTTATCAATATAATCCATTTAATCTTGAAATTATTGGTGCATATACAGACCCATTTTCAAAAATAGTTTCAAGTTGGGCATTGCATGGCTCAATAAGTGCAAAATTTTTCTGGAGGTTTTTTAAACAGTATAATTTTATTACATCTATACTTGAACCAGAGGGAGAAAAGCTATTTGTTAAAGAAATTATAAATTATGCTAAAAAAGATTTGATTTCTAATGATTATGACTTGATATTTTTGCACCTATTAGTTCCTCACAAACCTTATGGTTTTAATAAACAATGCAATTACGACGTAAAATTGAGTAACCTAAATTATTTTTTAAGCGATTCTGAACATATTGAAAGACACAACATTGAGAGAAACTGTGTAATAAAAATTATGAATGAATTGTTTGAAAGTTTAAGTTTTTTTAACAATTTAAGAGTTATTATTTTATCAGATCATGGATCAAGAATTCATACTGCAGAAAGCAGTTCTCTTTCAACAATTTTTGCATATAAAGATTATGATCAAAAAACTTCTAAAGAAATAGATAAAAAAAATTCGATACAAAATTTATTAAAGAATTATTATGAATAATTTAACATTAATTATACCAGCTAAAAATGAAAGTCTAAGCCTACCGTCAGTTCTAAAAAATTTAGAAAAATTTAATATTAAAATAATTATATCGCTTAAGGAAAACGATTCAGAAACAATAAATTCAATTAAAAATTTTAAATATGTAAATATTTTTTTCCAAAAAGGAAAAGGATATGGAAACTCACTTAGAGAAGCTATTAATATTTGTGATACAGAATACTTTTGTATTTTCAATGCAGATGGTTCATTTGAACCTAGAGATTTAGAAAAAATGTATAATAATATGATAAATAATGATTTTGTATTTACAACAAGATATGAGAAACCAGGTGGGAGCGAAGACGATACTTTAATTACCTTAATAGGTAATAAATTTTTCTCTAAATTGGGAAACATTTTATTCTCGTTAAAGATAACTGATATTCTTTATACTTATTTGATGGGAAGAACAGCTTCGTTTAAAAAACTTGGGATATTATCTGATGATTTTAGGTTTTGTGTAGAATTGCCAATTAAAATGGAAATATCGAATATGAATTATAGTTGTATTCCATCCTATGAGTTTAGAAGAATAGCTGGAAAAAAAAAGGTGAGTGCTTTTAAAGACGGTTTCTTAATATTAATAGAAATGATAAAATTATTTTTTATATTTAAAATATTTAAAAAGAAAATAATAAGTTAAAAAATAAATTATAATATTAATAATAATGAAACTTATTAACATTTTAGTATTTCCAGAATAAATATTAGCTAATATAATTATTGGAATATTAAATATTACAATAACCAAAGAACTAAAAGTATTGGCATTGTTTTGCTTAAAAATTTTTTCTTCTACAAAATATTTGAAAATATAATGGTGAAGGTGAGTGTTGTCAGCAGAAGATACATTTTGATTAAATTTTATTCTACGCACCAAAGAATATAGGTTTTCAAAGGCAGGATACCATAGTAAGGCTGCGATGAAATAAGGTGATATACTTTGATTGTTCGCAAAAAAATCAATTAAAAATATACCCAGAATAGTTGACAATACATAACTTCCATTATCGCCTAAAAATGTTAAACCGAAAAGATTTAATATAAATAATATTATCAAAGAATATAAAAATAGATAAATAAAATCGTTATCATTTAAAACATACGAATTAATTCCAGATTGAAATAATAAAGACAAAATGACTAAAATAGTGTAGCCAATCAGTAAACCATTAAGTCCATCAATGAAGTTACACCCATTAATTAAAACGGCAAAACAAAAGACAGTAAAAATTAAACTAAAATAATTATTAGACAATAATAAGTTCAATTGATCTATTCTAATATCATTAACTTTTAGATCTTGTAAAAAAATCAAATAAAATAATATCAGTATTTGAAATAATAATCTTACTTTAGGGTTAAAAAGAAAATTTTTGTCAGAAGATAGGCCTAAAAAAAAAAGAAGAATTAATGAAAATTTTACAGGAAAAAAATTGTAGTTTGAAAAAATAAAAAAAACCGTAACTAAATACAAACCTCCCAATAATATTGGTTTGGTTTTTAAATTTAATACTAATTTTTTGTGTTTAGATGAATCAATATCATCATTCAATATTTGATTTTTTTTTAAAAAAAAATAGTAGAAAACTAGCAAAAGAGTTACTAATATTAAATTAATCATGTCCATGATGACAACTAACTTTTTCTTTTTTCAATAACTTCTTTCAATCCATCTTTCAATTTAATTTTAGCTGTCCAGCCCATTTTTGTTATTTTTGAAATATCAAGATTTTTTTTAAATGTCCCATCTGGTGATTTTTTATCAAAATTAATTTTTCCTTTAAAGACCAAATATTTACTAATGATTTCCGATAACTTTTTAATTGAGATGATATCTTTAGTACCGACATTAAACATTGGCATATTTGAATTAAAAATTTTTGTAATTTTTTTTTTGCTTAGTTTTAAAGAAAATAATATTGCAGAAGCCAAATCATCAGCGTGTATAAATTCTCTTAAGGGCTTACCTGTTCCTAAAAGTGTAATTTGTTTTTCTTTTTTTAAAATTGCCTCCTCAAATTTAGTGATCATAGCTGGAATTACATGTCCGTTTATCTTATGAAAATTATCGTTATGCCCATATACATTTGTTGGCATTAAACATATTATATCTAATTTAAAGTCTTCATGAAGAGCTTCGCACAATTTAATACCGGATATTTTGGCTATAGCATAACACTGATTTGTTTTCTCCAACTTACCTGTCAGTAAACTTTCCTCCTTAATTGGAGTTTTAGAAAATTTTGGGTATATACATGAAGTACCTAAAAAAATTGTTCTTTTAATATTTTTCTGTAAAGCTAAATTTAGTAATGAGTTTTGTATTTCTATATTTTCCAAAAAAAAATCTTTTTGATTTGTACTGTTAGCTATAATACCACCTGCTCTTGCTGCTGCCATTATCATATAATCTATTTGCTTATTTTTAAAATATTTTAAAACTTTAATTTTATCTCTTAAATCAAGTTTTTTTCTATTTACAGTGATTAAATTTTTAAAACCTTTTTTTTTCAGTAAATCTAGTAAGGCTTTACCTACCAATCCGTTATGACCAGCTATGAAAATTTTATCCGTTTTTTTCATTAAGTTTTTTTCTTAAACAACTCGATATCTGATGTAAGCATATCTTTAACTAAATCTTTAAGATTATGTTTAAGTTTATAATTTAATTTTTTAAATGCTTTTCTTGGGTCACCTTTTAAATAATCTATTTCCAATGGTCTGTAATATTTTCTATCTACCTTTATTATTAATTCTTTTTTCCCATTATATATTAAATAGCCTTTTTCATTAACGCCCTTACCCTCCCATTTAATCTTTAGCTTTAAAAATTTACAACATTCATTTACAAAATCTCTAACACTTGTTGTTTTTCCTGTTGCAATAACGTAATCATCTGGTTTTGGTTGTTGAAGTATTTTCCATTGCATTTCTGTATAATCTTTTGCATGGCCCCAATCTCTCTTTGCATTTAAGTTTCCTAAATATAGAATTTCCTTTGAACCTAATATTTTTTTTGCAAAATACATGGTAATTTTTCTTGTGACAAACGTTTCGCCCCTTCTAGGACTTTCATGGTTAAATAATATTCCATTACATGTATAAAAATTATATGCCTCTCTATAAACTTTAGTAATATAGTAAGAATATAATTTTGATACTCCATAAGGAGATTTTGGTACCATTAAAGATTTTTCATTAAATGAATTTACTTTATTTGGTTTTTCTCCAAAAAGTTCTGAGGTACTAGCTTGATAAAATTTTGTTTTTTTTAAATTTAAAAATCTCATAGCCTCAAGCACTCTTAATGTTCCTAATCCGGTTACCTCTGAAGTATATTCTGGGATTTCAAAAGAATGCCCTACATGACTTTGCGCACCAAGATTATAAATTTCATTTGGTTTTACTTTGCTTAATATATTTACTATGCTGTTCGAATCTGCCAAATCACCATAATGAAGAAAAAAATTAGATGAATTATGAAAATCTTTGTAAATATGATCAATTCTAGTGGTGTTAAATGTTGATGATTTTCTTTTTATTCCATGAACGCTGTAATTTTTATTTAATAAAAATTCTGCAAGATAAGACCCATCTTGACCTGTAATACCTGTAATTAATGCAATTTTTTTTTTCAATTTTTTTGAATTAGGTTATTTTTAAATTTATTAAAGGATAAAACTAATACACAAAAAATACTAAAAATAAAGTTCATATTTTCATAATAATAAAATAATTTATATGCGTCTTTAACTTTTTGAATATTATTTGATGAAAGTGAATTTTTATTTTTTCTCCATTTTACAAACTTCCTAGAAATTGAAAAAAAATTTAATTTTGAACGAAGTAATCTTAACCACAATCCAAAGTCTTCCTGTGTCTTTAATAATGGAAATCTATATTTTCGAAGTATTTTTGTCTTAATCAATACCGTACTCAATCCTATTTCACATTCCCTTAAAAGTTTTGAGTAAGTAATATTTTGAGATACCTTTCTAAATCCTAAAATCTTATTTTTTTCATCAATAATATAATAAGCTGTGTATAATAAATCTAATTTTTTATTTTTATTAAGTATTTCAACTTGTTCTTTTATTTTATTTTTGTGCCATATATCATCAGCATCAATAAAAGCTGTATATTTTCCATTTGCAAATTTTATAGCTATATTTCTTGATTTAGATACTCCATAATTTTTTTTATTCACAATAATTTTTTTATTTTTAAATCTTGAAAGAATTTTTTTTATGTAAATTAAATCGTTCATATTTTGATCATCATACACTAATATTAATTCTAAATTTTTATAACTCTGATTTATTATTGAATTAATTGTATACTTAATAAATTTTTTTTTTTTGAAATATGGAAGTATAACTGAAACAAGAGGCTTTTTCATTATTCGATATTTACTGAATAAAAAATATAACCATTATTTTTTTTTATATTAATATTTGGTCTTCTAACACAAACTGGCTTTATATCCCAACAGGGGTCGTTCCCATTTAGAAAACTTACCTCATAATTATTAATATTTTTTCTAGAGTAATTTACGTCTTTAGTCCAGTAAAATGGAAAATTAGTAAAATTGTGATTGCTGTTTTGATCTAACTCTAATTTTTTATTTATTCTATCAATATTTCTTACATTAAAAATTATTAAGCAAATTATGAAAATAATTTTAATTTTATTATAATATTTTTTTTCATTTGGAATGTCATATTTTGAAATTATAAAACATATTGGTAATATAATTAGATAGAAAGAAATTGAATAACCTGCGTAACGAAGAGTAGGAAAATTAAAAAACCAAATAAGAAAAACAAAACAAATGCTTAAATAAAAAAATATAATATTAATTTTTATTTTTTTTGAAAATAACTTGGTTACCTTTTTTTTTGAGCTAATTAAATAAAATATTAATGATACAATTAAAATAACTAATATATAATCTGAAAACTTTGTAAAAAAATAATTTCTAAACCAATTTTCAAACCAATTAAAACTATTTACGTAATTTTCTATATCATCTAATTTATACCCGGCACCAATTCCACCTTTGGCCCAAGCCTCATAATGTAAATTTAGATGAAGAATTGTCTCTTCACTTAGGGTCCACTCTAATTCGTAAAAAAAACATGTTTTTTCAACTGGATATATGAAGCATCCTGAGTAAGTAAAATTATAAAATATAAAAACCAGAGCACTAAATATTGATAAAAATAAAAATTTATACTCAATTAGTAAACTACATAATTTTCTAACACCAAATAATTTTAAACCCATAATGATTGGAATTATAAAATATATTGAATATATTAGTTTTGTAGTTACGGCGAAAATAATTAAGTATAATGATAAATAATAATATCTTATTTTTAATTCATCACTAAAATTGTTAAACAAAATTATACTAATTAATATTATACTTAATGAAACTAATAATTGACCTGGCATATCAACCCCATATTCTGCCAACCTATAAAATTTTAAAATAAATATGCATGCTGTAAGACTTAAAAGTAAAGTTGAAAATAAAGAAATTTTACTCTTGTTTATAAATAAAATTATCAAATGCGAAAAAAAGAAAATTTGAAATAAATAATTTATTAAATTAAATAAAAAATGTTTAGTTATAGGTAAATAAAAGACTGAATTTATAAAAAAAATAGAAGAAAAATGATTATAAGCTACTGATAAATTTCCTAATCCAAACTGTAAATTGTTATAAACTAACTGAAGAGACATCGGTAAATGATAATAAGGGAAATCTTCATTAGTTTTTGTAATTAAAAAACCAGTGAACAATAAAATGAACATAAAAATTATTATTTTAAAATGATTTTTTTGCAGACTCATCCTGTTTAGGTAGAGCATTATTAAGCCTAAACATATAACAACAAAATTATGTATATATTCATGGGGTACTAGTATGTGCGTAAAGCTTGATATTAAATATATTATAAATAAACCAAAAATTCCTATTAATGATATTTCTATATCTTTAGTTTTATTAAAAAAATAATTTACGAAAACAAATCCATAGCCGATTACACTTAACAAAATTATAAAAGAGTAGATTACAAATATAAATAAATTAAACATAAGTGTAAGTTTTAATTAAATTGATTTATACATTAGTTTAACAATATCTTTTCCAGCTGTTTTAATTTTCCATTTAAATTTTTTATATAAATCATTTATGTTTTTATCTCTACCAATCAGAACTTTTATTTCTCTATCTCTGAAATGTTTTTTATCAACTTGATAAAAATTTTTTGAGTTTAAATTATTTAATTTGTAAGCCTGTTTGAGAATTTGTGTTCCTGTTAAGCCTATTCCTGATGATAAAATAATATCTTTAATTTTTGATAGACTGAAATAATAAATTCCTTTAGCTATTTCAGAAGCCCACGAATAATCTCTTGTTGTATTAATATTTCCAACTTTAATTTTATTCCCAAGTTTAGCATTAGAACACACTTTTTTAATAAAAAAATGTTTACTTCTCAAAGGTGACTCTACTTGCAACATGATAACACTATGACAATCAACTCCTTTTTGTCTAAATTTTTTTATCAAATTATATGCCTTAATTTGCGCTTTAATATATGGGTTTTTAGATTTAGATAATTTTGATTTTAGTGAAATAATTCCACTCTTTGACTCAAATATATACCCTGAATTAGCTTTAAAAAAACTAATTTTATATTTGTTTTTTTTTATAACTTCCAAAAAATTTTTAACACCTAGATAATTTGACTCAAAGGTCGTTTTATTGAATTTTAAACTTCTTACTAATGAGCTTTGTCCAGAAAAATAAAAAATTTTAATTGGATTAATTTTATCTATAATTTTTTTTATTTGATTTTTGTTTAGAATATCTAATTTTAGAAATTTTACATCAGAAGAAATTTTTAAATATTCATAATTTATAAATTTTTTTTTATTAAACCTTGAAGTAACAAAAACTTTATAATTCTGTTTTATTAATTCTTTTGCCAAATAGGCACCCAATACTCCTGAGCCTGTGATTAAAATTTTTTGTTTCATAAATTTATATTTTTATAGTCTTTTATTTTTAAAATATTAATTATTTAAAATTTCTCTTAATTTAATAAAATGTCTAAATTTAGTATAAATATTTACCTTCTTTAAAAGTTTAATTTTTTTTGAATTAATTAGCCTTTTATTATCTGACATATCTTTCAAAAACTTCTCTAGAGTTTTTATAAAATCATCCAAATTACCTGATTTAAAAATATATCCGTAAGAATCATCCTCTATAATTTCCTTTGGTCCACTGTGACAATCACTAGTAACTATAGAAGATCTGCAAAATGCTGCTTCTATTAAAACAAAACCAGGATCCTCCCACAAAGAACTTAAAATAAAACCTTGGCTATGTTTCATATAATTAAAAATATTATTTTTAAAACCTATAAGGTGTACTTTATCTCCCAAATTTAAATTATTTATTTTGAATGTTAATTTTTTTTTTAATTCACCATCTCCAGCTATAATTAAATTAATTTTTGGATAATTTTTGTGAATCTTATTGAAACCATCTATTAATAATTCAAAATTTTTTTGTTTAGTCAATCTTCCAGCCGCAAACAAATAATTTTTTATTTTTAGATCATATTTTTGATTTTTTAATTTTCTAGATTTATTTATGTCTAAAACTGGATCTTGCAAAACATGAATTTTTTTTCTATCAACGATATTTAGACTTATTAAATAATTTTTGGTTGAATTAGTTGGACAAGTAACCTTATAAATTTTCTTTAATGTTAGTTTCCATAATAATTTTCTGAAAAAATTAAGTTTTGGAAAACCTGATATTCTTAAAATAAACTTAGTGTCATATTTAAAAAAAAATGCTAAAAATAAAGGCAACGATGTAATTAAATGAATAATAAGAAATTCTGGTTTCAATTTCTTTATCAAATTATGCAAAGGGAAAAAACCTAAAATAAAAATTATTATAAAAGAAATTCTACTTTGTAAAAATCCATGTTTTGGTAGTAAATTAAAAAATTTTTTATTATAAAAATTAAAAATATTAATTTTATTTTCAGAAATTTCTTTCTCATATTCTTGAAATTCCCCAAAAAAATTAATTATTGTTGCTGTAAAATTACTATCAAATTTATTTACTGCGCTCGCAGACTGTATAACTGCCTGATTAGTGGCTATTTTTACAAGTGATGGTGACCAGTAAAATATGTTTTGATTTCTCAACTTTGATAATTCCTAAATAATATTATATTTATATTTAAAGTAATTTATTTTTTATTTTAAAAAAATATTTAATAAAGTATTTTAAATGTTTTCATAATGAAAAATATATATAATGAGTAACTATATTACAAAAATTGACAATTCTTTATTTCCTTTAATTAAAGATATCAGAAATATTAAAATATTAGAATTAGGCGTTCAAAAGGGTAGATCAACACAAAGATTTCTTGAAATTTGTAATAAAAATAATGGCAATTTATATTCAGTGGATATTGATGATTGCAGTAAAGTATCAGACAATTCTAAATGGAAATTTATTCAAACAAGAGATGATAATTTTGAGTATATAAAATCAATAATTCCTCAAGAGTTAGATGTAATTTTTATAGATACCTTGCATGAGGCAAAACATGTTAAAAAACTAATATATTACTATTACAATTTTCTTAAAGTAGGAGGCTACATGTTTATTGATGATATTTCTCATCTACCTTATTTAAATAATAAAAAAACAAGTTTTTATTGTGAAATAAATAATCGTGAAACATTTGATGAAATTTTAAAAATTTTATATTTTAATCAAGATAACTTTGATTTAAATTTTTCATTTGAATCCTCCGGTTTAGCTATAATTAAAAAAAAAAAATCATCAAATCTTAATCAAACAAAAAAAATTATTTCAAGAGTAAATTCTTTCAAAAACTTGTTAAGACTAATTTTTAAAAAAATAAAATAAATGAACAACAACTATGAAAAATTTGAAAGTTTTTTTTCAAAGGAAGGTGCTATTCTTGAAGGAGGGAATAGACTTAAAAAGGAAGTATTAAAAACTGATAAACCAACTATCTCCGTTATAACAGTGGTTTTAAATGGCGAAAAACATTTAGAAGATGCATTTAAAAGTTTGCATAAACAAGAGGGATTAAATTATGAACATATTGTTATTGACGGAGGTTCAACAGATTCAACCATTGAAATAATAAGAAAGAATGAAAATAAAATAGATTATTGGTGTCAAATAAACGATAAAGGAATTTATGATGCTTTCAATATCGGTATGCAACTTGCAAGAGGTCAATACATAGGCTTTCTAAATTCTGATGATATTTATACAGATAATGCTTTTTTTTTCTTAAAAAAATATATTAAAAATTATCCACAAAAAGATTTTATTTTTGGTTCTGTTAAAAAACATTGGGGCATTCTACATGGATACAAACCTTATAAAATTTATTGGAGTTGGGGCTTTTACTCAAGTCATTCAACTGGTTTTTTTATAAAACTTTCTGCAGCTAAGAAAGTTGGATTATATAATTTAAAATATAAATTTTCTTCAGATTATGATTATTTTTTTAGGATGATCGTAAAAGAAAAACTGAAAGGAATTGGAACAAAAAAAAGTGAGCTATTTGGTATTTTTAGACGAGGTGGTTATTCAAGCAAAATTAACTTTATTGATCATTTTTTTGAAGAAATAACAATTCGTATTGACAATAATCAAAATAAAATTTTAATTTTACTAATATTTATTTTTAAATATATCAAACATATAAAAAAAATTAATTAGCATTTTCTAATATTGCTAAATTTGGAGTATCTTCTAAATATAAATAATATTTACCATTTAACTTATTATATATTATATCTCTTATTCTCTCACCCACATTTATTTCATCAATTATCTTTGGATTTTTAAAATTATTGTCAAATTCAATTTCATAAATTTTTTTTTCTTTTAAAGATGTAATAAAATAATTATTTTTAGTTGTGTAATAATTTTTTATTATTTCTGAAATACCAATACTATTTTTAAAATAATACAAAGGTTCAATAAATCCAAATTTGTCATGCTGTTTATTCAAGGGTGCAATTTTATTTATAGCTTTATTTAAAGGGACGCTATCATAATGATTTCCATAAGAAGAGATGGGCCATCCAAAATTTTGAACTAATTGGTCATTTAAATTTAACAGATTTATCTCATCTCCACCTTTTGGTCCATGTTCAGTGGTTAAAATAATATCACTATTTACTAAGTACATACCTTGTTGATTTCTATGGCCTTTAGAGATGATTTTATTTTGTAAATTTTTTTTATCTATTTTTAAAATTTTACCAAAATTATTATCTAAATCCTGAACCCTATCCCATTGATTATAATCTCCGATAGTAAGATAAATATTATTAGCATCTGTCACTATTCTACCACCGTTCTGATAACCGTTAAAATTCTTAAAAGATGGATAACTTTTGAAAACTGAATTTACTTTTGCGCATATGTTTTTTTTGTTAGTTTTCATATCTTTAAAATTTAACTCTTTTGTGCTGAACTCACTCACAAATATTTCTGTTTGATAACATTTATCTTCATAATCCTTGGTTAATGATACAAAAACTTTTCCTTCATCAACTTTTATATCTTTAATACCAGTCCATTTTATTTTTTGGTCAAAAAGTTTTAATTCTCTAAGATTATTATTTAATTTTTGGTAAATAAATTGTTCATTGTCTAAATTTTCAATTTCAATTAGAATACTTTTACCTGATAGAAAAAAAACAATAATATAATCTTCATATAACTCTAAATATCCTGTATTTTTATTTTCATACAAATACTCTTTTGAATAAAAAGGTAATACAAATTTAGTTAATTTATAATTATTATTAAAATTTAAAGTATCTTTGCTCAGTTTTCCAAAATTCATTTGATTTTTTAAACTTTTATTTTCAAGATTTACATCTCTGTTTTTTTGTTTCAAATTTTCATTTTCTATTACAAGGCTATTTAGTTCTCTCAATTTAGTAGGTATGTAGAAAATAGTATTTTTTAAGAATGTTTTTATTTGACTAGGGGTATTATCTTTTATTTTTTTTGAGAAATTATTATTTGTATTTGTATTTAATAGATATAAACCAAATAATATAAATAAAATTATAAATATAGACAATATAACTAAATATTTTTTTTTAAACTGCATGTATATTTTATATATTTAATTTATATAAAAAAAAATTATTTTATAATATGAATTCTATAAAAAACTTGATTTTATTTATGCCTTCAATTGATGGTGGTGGAGTTGAAAAAAATCTTATAATTATAGCAAATTATTTAATTAAAAAATTTCAAAAAGTAACAATAATAACCTATGACAAGCGATTTATTTCAAAATTTGATAATAAAATAAATATAGTCAGTTATAAAAAAAATTCATCTGGAGAAAAAAAATATTATAAATATTTTGTGTGTCTAGTTTTACTAGTTAAAGAATTTTTTAAGAATAAAAAAATTTTAGTACTTTCATTCCAAGCAAATATATATGTGTTATTTTTATCCACTATACTTAATTTTAAGACAATTGTAAGATCTAACTCTTCACCAACTGGATGGACAACAAATTTCGTTAAGAGATTTATCTTCAAATTTTTTTTTAAATTTGCTAGCGATGTGATTGTTAATAGTTACGAATTTAAAAAATTACTAGATAGAGAATTTAATACAAAAAGTATTGTAATTTATAACCCCCTTAATAAAAAAGAAATCTTAAAACTCTCAAAAAAAAAAGTTTCAAACTTTAATTTTTTTAAAAAGAATCATATTAATTTAATTAATGTTGCAAGATTTACCAATCAAAAAGACCATAATACATTATTAATTGCACTGAATAATTTAAAAAATAAATTTAAGTTTAATTTAATTATCATGGGATATGGTGAAAATAAAAAAAGTATTAATAATTTTATAAAAAAAAATAATCTTACTAAAAGAATTAAAGTGATGGGTTTTAATAATAATCCTTACAAATACATTAAAAAATCTGATTTTCTTATTCTAACTTCTATATATGAAGGATTACCTAATGTTATATTAGAAGCAATTGTTTTAAATAAAATCGTCATATCATCTGACTGCCCAACAGGGCCAAAAGAAATATTAAAAAATGGTAAATATGGAATTTTATTTAAAACAAAATCTGTCAAAGACTTAGAAAAAAAATTGCTTAATTTAAAAAGTTTAAATTTAAACAAAATGAAAAAGCTCGCTCAAAAAAGTTTAATAAGGTTTGATTATCAAATAAATAATCACAAATACTATAATTTAGTTAAAAAACATATTTAAAGATTGGAATTAACATCCTCTAACCAAGCTCTCAGAAAAATAAGTTCTTTTTTTTCAAATATTTTTAAGTCAACTAATCTTGTATAAATTTTAAGTAAATTTTCGGAGTAAAAACTTATCCCTTTTTTAAGATTTAATTTAGATATTTCGTCAATTAAAAATTTGCTGTCTTGGAACATTGGGATCTCATCAACAAAATCATTCAAAATATTATGTGGATTTCTGTATTGAATTGTAGTCGGTCCATGAAAAAGAATTTTTTTATTATTCAATCTAAATAAATATACTGCCAACAAACCTCTCCAGATGTCTGTACATCGCATTGTACATGTTACAGGAAGATACATTAAAGGAAAGGCTTCTTTAAACCAAGTTGTGTTTTGACTATTAAAAGGACTCAGTGATCTATTTAGGTTAAATTTTTTATTTAGAAATTTAATATTTATTTTATCATTTATTAATCTAAAAATAGAGTCAACGTCAGGGTTATTATCACACACTCCTTGCTGAATATGAAAGCTATTTTTTACTTTGGATTTAGAAATTTTAATCTTATTATTGATTTGATCTAATGGAAGTCCTCTTGGCCATATAAATTTTTTTTTGCCTAAAAATAATTCATATATATTAATCCAATCCTTATTATTTATTTGCGTTGCAACATGATCTAATTCTCTCTTATTAAAAAAAGATTTTTTTGGATAATTATCATCATCTGTTTCAATAATCACTTGAGAATTTCTTATCGCAATCAAGTATCCAATATTTTTTCTTGCATAGGAGTTTTTAGGACAAAGTTTAGAAAAATTAAAATTTAATTTTTTTTGATCAGTCAAAGACAAAAAATTTGAAGAATTTAATTTAAAATCCTTAGGTGTCTTTTTGTCCCCAATTATAATAAATTCCCAATCATTAATTTTAGAAAATTTGGCTAATCTTTTTAAGATTTTATTTGGCTTATTGATAGTAGTAACTATTAAAGATGCTTTCATGAATAAATTTTTTAATATAAAAGAGTATACTTTATAATAAGATTTTAATGTTAAACAATCTAAAAAAAATTATTAAAAAAAAAATAACACTTGAAACTCCTGAGTTAATTTTTTCTGGTGATGAAAATGGTCATCAAAATCTAAATCATTCAAAAATTCTAAGTTTTGGTGACGACAACCCTGATAAGACATTTTATGTTATAAAAAGAACTCCTGGCACAGGTTTATTTTCTAATGTAGTTTTTGTATTGAACCATCTTGTTATTGCAGAAAAATTTGGATTTATACCTGTAATTGATATGGCTAATTATAAAACTATTTATAATGAAAAAAAAAAAATTTTTAACACTAACAACTCATGGGAATATTATTTTAATAAAGTTTCAAAATACTCTTTAAAAGAGGTCTATAATAGTAAAAAAGTAATAATCACCAGTGACAAATTTTTTAATTTTTTTGAATACGACATGGAAAGTAATATTTTTAAGGTTGTATTAAACAAATATCTTAAAGTAAAATGTAGATTTAATAACATTTTTGAAAAAATTTACAAAAAAAATTTTGGGATAAAAACATTAGGCGTTCACTTTAGAGGAACAAGCTACAAACAATCAGCGGGCCATCCATTCCCAGCAACACCGTTCCAAATGATCAATTTAGTAAAAAAAATAATTAAAAAAGATCAAATAAACAAAATTTTTTTATCCACAGAAGAAAAAAAATATCTTGAAATTTTTAAAAGAGAGTTTCCTGATAAATTAATTTATGTAAAAAGTTGCTATAGATCAAACAAAAATGACGCATTTAAAATATATCCAAGAAAAAATCATAGATACAAACTTGGAAGAGAAATATTAATTGAAACATTTTTATTATCAAAGTGTGATAGCTTTATATATTTAAATTCAAATGTCAGTAGTGCTGCTATGGCCTTTAATTTAAATAAAAATCAAAAAAGATATAAGATTGATAATGGATTTAATTCAAAAAATGTTTTTTATGCTATGTTTCTTTGGTATTTAAAAAAAAATTTACCCGAATTTTTAGGAGGATTTAAGAAAAATATAAAAATTTATTCAAACAATTAAATTAAACTTTTATATAATTTATTTGTTTCCTTTGCACAATTAAACCAAGTAAAATTTTTTACTCTTTCTTTGCCTTTTATCTTTAAAATTTTAATTTTATCATCTGACATGAGAGTTTCACTTATTTTATGTGACATCTCTTCAATATTTTCTGGATTAAAATATACAACTGACTCACCTCCTACTTCAGGTAAACTACTTGTATTACTACATATAACAGGACATTCATTATCCATTGCTTCTAAAATTGGTAGACCAAATCCTTCATACTTAGATGGATAAACAAGTGCTCTAGCATTATGGTATAAATAAGAAAGCTTATTATCATTGCCTTGCACGTTTTCTATTTCATTACTACTAATATTCAGCTTATTTATTAATTCTAATTCATCTTTTATAAAAGCACCTCCACCAAAACATTTAATTTTAAAATTGTTTCTAAGCTCATTTGAAACTGAATATGCATTTAAAAAATTATCAAAATTTTTGTAACCTATCCTTTTTCCAACAAATAAAATGAAATTTTTTTCATTTTTTTTTACGTTAGATATTTTATTTAATTTTAAATTACTTGCTAAATAGATTACTTTTGTTTTTTTTCCTCTTAAATCATAATAAAAATTTAAGTCTTCCAGTGTGTTTTTTGAGATACAAATTATGATATCAGCACTATCTATCGCTTTTTTTTTAGGTCTGTATTTTTCATTCTTGCCATAGAGGTAATGAAATTTTTCATGAATAAGATCATAAACTGTTAATACAGTTGGAGTTTTATAACTTAACTCATCAAAATAAGTTTTATGAATAACATCAGGTTTGTTTTCCTCAATTTTTCTTAATAATTTAATATTATTCACCTTATCGAATAAATTTTTTTTTAAAGAAGATTTAATTCTTGTGGGTAATTTTTCGAAAAAAATATTATTTAGATCAAATCCATATCCAAATTTTTTATCTAATTTTTTTAAATAGTTATTAATGTGAAAAGGTGCTGATATTTGAACTAAGTTTTCTTTTGAAATTTCATCAATCAATGAGCAAAAATATCTTGATGGGCCGCCAAATCTTTGGTTTAAGAATATTTGATGATCATATAATATATTCATTATTTTCCTTATTTAAAAAAGTTTTTTAAATATCTATAAAATTTTATAAATAATAATGGAATACCAGGTGGTGTAAAATTTTTCTCTAAAATCTTTATCTTTTCAATTTTTTGTTTAAAATTTGCATCTTTATTTTCAGTTTTTTGTGAAATAATAACATAAGATCTTCTTGAAGTTTTATAAGGACCAGAATAAACAATATTCCATTTATCAATTTTATAAGGATATTCACTTAAAATATTTTTTTCATTAGTTCCATCGTAGTAAAATCTATTAGCATTGTAAAAATATCCATCAGTCTTTATGTGCGAATGAATAAAATCAAAATATTTCTTAATTATTTTTTTTTTCATTTCCTGCATAGAATTAATGTTAATAAATAAATCAAATTTTATATCTTGATAATTCAAATTTGGAGGCAGTATAAATATATCAAAATTATTTAAATCAGAGGATGTTATTGAATTATTTTTAATATCTATATAAGAAAAAATCTTTTTTTCGGGAAAAGTATTTTGTAAAAAATAGTGTGATAATAAGTTCATTTCAGGTAGATCAATCAAAAAATATTTTGTTTTAGGTTCTTGCAACAAGACAATTCTTGCAAGATCACCTATTCCTCCTCCTATTTCACAAATAACTTTAATGTCTGCTTTTAAAAAAATAAATTTTTTTAACTCATTAAAAATTGCAAAATTTCTAAAAATACTTTCACCTATATAAAAACCTTTATAATTTATAATATCCTTTGAATTGCCAATATTTTTTTTATAACAATATTTTTTTATTTCATTAAATGATGTATTAAATTCAGTAAAACATTCATTTAAATCTTTTAAACTGAAGAAGGAGTTTTTTTTCAAATAGCTATTATCTACACCCCTTACTAAACCATTACTTCTAAAATTTCTTAGCTTTTCTTCATTAATATTAGAAAATTTATTAAGCTGGTGATTTTTCCAAACGACACTTTTTTCACTTTGATTAAAATTTTTAATAGATTCATTAAAATTTTTAATTATTTGATCTACCATTTAATTTAAATTTTTTAAAATTCCTAATTTACTATTTTCAAGACTTAATAGAATTAAATTTAGTTCTTCTAAAAACATTAAATCTCTTATTCTTTCTCCAATTAATATTTTTTCGTTAAATAAAATCTTAGTATAATCTTCGTCGAATTTTACTCTAAATAAACTTCTGGCTCCCAACGAGGATATTAAAAAATTATTTTGCCAAAAACTAGAATTAAAATTATTAGGTACTTTTATAATTTCAGAAATTCCAATCGATGGAACATATGAAAAGATTGGTTCTTCAAAACCATTAATATTATGATTTTTTTTATATTTAGGTTTTTTTAATTTATTATACGGATAAATAGTTCCATAAGAAACTTTTGGCCATCCATAATTTTTATTATTTATTATTTTATTTATTTCATCTCCCCCTCTTGGACCATGCTCTGTTTCTAAAATTATATCATTATCTACATATAATCCTTGAGCATTCCTGTGACCAATTGAATAAATTAAAATATTTTGATCCTCAAAATCTATAAAAATGGTTTTACCATATATTGAATCTAACCTTTGACTTTTTTCATTAGGTGTACCTCTAATTCTAAAGCTATCAGATGTCGTAAATAATATACCTTCAGAACCATTAATACTAAAAGATTTCATTCTTCCCCCCATAATATTTTTTCCACATTCATTAGATTTGAAAAATTTATTAAAATTATAAAAAGATGAATTTATTTTTGCAGAAAGTATTATATAGTTTCCAAATAATCTTTTTGTAGTTACATTAGAATCTTCATCTAAAGCTTCATTTTTACAGTCAGAGTTTTTGTCAATTCCAGAGATAAATAACTCATCTTTATGGACAAAAATATCTAAAACAGTAAGATTCGGTAAGTTTGACTCAATAATTTTTGGAGTAAGTTGATCTTCATTCTGATTTAAAATCAAATTATTATCTATTTCAGAAATGTTACCTTTATCATTAACTAAAATAATTTTATCTTTAAATTTTTCTAAAAAAAATTTGTAATGATATTCTATACGATCATCTATTTGGTTGTAGTTTGCATTATTATTTTGAAACTCTTTTAAAATTGGTTGATTTTTTTTATTTTCTGCGCGAAAGTTTCCAGGCAAATTTAAATGCTTGGTAGTAAAATCAACTTTTATTAATTGTGTCTCTGGTAGAAATCTTGCATTATAATCTTTAATAGAATTTTCAATTTTGTTATTTCCAACTAATGTATAAAATTTCTTATCCTTGAATAAGATTTTATAAATAATTTTAATTTTATCTGGAGCTAACTGATAAACTTTTCTTTTAATATCTAGATTAAAAAAAATAGCTATCATTAGAATCAACAATAAAATAAAAATAGATAAAGTTATTTTTTTTTTCACACTATTTAAATATTAACTTATAAGTGGCTCACAAATGATCCAATTCATAGTCGCAGGACGACTTTCTGACATTGATAACCATTTCTCATCATCATTTAATTTATCAAGAATTTTAAAGTTAGAAAACTTCCTATTTCCAGTAATAATAAATGTAATTTTAAAATTTTGTCTTAATTTTTCTAAAAATTCTTCATTTTGACTTTTTGTTAAATAGAAATGATGTAGTTCTACAATTAAACAAGCATCTTTAATTAATCTTAAATTTTCCTGATTTAATATTTTAAATTCATCTCCTTCAATATCAAATAAAAATAATGATTTTCTTAATTCTACCTTATTTTTTATTACTTGAAGAAAGTCTAAATCTGCTTTACCAAAAATATCAAAATTTTCATTTATCAAATTCAACTTAAAATTTTTCTTTATTATTTCTCTATTTTTTTTTTCTAACTCAAAACATAAAGAATGTTCAAATAATTTTGCAACTCTTGATCCTATTGCATGATAACCTTCACCAGCTCCAATACTAAGAAAGTAATTTAAATTATATTTCTTACTTAGTTCAAAAATTTTTTCTTGAACTTCTTTTTCGTAACAGCCCAGTAATTGAGCGGGCTTAGCTAAAAAAAAGTCTGATGAATAAATTAATTTTGAGCCTTTATAAATTCCATCAATAATTTCACCATTTGTTAATTCATTTAACTTTTTAGACAAATATATTCTCTTTTTTTGAATTGGATCTTTAAATCTCATTTTTAATCCAATTTTTGATAAAATTTGATTGACGAAAGATATTAGCCCATATCTTTTATAGGACTCATAATATTTATTAAAATAAT
>MDTE01021664.1_pt1 | contig 25253 bp, 35 predicted proteins | sample 811231 | NCBI WGS metagenome assembly MDTE01 (sample SAMN05326651, study PRJNA326480) | marine metagenome | isolation source: seawater | place: Indian Ocean: Red Sea | collected 2010 | reverse complement strand
GTCATACACTAGGCACTCTGGCTCATCAGGATGCATTTCACAGAATAGTTCAATGGTATTAGGATCATGATGGTCACCAGCATTAATCTCTTCGATATGGTGCTCACGATAAACTTCTAACTCATGTAACTCTTCTGCAACATGCCTACGAGCTGCAGGACTAATTGTTGGGTTATCAAGAATGTCTCTATCTAATTGAATATGTTCTTCGATAGTTTTCATAATTTTATTCTCCGTTACTAGGTAACAATAACTATTTATCTTTTGCTAACCGAATCCTTACATAAAAACAGTTCTGTCTTCATTTTAGAACTTGACCCAACACCAGAATGATTAATTCCAGCAATAACCCATTTACCATTATACTTTTTATCAGGTATTGGTCTATCACCAGATAATCTTGTAGCTGGCATATCGACCTTTACACCATTACCAGCATATAAATCTAAATTACCAGGAACTGATATAACCATCCTAATGTTTCTAAGGGTTTCTATCCTCATCCATTGGTATGCTTGCAATTCAACCAATTCCTCATAATTTGATTGTGGGTTATTTTTATATTTGGGGTCAAAAATTTGGTTAGGAAGCATAGTATAACGAACCCTTTTAGGAAAGTCAACTATATTCCTGATTTCATCATCCATATTATTGACTGGATTCACAGCAGTAGATTTACCAATATGGGACATTTTTTTCCATAATTTCTTAACACCATACCGATACTCATCCTTTTTCATATCAGTACTAACACCCCAACGAGATTTAACTATATTAACTGGATCAAAACCAACACTATATCCAGACCAAGTGCCATGCCTTAATCCCATTAGATAACTTTTCTCATCAGGAAAAGTAATAGTATCAATAGAATATTGATCATCACCATCTCTCGTAAAGTTTTTAGGTTGATAAACATAAGTATACATCTTACCAACACCCTTCTTCATATCAGTATCTTTCTTTCCATCATTATCATTTACATCATCAATAATTTTATCAATCGATTTAAAGTTAAACCCAAGAGCATTTTCCCAAAATAAGAAACCATTTTGTAATGTCCCACCTTTAGGATTCTTACGTATACTTCTATTAGCACACCAGAAAATTGTATCAATTGCCCTCCAATTAGGAGCAACAAATGTTTGTTTGTTAAGAGTTTCTTCTAAAAAAATCTTTTTCTTACTATTCAAAAATTTTCTATCTTTTACTAATACTCTAGTAATTTCTTCTGCTTTAATTTTCTTATTAAAAATTTTCTCACTTGAACCAAATACATTAGTAACCTCATTTTTAACAAACTCATTTGAACAAGCATTAATTTGGAAGAAGTCACTAGATTGACCAACTCTCACACGAGATTCTATTTGATAGGTTCTAAAATAATAAGTTCTATCAGTCAATCCAGTTTTAACCAATAAACGAAATTCTTCTGTACCTGTTAAAGAATCCAACAATCCACCTTGATCTTCTATAACAAATTTGGCTTCTTGAGTTGCTGAACTTATGCTTTCAAATACTTCCCAACCAGCCAAATATTCTGTTAAATCATACTTACCATCAGGTGTCTCAACTCTTTTACCGCTATTGTAAATACTAAATTCTACTTCAGCATCACCAGGACCAGTTCTTGTTAATGACATTCTATCACCTCAATGGATTGTTAAATGAATTTAAAACTGCTGCAGTAGTTTTAATTAGAGCACCAAACATACCGCCAGGAGCTTGAGCACTACCCTTACCAGGTTGGTTACCCTGTGTCCTCTTAACAATAGTAGTAACAGTTTGTTGGGCTCCAGATATATATGCTCTGGTTTGTGCATTAGATTGCTCAACAGCACCCAAAGTTGTTTGAACTATTTCCTTAGTTCTAGCATTAATCTCAGCCCTTGCCCTATTCCTCTCTCTTGTTGCTCTTTCAACTTTTGCTTGGTCATCTTTCCTTGCCTGTGATCTCTTCACATTCTTACCACCACCTTTTTTAGCACCCTGTTGTTGCTGTTCTCCTCCTCCAACACCAAATACATTAGTTAACATATCAAATAAACCACCACCACTCTTACCACCCATCATCTCTTGAGCACCACCACCCAATCCACCAAATAAACCACCACCTATTTGTCCAGTCTTCTTAGTATAAGCACTACCAGCTTTCTTAAGTTCATTCTTATCACCCAAACTAAGTCCATCTGGAGATAGTAGTTTCTGGAATATTCCACTCTGCTTCTCATTTGATGTCAAGAATCTAGTATCAAGATTCTCATTTCCAGCAGTATTAAAGGTATGATTTCCAAATTTAACTTGATTAACATCTTGAGATCTATCATACTTAGCACCTGCAGAATAATTACGGAATCCAGTTGCAGACATCAGTTTCATTAATTTTCTTTCATCAATACCACCAGTAGTCAAAATACCTTTCAGTCTTTCATGACTCTTTGCAATACCAATAGCTCTATCAGCAAGACCTAATTCTGCAGGAGTAAACTTTTTGTCAATAGCACCATTTTGGACAGGAGAATACTGACCAGGTGCATTAATAATATCCAGAAGAGATCCACTCTTTGCCATAAATGTTCCTGGATTACCAGTCTCTTCAATAATAGCCTGTCTATTCAAAACAGATCTTGCCACCATTGCCATACCACCTAATCCTTCACCTCTAGCTTCCGCAAGAATTAATTTTTTAAATAAATCATGACCAGGATCCTCTGTTTTCTTAGCACCCTTCTTACCTTCTGCAATCAACCTCTTATTCAATGCTTTATCAGATATACCACTAAATTTAGGAATACTTCTTGAGGTAGGATGATGTAAAGCAGGTCCAAAACTACCACCCTGTTGTAATCTCTTAACACCGAGATCTGAGAGATTGAATCCCATACTCTGTGCTCTTCGTATTGCTTTTGAAGTTATAGTTGGATCTCTTCTTGTAGCAAAATTATCAAGTGGTATAACATATCCTTTACCATCACCTTTAGTAGCAACATATTCTACACCATGACCTATAAAGGAAGGTGGTAATGATGGATGCATATGCACAGGAAATCCAGAATTCGGTCCTGCTATTATACCACTACCCATACCATTAATGCCACCTCCCATCTCACGTTTATCTTTACCCCATATACCAAATCCCTCCTTCATACTCTCCCAAAAACTCTTAGTATCCTTTTCTTTAAATCCCTTTTCAATAGATTTAAAACTACTAATAGCTTTGTTAGTAGATTCTTGTATAGCATTATCATTGCCAGTTAAAGAACCAAAAATACTAGAAACAGCACGAATAACATTAAATTTATGTTCATCACCAGCAGCATCCTTATCATAAGAATACTTCTGCTTCATATCCTTTAATGTAGTATTTGCCAATTCATTAGCAGCAGTCCAACCAGTAATTTCTGCTAGAAGACTCTTATTCTTATCATAAGCCTTATCCTCATCAGATTTCCCTTCAAGAGTTTCTTTAAGTTTTCCAGGTAAATCTGTAATAGCCTTCCACCAAGGCTCTTTATGCATCTCATCAGCTTTATTTTTTACCTTATCAGGTAACTTATCTTGATCCTTTAATTTAGTTTCTCCATCTCTCCAATTAAGATTCTGATGAGAATCGTATACTCCATCATTTGTTAAATCTTCACCATAACGAGCAATTGACATTTGAGAATCAATTGATCTTTGATTCCTCTCAAGTTCTCCTACAGCATCTTTGTCACCTGACTTTGCATAATGACCTCTAGTACTTTCATCATATCCTGGATCACCAGGAAGATTTCCAGAGGCATCCATTTCAGATTCTATAGTACCCTCAGCAGTCTTACGTGGGAATAAAAATTCCATTGCTGCCCATAATGCAGTAGCACCAATAAATCCACCAAGGAACCATTTACCAGCTCTACCACCAGTCATCAAAAGACGACCTTTCCTCTTTAAGAGCATTGATTTGGTTCTTCTACCTCTCCTATCAAATAACTGCCAAACTCTCATAAAGTCGCCAATTATCTTCCAAGGTTGAGTAAGGTATCTAATTGCTAAAAATGCTCCTGCAAATTTAAGCCATATACTCACAAATGACTTTATTTTTGTCCAAGGATCTGTTTCGTCACTAAGAAGATTATACAGATCATCAACCATCCCAACAACTTGGGAACTAACAAACTTAGCAATAGCACTAAAAATCTTATGTAATTTAATAAGAGTATTTTTAATCTTTGTATGATTTTTAGGATCACCTAACCATTTCAACAATGGCCAAACAACCATCAACTTAAATAAGGATCCCAATAATTTCAAAAGACTATCAAAAAATCCTGGTGCTTTGAATGATTTTATATTTTGGAAAAACTTCTTAAATTTATTTGGTTTTATCTTAGCATCAGTAGGTTTTATCTTTCTTAAATCTTTCCTTCTTTCCTCTAATCTATCTTCTTCAATATTTTTGAGTTCTACTAAAGTAGTAACACATCCATTCAATACACTACCAATATTATTGATAGCCATTGTATTGAGATTAATAGTAGATACTAATTTATTCTCAGCTTCGGCTTGGCTACCAACTCCAGATGATGCCGATTGTTTTTCAACATCGACAAACTTATACATGTTTATCTTTACAGTTTTTGCCATTTATCCAAAGCCTCCTGCCATTCTATTTAACAACCCTCTAACACCACCAGATGATGATAACTGTTCACCAACACCTGAACTAGAATCAACTGGGACAGGAGTTGCTTGTAATTTTTCAACAATAATAGGTATTGGTACTAATTCAAGAGCAGTCTGTAAAGCATATTCAGTATCAATCTTTCCATTCCTAAAGACCTCTCCAACTTCATCAACAATACCAAGAACTCTCTTATCAACACCCAATTCTGGTGCTAATTCCCTCAATCCAGAGGTAATATCACCACCATCAACAACACCCATCATTGCTTTATAAATTCCACCCAAACCATGTTTTTCTGCCATACCAGATACAAATGCAGCAGGACTAAAACCACCACTGACCAAAGAGTTAACTCCAGGAAGTTGATCCAATCCAGGAATATTTGCTATTGCGGAAGTAATTCCTGGTGACATACCAAGAACTCCACTTAATCCAGCAGCATCTATCTGTGCTCCAAATGCTGCAAGACCTTGCTCAAAACCAGTACCTTCAATTGCAGCACCTAAAGCACCTCCCCAATTTCCTTGAATTAAAGCAGAAGATATTTTACCAACTTTAGTATCCATGAACCCATCATAGAGAGCCTTTCCTTTTTCCCATATACCACTAAATTTAGATCCAATATTATTATCAAACCATGTACCAACTTTATCACCAATATTTGCAAATGTTTCAGGGAATATATTACTTGCAGTATTCCAAAGAGATATTACTGCTGCTATAGGATTACCATTTGATAATGCACTGAAAGCCCTCATTCCAGTGATTAAAGTTTCAATCCATTTATATTGTGGGAATATAATAGGTAATGCTATGGATAATATCTGACCCAATTGACTATCCATTATATCACTAGCAATATTACCAATACCCTCTATAACATCACCAACAACATTAACAACACCACTAACTATATCACCCACCCACTCAAAAGGTTTTTTAACAATATCAAAGACAGCCTTAAATGGGTTCCATGCTTGTGGAACCTTACCATATCCACTAATAGTCTGACCTTTATACATGGATGACCACGAGCCACCCAGTTCTTTCTTACCACCCCAGAATTTCCACCACGGTTTTTTCTTCTCAACTTCTTGTTTCGTTTCTTCTTTCTTAGTAATTGCAGTAGTTGTAGATTCAACCTTTTTATCACCACCCCAGAATTTCCACCACGGTTTTTTCTTCTCTTTCTCTGCTTTCTTAATCTCTTTATCAGCATTAACCATATCCTCAGTATTACTACTGATGGTTCCTAATATACCACTACTACTACCTTTCTTATCCTCATCCTTTCCAGAAAGTATTTTATCAACTTCTTTAGACTTATCCTTAGCAGTGGGACCAATCGCACCAGTAAGACCATCTACTATACTTGTTAGACCAGGTATAATCTGTAAAAGACCTCCATCCTCTTCCCACTGTAGAATAGCTGGACCAATTCCAGGAAGAATTCTAGCAAGTAGATATGCATCAAGAGCAGTTCCAAGTGCTATCATTGGACCACCCCAAGTAGCACCAACTCCAGTTGCAGTACTAATACCACCACCAATAGTTAACGCACCTGCTAATCCTTCTAAAACTCCACCTATATTATCACCACTCTCAAATGCTACCTTACTGAAATAGAAATTACCTAAACCACCAATAAAAGGTAATGCAGCATTTAATCTTTTACCCCATCTTCCAGTAAATTTTCCAAATGATCCCCAAGTTATACCTCTCTTTCTTAATGCCTCGGTCATCTTACCGATCCAAGGAACATTATTAAGTGCTCCTAATAACCTATTACCAGCACTAGAAACTGCACCAATTACAGGTTTAATATATTTGTTATAAATTGGACCAAATACTTTACTCTTTAAACCCTTTTCAATATTACCAGGAAGATTCCATATACGCTTTAAATTCCTTTTAGCCCAACCACCAAATGCTCCAGCAGCCTTACCAGTCCAATTCTTTGCACCCTTGAACATTTTGTTGGCTTTTGACCCAATCTCCATTCCAAGTTCTTGAGCACCCTTTACCCATTTGGCATCTTTAATACCTTTAATATTCTTCCATGTCTTACCCCAACCTTTTTTAAGATCTCCAGGAAGACTCTTTAATTTTTCCCCTAATTTTAAATTATCAATCTTATTTCTAAGTCCTTGAATAACTGGTTTTGTTTTTGCCCCAAACCAATCTTTTGCTTTACCTGGAAACTCACGAATTCCTTTTGGAATTTGCCACTGCTTAGCCTTTACAAGATCTTCACCCCTTGCACCCTTCTTAAATAATCCCCTTAAACCTATTTGACCTCTACGGAGTAATCTTAATCTATCTCCAAAATTAGAAGTACCTTTAATAAATCTTCTATAAGAGTCTGTAGCTCTTGTAAGTGAATTCTTTTTCTTCTTAAAGAACTCCCACCACTTATTCTTTTTCTTCTTAAATTTTATCTTATTCTTTCCTTTTGGTCCCCTTATTCTATTTGGTCCTTTCCCTCTACCAAAATCAGGAACCCTCCAATTCATTATAAAGTCTAACAGACCTATAATATCACCAATTAGTGCAAAAGGATTGAGTAAGTATCGTAAACTAATAAAACCAAATAAAAGCTTACCTAAATTCTTAACTTGTCCTATGAATCCTATAGGATTACCATCTGCATCCTTACCACTAATAAGACCTGTTAACCCAGTCAGTATATTATCACCAATTATCCACTTGGCAAAATCAAATAATTTCTGTACAACAAATACAAATTTTTCTACAAATACTTGTAATTTCTCTCTATTGTCTGGATCTCCAACCCATTTTAATAGATCCTTTATAACATAAAAACTAAGAAGTTGTACTATAAACTTGGCAATAGGACCCCAAACGGTTCCCATCCATCCAAAAATCTTACCAAATTTATTCTTTTCCTTCTTAGTTGGTTTTCTTGCTTTTCCCTTCTTATCAGAACTCAGTTTTTGCATTTCTGCAAAATCTTCTGCCTCTTGATCCCTCTCTTTCTGATCTTTCCTACGTGTTAATCTTTTTTCTAATACATCAATTTTAACATTAGATATAGCAATATCTCTTAAGGAACCAGTTAATCCCCCAAGAGTTCTTACAGTAAGTCCTAATCTATTTTTAGCATATATCCCCTTTCTAGCAGCACGAACCGCAGGAGTCACCTTACCAGATGCTCCAGTTATATTGACTAATTTATAGGGTGCGATCTTAGTGGCCACCGTATTGTCTCTTCTCTGTTGCTTGTTGTGCCTTCATTCTTCTCTCTTCTTCCTTAAGGAATCCAACTAGAAGATTCATATAAACTTCTTTCTCCCAAGGCATTAAATTGTCAACTGTATCAATTGACCATTTATGATGATGCATTAAAGAGAAATTTACCTCATAATAAGTTTGGAGACTTGTATGGAGAAGAGCTATCCGAAAAAACTAGCTAGACCCTCAAGTACTACGTCACTTTCGACCTTAGTCTTTGGATTAGTAACCTTAACAGTATGTGACAGTTTAGGCATGGTTTCAAAGAAATTTTGAATCATCAAAAACTGCTTACTGCTTAATTGATCAAAGAACTCAACTAACTCTTCTTCAGTACTATCAGAAGCTTCGTATACTTCTTCAGAATCAGAGATTTGCCTTACACATGAGGCAGCCATCTTAAAGATTTGATCAACTCCAGGTTCTTCACCTAAGAAATTCATCTTAACAAAATTATCCAAACTAGGATATCCCATAGTTAGAATAATCTGATCACTAAGTTTTAGATCTGTTTTATGCCCCTTTGTCTTGATAACTTTTATCTCATTTAAAGGTATTTTAACCTCAACTTGAGTTTCATTGTCATCAGGACAAACAACAGACACATCAACAGCTTCACCAACAGATTTTGTACGAATCTGAAGAAAAACAAATTCAATGTCAAAGGTAGGAAGATCATCAATATCATGAATATCAGTACATTCAGTAATGATAGTCTTAATCGCTCTAATGATATCGGCTTGATCCCCTGTTTCAGTTGCTAATAGTAACAACTTCTCTTCTTTAACTAAGAATGGTCTGTAATTCACAGTTCTGCCATCAGAAGGCAGTTTCAATTTGTACTTAGGTACATTCAGCTTTGGTAATGCCATATAGAATTCAATTCAGTAATTATATTTATGAGGCTAAGTGACTAGTAATTGTTGTACTGTACGTGCAATATGTACTTGAAGTTCCGATGCATCTCTTACACCTTCAATAACATTATCTCTAGGAATTGTAATATCATTTCTAGGTCCAACTTCATCCACCACCATAACATCTGCAGGGAAGAATCTATATCGTTCAAAATAAAACCCAACAGTCAATGTCATAGCTCTTGCACGATCATTATTTAATTGTATACCACCAATATTATATGGGAACGCATTCCACAATTCCCACTTTCCAGTTAAAGCATACAATTTACTTGCAGGTATATTAGTATTTGTAGATCCACCACTACTTACATGATCAGCAAATCCTGCTGGTAAATCTGCTCCTGCTCTTCTTTCCCACTTATAAATCGATATTCTAGGAGAAACATAAAAATTATAATATTCAGTATATTGATTTGCATCTGGAGCCATTAATTGTAGCCATCGTTCAAAGAAATTTCTTGTATGTTGATTTCTAGGTATCATAAAGGTTGCACTTATTTGACTAAATGCTTGTCCTGTAGCATATTTTTGAGCAGCACCAATATTAACCAAACCACCAGTTGTCGCTTGTCTACTAGGAAGATTTACTGTTTGGCAATAATAATTTAAAGCACTTCTAAGATTGCCCAATTCAGCAACAAAGTTTCCTCCAGGTTGTCCAATAGTCTGATTAAAATCACTAAGAGTATTATTGAACCCGATAACATTCTGTAATATGGGTGGTGTTGCTATATGAAAAGACCAGAGATTTGTATAAGAAGGACTATAATCTTGATTTTTAAGAGAGAAAGAAACAAATTCGTTTATTTTTGGATACTGAGCTTCGCTAGCCATTGGGACAGTATATGCTTTCCCATCCCATGAAGACTGTCCAGTTGTATTACCACTAGTTGCAACACTAGAATTACTACCACCAGAGGTACTACCACTATTATTATTACCTCCACCGAAGGCGGCATGTACTAGAGCTCCAATCGCTGTTGCTGCGAATATTAATCCAAACATTAGACTTTTAACTCCCTTTCGGTAATTATTTTAAAAATCAATCCCCTATCTTTACAAAATTCATCTGCTGCATGCCACTTTGCTTTATTAATAGCATAGGTAAGAACTTCAGTAATATAAGTTCTTTTACCCCTTGCAGACTTTCTCATTACAGGTTCTTTTGTTTCCCTTTCGGGTTTAACTTCGATAATATACTTATCATTACCCATTTTCATATAGAAATCAGGTACATAACGATGAACTCTTCCGTCAGATGGTTTAACATAAGGAATTTTTATTTCCTCACTACCCCATTCAGTTACAGAGGGAGTCATCTCACAAAATATCATGAATTTAAGTTCCCAAGATGACCTATACCATACATTATTTGGGTCACCTCTATACTTAGAAGGTCTTGTTAATTTATAACGACCCTGTTTATATCGTTTAGACCGCATAAATAAAATATATGATCACTATAATATTTAGCTTAGTAAACGCATGTCTGCACTAAATGGTACTTGTTATACTTACCCATTAAGACCTCCTGTCCCATCAGATTCAAGAAATCCTGATTTGTGGGGTGGAACAGAGGTTGTAGACTATGTAAGATTTAAACAATATAGGATGAAATTTGATGATAGTAATCAAATGGAGGCTAACTCCTTATATAATTACTCAGCAGCTGAAAAACAATATTGTACTGCACCTGCTGCCATCTATATGGCAATGCCTCCGCAAATAACTACCCAATACTCTGCTAATTACAGACAAGTAGATCTTGGGGTTGGTGGTGTAGCACTAGGAGCAGTAGGTGGTACTCAAGGTTTTGATGACATGAACCAATTAACCAATGTCCTTCAAGCTGCTGCAAGGGCATCTGCTCCAGAATTCATGGCAAATACTTTAACAACTGCAGTTAACAGTATTGGTGGTATGATGGGATTACAAGGTAGTGTTGATAAGCAATCTCTAGAAGCAATGACAAGGGGAAGAATATTTAACCCCTATACGGAACAAATATTCAATAATATGAATTTCCGTCAGCATAACTTTAGTTTCAAAATGTTTGCTAGAGATCCTCAAGAAGCACAAACAATAGAAGAAATTATACATTATTTTAAAGCAGGTGCTCATCCAAGATATCAAAGAGGGGATATATTATCTGGAATGCCATATGGATCTACTGACGATCCAGGTAGATATGCTGATCAAGGAGATGCTGATAGTGTTGATGAGGGATTTAATAAAAGTAAAACTGCATGGGACAAACTCGTTGGAGATGATATATTAGGTAACGGTCAGAATGCTGGTATAAAAAGTGCAGCAGAGGAACGAAGATTCTTCTCTATTCCAAATAAGTTTGAAATCGATTTTGTACGTTTAGGTGCAGATCAATCAATAAATTCAGTACCACATATAACACCGAATCTACATTTTAAAATAATGCCTTCAGTCTGCAGTGGTATTACTCTCAACTATACTCCAGACAATCAATATAATGCACTAAAGAGAGTTGCAGCTGATGATTCCAATGATCCTACGGTCAGGTCATTAAGCGTACCAGCAATTATTATGAACCTATCATTTACAGAAGTAACACTTCTTACAGCAGACAACTGCACACAGGGATACTAATGTCTTATTTTTCTCACCTACCAAATGTATATGTTGGAAAAGGTATCACCGATGATGATGCCTTTACACACGACCTTGTTAAAAATATCTTCAGAAGAGTTATAATAAGAGAAGATATAGACCAATATGTAACTCAATTTGAGTTAAAAACATTACCTGATGGTATAAGACCAGAACAAGTTGCAGAAGCGGTATGTGGTAGTGCTTATATGGACTGGTTAATTCTTCTAGTAAACAATATAACTGATATTTACGAGCAATGGCCTAGAAGAGAATCCGATCTACAAAATTATGTAAATGAAAAATATGATAACGATCCAGATGATTTACACCATTGGGAAACACGTGAAGCAATATGGGAACAAGCAGGATTTGAAGATATTACAGTTATTGAAAAAGGTCACGAAGTTAACGAAACTTTCAGAGCAGTAATGCCTGATGGAACAACAAGAACCAAAGAACAATCAATATATCCAGTAAGTAACTATGAACACGAATCTCATTTAAATGATAAAAAACGATTTATTAGAATTCCTACTCAGGGTCTAATTAATAAAATAGAAAGTGAAATTGACGAATTACTTGCTTATGAAGATCATAGAGAATTAAATGACGAAAATGATAAATTTACACCATTAAGTGTTGCACAAAGATTCTTAAATACAAAAGGATACGTTTCTGGTTCAGAAACAATATCATTAAGTCAACTTGGTACTATAGTATCTTATGATAACGGTCCTGGAAGTTCAACCATAAAAATTGGTGACGAATCAACTACTACGACTTCAACAAGTACTACTGAAACTACAACAACCAGTTCTAGCACTACAACTACAACTACAACCACCACTACAACTAGAATTCAAACATTTGATGGTGGTGATGCAGCAACTGCCTCATATTAAAAAAAACCCTACACACGAAAAAATGTGCCGAGTTTTTTTTGCGCTTATATGGGAATAAAAAGTCGAATAATATATGACCCCCCCCTCTTTATTCCTGCATGGGACTACCTGTCCTGTACCGTGCGTTAACAAACATAGTTTCAATCTCTAGGATATAATTTGTATCGATCCACCTAGACTCTTTAATCTCATCCATTGCAACGGATGCTTCGCAATATTTGCTTAATGTTTCTTTTCCGTATTCGGTATAGTACTTAGACGGTTGAGCACCATGAAGATTATCGCCTGACATTGGATTGTGTTGAATTCTACATACTATTTTATATTAGGAAACCCCCATAAAGGGGGTTTTTTTATAATGATTTAAGTATTGCGTAACAGTTATTTATCGACTCTTATCATTTTATATGATTGTTCTTCATACTCAATACGTATGAAAACTCTTCTTCCTTTGTTAGTACAAGTAGATCCTCTGTACTTAAGTCCTTCATCTAATACTGCAATAGAATTAGCAAGACTCTCAATCTTTATATTCTCTGATGAATATGAGGTATTACTATCTGCAATTTCAAGTACTCCATCATTACTATTAACATAATAAATTGCAGTCTTTCTTGTACTAGTAGTATACTCTTGATGTATTATACTATCTGTATTTGCAATAGAGATTGCTTTAACAACAAATGGTTTAGAAACTTTTAATGCAGCCATCAAAGGATCTAATATCAAACATGTACCAGCAGCAATTTCTCTATCTGGTTCTGGGTTCTCACCCTTAGCAGAATAAAAAACATGCTCATACTTACATGATGGATCTTCTGATGAATAGAACCAAGGAAAATGATTTCCCATTATATAAGAATGTATAGCACCTGCTTCCTTCTGTGGAAGAAAATCATCATAAACGTTCATTTAAAATCTCGGTATCTTTTGTACTAGTGGAAGGACTTCAGTCTCTACTTTCTCTGCAATCTTATCAACTATACTTATATCTATGTCCATAAACGGTGGGATGATACCGAGTAGTCTTAGAGTCCCATCTAAAAACAATGCTAAACAAGTAAAACCGAGAATCATACTAATAATAGTAGCTTCTCGGTTATGTTTACGCATAGACTCTTCATCTATCCTTCTAGCTTCTTGTAAAGCATCAGCAATTAATACATCCACTTGTTCTTTTGTGTAACAAAGACGAGGTAAAATTTTCCTGACAGCTTCTTCAGTCATGGATTACCCTCCATCAATGTCACATCCTATGACACTACCACCAACTATTCCAAGAGGAATTGCCCACCAACGTCCATCTCCTTGAGATAGTGCTGCTGCAGCACCTCCACCTAAAATACCACCAAGAACTGCTCCGTCACTACACTCATTACCGTCAGGTGATGGTGGTCTTTGATAGATTGGTCTTGGTTCTCTTTCTCTAGGGGGTGATGATCTCCATGGCCTACATGGTACTTCAATAGTATCATGCCATGACTTAACATATCCTGGACTGTTTGCTGTGCCAGGAACATACTCTTCTCTATATTCTTTGCGTATACATTTTCTCGATGAAGACCAGCCTGGTTGTGACTCGTACGCTTGAGCACTACCAGCAATCAAAAATGGAAACAATAATAATGGTGCTAGTTTCATAATTCTCCTGTTAATATACTTATTATAACAGCACAAGGAGGATATTAAGTCCTCCTTGTGCCAGTTTATAATCAGTCCTCCTCTGCTAATGACTGAAAGTATGAGAGGGTATCACTTTCAGATGCTGAAGCAGGAGGTGCTGTTGCACCTACTTTTTCTCTGAAATCTGATACTTCTTTACCCCAATTAGCAGGTACTACTTCCTCTTCACTCTCATCAACAGCAACTGGTGCTGGTCGGGTAGCATTCTTACCCAATACCAAATTCAATCTTGATTTCAATTGCTCATAAGTTTTGAAGTTCTTAGCAGCTTCAAACTCAGCAAGTGAATAAGACTGTTTCCAGATCTCCTCTAATTCACCATCATCAAATCCACCTAACGTTGCAGGTGCAGCGAACTCTGACTTATCATAGTTCCAATATCCATCAACCTTTCTAATCTTAACCTTAAAGTCAGCACCTTTCCATAGATTAAATGGATCAAGTGGTGTCTCGTCAGCAAAAGCAGGTTGCATTGCTTCGACAAGTTTATCGAAGATCTTCTTACCATACTTATAAAGGAAGACCTTGCCTTCATTCTCTGGATGTGCAGGATCTGACACAACATAGATGTTAGAGTAGTAAGAAAGCTTACGCTTCTGTACTCTAGCAGTTGCTTTATCCTGTTCACGACCACTGTTCCAGAGTTCTCTGTTCAGTTCTCCAACGGGATCATCCTTACCTATAGTAGTAAGAGAGTTCTCGATGTACCACTGACCACCAGGACCCTTGAAAGAGTGTGACCAGATCTTTGCCCAAGGCATATCCTCTCCGTCTGGAGCAGGAAGGAATCTAATAACAGCATAACCGTTACCAGACTTGTCCAACTCAGGTTTCCAAAGACGCTCATCAGCACCTCCACCACCTTGAGGTTGGTTTAGTTTTTCTATCTCTTGTGTCAGTTTACTAAGAGTGCTACCAGCAGAGGCAGCTTTCTTTAGTGAAGCAAATGACATAATCGTATTCTCCGTATTGTGTGTATTAATGCTACTGTGTAATCGTAGCATACTATTTAGGTCTTGTCAATCACGTTCTGATTGACTTTTTTCTGCTCTTCCTAACGTAACGAGCATAGCATCCATGCAGTCCAAGAGACTAGCATATCCAAATGCTTGAGACAAAGCATCAATCCTTACCCTCATGTCTGCTGCCTCAGCATCTTCTTTAGATGCTAAAGTTAACCTAGTATAAAAATTTCTCTGCTTATCTATCAATACTTTACACTTATCAATGTGTTCAATTCTTGCTTCTGCATCCATCTTATGAAGATGATTAGTCATAGAAGCTATCTCATGATAAGTATTAAATATATCATTCAAATTTTCCTGAACTTGTTCTGATTCAAAGAACGTTGCCTCTGTCATAAGGGTAAGACTCCTTTAGTTGTTTGCTTCATATAATTAAGACGTTGAGCTTCATGCTTCAGTCTTTCTTTTAATGGTTTTGATATAAGTTTTGGTACAGTTTCTATTTCAATCTCATTCTCTTGACAGTAAGTTACTACTGCTTCAATGTAAGTAATGAGACCACTGCTTTTATGTACCAACCTTTCAATCTCTGCAGAGAATTTGGTTGGAGTTAGGAATTTATCTTCAAGTAAATTTTCTTTAGGCATTCTTTCCCCTAACAAATTCTTCAATGTAGGACTTAAGTAATTGTAGATAGTCATCAAGATTGTATTTCTGAAACACTTGTATAGACCCATCTTCAACCGCAATGAGTGTGACAATTTTCTTTACCTCAATACCTGTACGTTCGAGGAACATCGCTGCGTATGCAGTCTCTTGAACAAAGTAATGTTCAACCCAGTCCTCTTGCTTTTCTTTAGTGGAGGTTTTAAAATCAATTACTGCTAACTCACCATCAAACTCTGCAATGCAGTCTACACGACCAGCAAGTCCAAGGTAATGTGAGTATAGGAAAGTTTCCAAACAGTGTATGTTATCAATGCGGTCAAGAGTAGTCTTTGCCGACTGAAACATTCTAACAGATAATGGATTATTTTCCAAGTATATTTCAAGATTTAATTTATCTTTAATATAATCTTCAGTAATACTATGGAAGGCAGTACCTCTTTGAGTTGCTCTAGCAGTTATTTGATTAGCCTCATGCTCACCTACTTTCTTTCTCCAACCTGCGAAGAATGCTGCGTTCTTAAACGATGTGATTGAGGTAACACTCGGATAGTATTTATCCGCACCAGGAATAGGATAGAATCTTACTCCATCCTTATTAATTGGTTCAACTTCTATCGGTTTGATAGGGTCATCAACAAAGGTAAAGCTCATTAGAAACCAAGATTGTATTTTGTTATTAAGTATTGCTTGACTAGACCAGACCTTACGATGTCATCTATGCCAAACTCAATGCAAGCAAAGTCCTTCATTTCCTGAAGGATTTGTATGAAGTCTGATATCTTAGACTTCTCTGCTTCTCTTGTTAGATCTGTCTGAGTGATGTCACCACAGAACATAATCTTAGAGTCTTCACCTACTCTTGTTATTATACTATCTAATTCATGAAAATTCAAGTTACTAAACTCATCAACTATTACAATAGCATTATCTAATGTAGTACCTCTAATGAATGAAGTACTCCAAAAGTCAATGGTCTCTTGAGATCTTAGATTATCATACAACATCTCAAATGAATTATCATCAGGCATACCAAACATATACCTCACCATATTCTTGTAAGGTATTTGATATAGGTATGACTTATCTTCATGATCGCCAGGAAGAAAACCAATCTCTCTAGTAGGTACTAATGACCTTACAATGTATATCTTATCGTAAGGTGAAGTATCATCTAGTACCTCTTGTAATGCTAGGTAAAGCATAATAAATGTCTTACCTGTACCAGCAGCACCATGCAACAGAAGATTCTTACCTTTCTTATACTCATCGAAGGCAAGTGTTTGATTATCAGTAAGAGGTTTGATCTCGGTCATGTATGACCTATCAATAGGTTTCTTTCTCTTCATCATCTTCTTAGACATCGGTTGAATTGGTGCAGTACCATTACCGTTGGATTTCTTCTTTGCTCTTGGCATTATGTAAAGCGACTCAGGTTTGCAAGTGGATGTGCCTCTTGTACTTTAGACATGACTTCCTTAAATCCATCAGAAGATTTAGGTTTACCATAAGTAGCAGAGGTTGCTTGGTTTCCAAAGTATCTTTCTAACTCTGGATGTTCTTCTTTGAACTCATCAAGTTTAGTCATCGACATACGGTGTTCAGTAACCTCACCTGTTTCCGTATTAATAAAATCGTAAGTAGGCATCTCTGGTATGTGTTATTTGGTGTGTACATATTCTAATGCTTCAGCAATGATAGGGAATTGTTCTATGAATATCCCTCTTACTGCTTCTGCAATATCCATGTGTTCCTTTTGGGTTCCATGTGCAGAACGTAAATCTATGTAGTGGATCCACGAACGTATACTTCCAGTCATATACAATTTAGTTGGTGTAGCAAGAGGTAGTACAAATCTTGCACACTCCTTAGCAATACCAGCATCAAGCATCTCTTTATATAATTTCATTCCATCAACAAAATGTCTTTGCATTTTAATTTCAAAGTCTTGTTGTGTTAATGGATCTATATCATCAATACTATTCTGACGATTCTTATCATCCTGACGACGTAGTTTAGGTAATGGAATTTCTTTAGCAAGCATACTACTATCAGCATACCTCTGAGAGAACTCTTGGTATGTAAATGATCTATGCCTTAGTATCTGTGCAGCAAGACCACGAGTAGTCTCAATCTCCACAGTCATGTGTGCTTGCTCAAAGACCGACCAGTGACCATGCTTAATACAATACTTTAATAGTCCAGCAACCTTTGGGTTGTCCTGATTCTTAGGATTAGATACCCTAGCAACATAACCAATAGTTTTCTCTGCGTCAGGAGTCACAGAGATCAATGATACTTTACTCATCGTAATTTACATCCTCATGATTAAATAAAATGCGAGACATTATATAAAGACCAAACGCCTTTAGATAACCTATAGTAGGAAGACCAAATAAACCTGGCATTATCCAGTTCCATAATAGCATAAGAACTACTGGTCTAATAAAATTTGCTGCTGCTTCAGCACCCCTTTTAATATCATTTGCTTCCTTCTTCTTTTTCTCTACTTCAGGATCTTTCTTCTGAAAGTATACACTCATTTTGTCTTTGGTTTTTTGGGTGCTTTTGCTTTCTTTGGTGGGTTCCATAATGTTGGATTGATAATACCTGCAGTTTGTTTAAAGTTTTTAAAATCTTTTTTGTACTTATCATAGTAATGATCGAACAGTAGTACTTGACTACTTGCCATAGAAATATCGTAAGCAATACGATCTTCTTTTTTATACTCTACTATGTAAGCACTATAAGGTAATTGTTTATTATTTGCAAGTGTTGGATCACAGTCTTCATGTAAGACTTGAATATCACTCACGATCTATTACCCCATTCGATAGCAGGAAATGCTTCTGTCACTACTGCTTTAGTAATACGTTTATACTTTGAGTTTAAGTTACCATCTTTAATAAGACATAACAACTCTGCTTCTTCTTCTGCTAAACCTTCTAGCAACTGAACAAACATTGACTCACGCTTAAGTGACTTCAAACTATCTTGACCACCTTTTACAAAGCGATAGAACCCTTTGTATTCCTGTTCCAAACGAGTGTGATCAGTCCCTACTGGTGCATCATTAGGTGTGTAAGGTACATCACCTTCAGGAAGCATAGAGATAACACTCTCATCAAAGTTCCAAATCAATAAAGATCTTAGAGCTTGTGAGTTATGCTTCTGTAGTAGAGCAATCTTCTCTGCTTTAGTTTTTGCATTAGAGACCTTTCTCAAGACCTCACTAATAAGTAATCTAGGATTACTATTTTCAATTGATTTTGCTGGCATAATTAATCCTCAGTGTCATCATCTAATTCAGTTTCTTTACGTAGGTAAATTAATTCGTCATGAATTATATTACCATTAGCATCCATCATTTCAGGATGTATAACTGCTCTAGCATAGGCAGCGTTTTCAACGTAGTCTTCTACGTACCCCTTTGCTAACCAAGAAACAGTTACCCCAAGGATAAATGCTCCTATAACAACTAAAACAACCAGAGCAATAATGATTGGTTCCATAGTTTTTCTCCGCAGCTATTTTTATTTAGAGAGTTTCTTACGACCTGGTTTTCGATCCAGTTCATATTGCCATGCATCACTTAGTATACCATGAAGATACTTTCGTAACTTTCTTGCTCTTGGTTTGCCTAAGTGACCATATGCTTCTCTAAGTTGGCGGTGTTCATTGTCTGAACCACCTTTAATATATTGTTCTAGATCATACACTAAGAGAGCTAACTCTTTTGCTGTACTAGAATCAATAAATTCTTTCACTTGCTTACGAGTTGCCTTAATATGCTTAAGATAAGTGTAACATTTGAATAGGTACATTTCCTTTTCAAAAGCACAATCAATAGCATGTTCAACAAGGTCGTAAAATTCTTCCATCAGATAAGATTCTTTTCTCGAAGGTATTTAACAGCATCATTACATCCACCAAGATTTTCGTTATTTAAAACGACTTGAGGGAATGTTGATCCTTCACCAAACTGATCATAGAATGCTTTCTGATCAAAGTCAACCCCCAAGTTATATTCAACAAAACTTAAACCTTTAGCAGACAAGACTGACTTGATCCTTGAACAGTATGGACAACCATCCTTTGAATAGACTGTAAAATTCATATGTAATTAGAGAATAAAAAAGGGTATCCGAAGATACCCTTTATTTAGATATTCAGTTCGACTTAGAATGTGAACTTAAGACCAAGCTTAGCACCCCAATCCACAACGGTGTCGCCAGAAGCGTCTTCACCATTGGTAGCACCAGAGATCTCTCCGTATACATCAGTAGCTTCAGCAAGAGCATAAGAAGCACCAACCTTACCAGAAAGTTCTGTTTCTGTATCGTCAGTAGCATCAGAATGACTTAGTGAAGGACCACCTTGTACATAGTAAGCAACCTTACCTTCAGAAGCAACGCCCTCATATCCGATATGGATATCAGTAGCTGCAGATGAATAGTCTCCATCAGGATAAGAAAGGTTTGACTCAACATTCACATATGGACCAGCAAAAGCTGCACCAGCGAGAAGGAATGGAGATGCTGCAACAGCAGCGATTGTTGATTTGATAGACATGTTTTTGTTTTAAGTATCTCGCAAGGGAAAACCCTGCGGATGATAAGATCCCCGACATGGGATCTTGTATTGCATCTACACAGGGTTACGATTATTTCGAGTCCTTTGTATGATGGTATTTATAATAACATAACTTTACATATCTGTCAAGACTTCCGTACCTCGGTTCTTAACTTTTGTAACTTTTCTCTTGACTCTACCAACATCTCAGCAGTTTTCTGTCTCTCCTCTCGATACCCATCAACATCTGAAGGAAGAACTATGACATCAGCAGGGTTAACTATTGAATCAAATTCAATGTCAGCATCACCAACAACTTCTCTTAGTTCTTGTGTTAGATTTTCTTTTTTAATTTTTGGTAATTCCATTATAGTACCTGAATAACAGCAACAACATCAGGAATTTCTTCCATCAGTTTACGTTCTATACCTTGTTTCAAAGTCATAGTACTCATAGCACATGTTTCACACGCACCACCCAACCGTACTTTAACATATCCTGTTTCATATTCTATCTCTACTAACTGAAGGAATCCACCATCAGCTTCAATATAAGGTACGAGTTCTTCAAGAACCCTTACTACATTTTCTTCTGTTAGTTCCATATGTGTTGCCAGATAGTGTTGTCTCTTAAGGTATTCATATTGATGATCCATTAATAACATACAGCAATACTACTTGCATACTGTTGAGCATAATCTGATGCAAAGAAACTAACATTACATTCATTATAATTACCTTCAACACCATTGTGTGCAGTGTGTAATAATAATTCACCATTGGTAGGTAGGTTAGCAGATACACTTATTGCATTGTTAAGATCTGATAGTGTCCAACTAGTATTCTCCTTGAATGAATTAACCCAGTAATCAAATCCATCTGCCTCTGGCTTCCTACTTATGATAGTAGCATAGGAAGATACAATTTGATCGAAGACCTGTTGATAAGTATAACCTGTCTTGATTGTCATAGTTAACCAAGTAGGAATGTAACTTGTTACATAGTTTCCTAGTAATGTAAAACCATCATTAAACTTAAGGTATCCCTTAGTAGTTCTAGCATATCCAGCAGTAGTAATACCACCAGTAGGTACGCATGAAGGTTCTAACTCATAGTATTCATATCCAGATGCCATCCTAGTATGCCAAAGTAGATTCGGATGATCTTCTTCAATAATAGTTGCGTCTGGTGGGAATGAATCAAGTGATGTAAGTATAACATTACCTAAAGAGTCAGTCAACTTGAATGCCATACCACCTGGATTGGTAGCCCAATTATCATTACCTGTACCATTAATGACATTAATACATAACTCATGACCACCTGCTGCAACATTATTAATAGTATAGAAAGTACTACTAGTAAAAGCACCATTCCAAGGTGCTACATTCTGTCCTATAGATCCTAAGTTAGTACCATCCCATATAAATTCTGCCCAGTTATCTGCCTGAACCTCAAGTATCATAGTACTTGGGTTAGTAACAGTAACAGTCCAACAACCATTGTGTGTGATACCAGATTGAGTCTCAGTGTTTGATGGATATACTGCATACTGATCCATAAAATCTGACCATGCAGGATGAGGACCAGATCTAACCCACTGAGGTGTAGTTGGTATTGTACATGGAGCACCTCTACAAATTAAAAGATACCATCCACCTGGATTATCTGCCCATGCATATGGATCTCCAACTAATCTATTCCTAACTTCAAACTTTATTAAATGTGTTCCAGGTATTAGTGTAAGAGTAAACGTTTCTCCACCCATACCATTTGTATAAGTAACCTCCTTATTGATAAGTAGATTACCTAAAGGATCAATCCAAGTCATCTTACTATCATTATCAGACTCTACTTGGAAAGTGACTGTAATCTCTGAAGCTATATCAATAGTAGTCTCAGCAAACTGCCAACTATTAAGATAAGGATCTACAATCTCATCCGCAGGTTTAACTGAATAGATTGCATAGTCTTTTAAGAACTGCGTCCAAGGAACTGCTGGATTATTAGGTGTCCCTATCTGAATCCAGTTAGTTGTATTAGTACCTTCATTAGCATTAGTAGTACATTTTAATGAGTTTGCAATCTCAGCACCACCATCATTATTAGTAATTCTCCATGCAATACCAGCAGGGTTTATCCACCACCTATCTCTCCATCCAAAGTCATTGGTTACGTTAACAGTTATCTTTAAAGTACCTGATGATAAAGTAGATGTTGCTGTGTATGGTGTAGTATAAGTACCTGTATTAAGATTACCTCCAGTAGCATTAATCAAAGCAGTTGAATTATCATTCAATATAACCTGACCTTCCATGTCACATCCAAATGTGAAACCATAGGTGTCTCCTACAGGTATAGAAACTAGATAAGTAACACTCTGAGGTTCTCCAGGTAAAGTACATACCTCTGGATTAACCCAGACAGAATAATTATTTGCTTGTTCGTTCCACCACTCTGGACTATCAACATTGAAAGTCACTGGAGATGACTTTGCTCTCTTATATTTTAATGTATATGTACCGTCTTGCTTATAAAATCTTTTAGGTTGAATATTAATATCATTATCAAAAGGAGAACATGAATCAACATCCATTATAGGAGTGAAAAATGTATCAGTTAATCCAAATATTTCACCTGGATCCCAAGGCTCAGATGGAGGGTATGGTCTATTGTATTCATCATGACAATCAAATAGCGTACCATCAGGTGCTACCTTACACTTCCTACCTATCCTAATCAAAGGAGGTGGATAAGGATCACCAGGAGGGCAAGGACCATATTCACACAACCAAGGTGGATATATCCATCCTTCTGGATCTGGCCACGGATCTGGGTCTTCTTCACCAGCAAATTTCGGATTGGCATTAAACCAATCCGTCATTAGAGGATCGCAAACTGGTCCTGGATTTCCTTCAGGATAATAATATGCCATTTACATATTAATTTTTAATTATTTATTTGTCTTCCGTTGATCTAAAATATGTTCTAACAACTTCTATCTGATCATGATACCTAGCAATCTTATCTAACTCACATTGAATTGCTTCAGTAATATCTGAATGCTCTCCAATACCTGCTGGATGTTCTAGATAAACATTAACGTTTGCCTTGTGCTTTTCAATTTCCCCACTGGCATGGGCTAGCACCGCCTTGATAAGTGATTCTCTCATGTATACCTCTTGCGTGATTGTTATGTTCGAGTAACTTATTATACCACACCATGTCAGATAAGGGAACCTCTCTACCCAAACGTATCTTACATGCGATTATACTAAACCGTAATCGGTAATCTTTGCTTAACATCTTCTATTGCTGCTGGCAAAAGTGAATACTCACGACGTTGTATTGCTTTAGTAAGTGAGATGACATCATCATCTGGCATGATAGGTACTTCTCCTTGCATGATGATTGGACCACCATCAAGTTCTTCAGTTACATAATGTACAGTGCAACCTGTAACATCATCACCACTATCTAGGGCTTGTTCAACAGCATTTAAACCTTTGTACTTAGGAAGTAATGACGGATGAACATTAATAATAGGACAATGAAACTGAGAAGGTTTCTTAAGTACCCTCATATATCCTGCAAGAATTATAAGATCAACATTCCATGCTTTAAACATGGCAATCATTTTATCTTCATCCTTATAATTAACATGGCAATAAGGAACACCAAATTTATTTGCTCTCTTAATAGCACCACACTTTTTCTTATTAGTTAACATTAAAACAACTTCATCTTGATTACAAGTACGAAGGATGTTCTCGAAGTTGGTTCCGTTACCAGAACACATAACACCTAATCTCATTGTAGATACTCCACTATCTTAAGGATGCCATAGGCAGTGAATACTTGGGGGATAATAAATGCTACCATTGCTACTACCCAAAAGACATAGTAATAGTTTTCTTTATTCTGTGTTCTCATAATGGTGGATACTCCTCGCTTGTAACTTTTTCAGTTTTCTTAGTCTTAAAATCTTCCATCAATCTTTGAACTTGTTTCTTATCAAGTCCAGCAAGTTGTTCACAGTTTTCTAAACAACGATAGATACATTCCCTATCAGAAATGGGTGGGGCAATCTCCCACCCTTGCTCATCATAGTACTTCTCACCCTCAGTAACTTGTGCTTCTACTTTAGCAAGATCATGTCTTGCCTTAGAAGGATTCTTGTAGTTATGGCTTGTACTCTGGTTCTGGCTCATTAATACGATGTTTAAAGTGTTCAGTGTCAAAGTAGGATACACCAGGAGGAGTGGGATCATCGTATGCCATCTTTAACTTACGTTGATACTCACGTTCATTAAGAACTTCATTGATAAGGATCTTCATTTCCTTAACATATTCAGGAGTAAACAACCTACGAGGATGAATCATCATAGGTTTATGTTCCTGTGGTTTGCCACTTGGTTTGTAATTAGGATCAGCAGGACCACTCATCCCTTGAGTGTCAATCTTGCTCATCTTCCCTCCTTGTTATCCAATCTCTATACATTCTACCATACATCATCCCCTCATGGGATTTTATATCAGCACCATCTAATAATTCTTTTTCTCTTTCGGTTAGATCACTAACCATTCCTTTGTACTCTTGCTCCCATTTAGGAACATCTTTAATCCATTGTTTAGGCATAGTATAAAATGTACAATCGACTTATTTAGACAAAAAAATACCCCGAATTTTTTTCGGGGTATCTGGGAATCAAAAAGTGATTTTGGTTTTAGCCAACAGCAGGTGCAATGAGTGCAACTTCAGATGAACCAGCAGATGCTAGGTCAAGTGGGAAGTTGTGAGCATTACGCTCATGCATTACTTCCATACCAAGGTTTGCTCTGTTAAGAACGTCACCCCAAGTAGGAACAACCTTACCTGATGCATCAACAACCGATTGGTTGAAGTTGAATCCATTCAAGTTGAATGCCATTGTACAGATACCCATAGAGGTTAACCATACACAGATAACAGGCCATGATGCTAGGAAGAAGTGAAGACTTCT
>MDTE01184355.1_pt1 | contig 25257 bp, 28 predicted proteins | sample 811231 | NCBI WGS metagenome assembly MDTE01 (sample SAMN05326651, study PRJNA326480) | marine metagenome | isolation source: seawater | place: Indian Ocean: Red Sea | collected 2010 | reverse complement strand
GGGCGAAGTCGTAACAAGGTAGCCGTACCGGAAGGTGCGGCTGGATCACCTCCTTTTAAGGGAGACAAGTGGAGAAATTAACTTAGTTGTTTATTTCTTTAACTAGGCGAGGCTAAGTTAAAATTAATTGAAAAGTAGAGTAGAAGTATGATCATGGATTTCTTTGGAAGTTCATAGAGGAACTCCTTTACTTGTAGATTAGTTTATAAAAATAACTTAGCTGTTACTTTTTAATAAAAACTTTTGAAATTTGATGTCTTTAACTTTCCACTATTGAGTTGTTATTTATCAAAAAGACTCTTTATTGTTTTTAAGCTATATTGTAATTCGTTATCATTAAACGATAATCTCTATAATGATCTGATCAATTTTTTCAAAAATTATGTTTATAAAAATCTCAAATAGTCTATTGATTTTTAAAAAAATATTATTTCTTATTTTGATAATGTTTTTAGTTTCATGTACTGGAATCGTTGAGAAATCGCCTGCAAGAATTTCTTTAGAAGGATATTTGAAAAGCTTAAAAAATAGTGATTATGATAGTGCATACGAATATTATTCAGATGAAAACAAGGCGAATTGTCCAAAAAATGAATTTAAGAAAAATGCTGATGATGTTCAAGAAATGATGGATCATTCGAGATTAATTTTTAAGAATGAAAAGAAAGTTGGAGAGAAGATAAAAATCAATTTTTTAATTCAGTTCGATGATACAGAAATGGATTTGTTTGATAATGCAATAGTAGATCCATATCTAGATAGTGAAACAGTACAGTTAATTTTTGAGAACTCTGAATGGAAAATTGATAATTTGATTTGGCCAATCGATTGGTGTGATAGAGGAGAGAATAATAGATGAATTTTCCGAAAAGGTTATTAATATATGTAATTCTTTTGGTGACCTTAAATATATTTTGTTGGAGTTTTGTTAATCTTTTAGGTTGGATTTTTGATCTAAATAATAATCTTACAGGGCCTGAACCTACTATGATTGCTCCATTCTTAGCAGGTATTATAGTTGCTTTACCTATTTGGATATTTACTTGGAGATTCGCACACAGAATTTCTATTTCTAATCTGTCAGAGAGTAATTCAAAAATAAGACATTTGTATTTGAATGTCGTATTAGGGATTTCTATAATAAATATTGCCCTTTTTTCTTATAGATTTATTCTAGATTCTCAACAACTTTTTAATGAATTTAGATTTGGTTACATTGCCTCATTAATTGTTTGGTTACCTATATTTTTAATACATATAAGACCAGCTCAAAAAGAATGGTTTTCTGATGATTATCGAGCTAGAATTCATGAATTATTCTTGAATATTACTTTTTTGATTTCTTTAATATTAATTTTTATATCAGGAAGAGAAATAATTCTTGAATTTATGAATTATGTTTTAAGGTTAATTTTCCCTGAAGATGTCTTAATTGGATCTAATGCATTTGACTATAAACCTGAAGATATTTCCAGGTTGATTACTGGAGCGGGTTTATGGTTTTATGCTTGGAATTTTAGAATTAAGAAATCAGATTTAGATTTTCGTACTGTAGATATATCTGTAATATCTGTTTCTCAGATTTTTATATTCTTTGTTTCTTTATTCGTTATTTTAGGACAGTTTATAGAGCTTTTGCTTGGATTAAATAATATTCAGGAATCATTTATTGGAAGATTTGAGTTTTTTCCAGAAGTTTTTAGTTTTTCAATAATGAGTATTTTAATTTGGTATTATTATTCTTCTAGCTTTATTGAAACAAAACCTCGAATAAAATTCTTTGATGTTTATACACCTATAAATAAATGGATTTATAGATATTCTGTAAGAGCTATGGCAGTGATTTTTATTATTGCAGGAACTGTTTCAGGTTTGTCATTTGTATTGGGATTACCAATTCAATTTACTAAACCAGATTTATTACTTTCTGACCAACAAGGATGGGAAACTGGTGTCCTTTCTGCATCTATATCAGCAATGATAATGGGTTTATCAGTACTGGTGTATATAAATAATAAAATAAATAAAGATATTTCTGTTGAAGAGCAAAAAAACAAAGTTCAAAAATCTTATGTCTATTTTGTAGCAATTTTATTCGTGGTTGTTCTTATAACTGCTCTAATAGCTATTTTGACAATTGTTATCAATGATTTGTTGAGTGGAGAGATTGGTCTTACTACTCTTAATATTATTAGATGGCCATTGTCTTTTGCTGTAAGTTCATTATTTATTTTATATTTTTACAGGAAGAATATTTCTTCTCAATTCAGAACTTCTAATATTACTTCAGTAAAAGAATATAATGTGGAAATTTTTGATTCTGGTTCATTACAGAAGAACAAAGAGCAATTATCTAAAATTTTTAAGGTGAAGAAATGGAACTCAATAGAAAATGTTGGAAAATTTAGTATAAATAAAAACCAGATTGAAAATATTACTGATGAGTTAGAGAAACTAGGTTCTAATAAAGACTATATATTGATTGATGGTGATAACGAAAATATTTGGGTTTTTTACTACAATAATTGATGTAAATTTGATAGAGTTATTCGGTTATTTGTTTTTAAGGGCTGGTAGCTCAGTCGGTTAGAGCGCTACTCTGATAAAGTAGAGGTCGGATGTTCGAGTCATCCTCAGCCCACCATTGATTCTAAGTTCAAATAAGCCTGTTTTACGCTAACTGTTGCGTTTCCTAAAAGTAGCATTGACCACTTGAGCATGAAATTTTACGTTATTCTTTGCGTTGTCCAGGAAGTGCCGACCCTTGCGCCCTTCACATATATACAATAGGGATTTCTAAATAAGGAGTGCCGATAGGCATTGGGGGACTATTATATATATATGTGCTACTGAGAGTGCTGAGAATTATTTTTTAATTTCTATTTTACCAACCAATTTGCCAATCAATGCACCAAAAATTCCTGAAGCAAAATTATATAGAATAGCCACAATTATTCCATACACAAAGCCAAATATTGCAAATAGTGATGGCATTCCTATTAAAGCTAAAAATGCCAGTGCTGTACCGTAACTTAATCCTGGAGTTTCTGAAGAGCTAACCCATCCTATAGTTACAATTATATCGATTATAGCTCCGCCAAATGAGTACAAGATTCCAAGGATTAGACCTACAAGTCCCATTTGAACAGCTTGTAATCTTGCGAAGAAAAGTATTCCAATCTTATTTGAATATGGCATATCCACATCTTACATAATCCAGATATTTATGTGGAGAGAAGGGGATTAAAAATTTATCTTTTTAGCAGAAAATGTAAATTTTATTTAAAATAATATACATGCCCAAACATTTAGATAAATTTAAGAAAACGATAAATGACATTAAAAAAACATGTGAAGATGTTTTTGAAGAACTAGGGCCAGGGTTTGAAGAGTCAGATTATCAAATGGCTATGTCTCTAGAGTTTTCTAAATCAAAAGAATTTGAAGCTATAAGAGAAATTAGTGTAGAGCTTTTTTATAAAGATCAGTACCTGAAATTTGGAGAATTAGATTTTTTAATTTCGCCTAAAAAAAATTCTAAGAATTATCCATTGCCCTTCTTTATTGAAACAAAAGTTGTTAATAGTGAATCTGTAGACCCTTATGATCAAATCCGGAGATATTTAATGAGTTTGCCAAAAAATAGCAGTTCTTTAATTAATCAAATCGAAATAGCAGCTTTAATTGTTTTTGGAAAAAATTCAAAGATTGAAAAAGGTGAAGTATTAGAAAAGGATGGGAATGAGATACTTAAAAGAGAGCCAAGTTTTATTAAAATGCCTCCTACCAAGGTATATGTCAACTGCTATTACTATGACAATAAAGAAAAAGTAATTAAGTTAATAGATGATTTATTTTAAATAAATATTAGGCCAATATTTTTTCATTATTTTCCGTTCCTATTTTTAATCTCATTAAATTTTTTATTAGTACGATGAACAATTGCATTAATAATCAATATAATTATAGTAGGTAACCATAACCACATAAATTCACTCTTCAGCACATCAAAGCCTTGCTCAGTAAAAAAAATTTTAGGGTTAAGCACAGCAACTTGTAGCGGATTAAATGAGAAAAAATATCTGTCATTTATAAAGGGGGCAAAATAAGCAATTCCGTGTCCTCCATTAGTAAACCCATCAAGTAAACCATGTGATGCAATAATTAAGGTAAAGTAAGTAGCTATTAATAAGTTATTTTTACTAGAAAATTTTTCACTTCGAAAAAATATAATAGTAATTAATATAGCCATTATTAAAGCAAAAAATAATGAGTGAGTTATTCCTCTGTGTCCCATTACATGTGCATATGGAATTCCTAGGTAATAGCCTATTACATCCAAATCAGGCAAGCTTGGGCAAATAAACGATAATATCCAAAAACGGATTTTAGTCTTTTTAAATCTTTCAGATCCAAAAATTTTTCCAGCGGCAACACCTAGTAATGAGTGAGAAAAACCAGTCGGCATATTTATTCCTTTCTATAAAACTTACTTAATTGTTCATATTGACCTTATTTTCTTACATTTAATGATTATCAAACTATTCGATTTATTACAAAAGTTCCATCATTCCATGTAGGTTCTTCTTCAAGAAATTCCATTATTTCCAAAAAATTTTTATGTTGTTCTGGTTTTTCAGCATTAGCTCTATATGATTCTTTGTCTTTGAAGATAGCAATTGCAATCAAATCACCTTCATCATCAGGGTTCATCACATACCATGCCACGCCTCCTTCAGGAATAGATTGATCTTGTTTAAAATAATCTATTAGATCTCTTTTTTTTCCTTGTTTTGGTTTTAGACTAAATATACTTCCATACATACAAGTTCTCCTTAATATAAAAATTTTTCAGCTGATATCCCAAATAAAAAGGAAAGAGTGAAATCTCTACCTAAAAAAAAGATATCAGCCAAATAAATTTTATTTCATTAATAATAATTTGGGTAATTGAATCTTTATAGTGAAGAACATCTCTTTTTTCCTGATAATTATTTTCATAACAATTAATATTATTTTGGAGAAAGATAATAAATAGCTCCTCCAACATGAGTTATATATATAGATCCATCAGGTGTTAATGCTAAATCCACAGCTCCAGATATTTTTGTTTTATATAAACTCGAAATCGCATTAACTTTTTCACCGTCATCTGAAAGTTCCACTCGCCAAACTTCACCATTCTTGAAATCAACATATATAAGGTCTTCAATCATTTTGCCATTAAAAGCATTTGAATAGTATTCTCCAATTCCATTTGCAGATAGAAAATCTCCTAATAAAGCTATTGGTTTCTTGTGATTTTCGAAGAGGTTTTCTCCAGAAAAATATGTACATTCATCTTTATTAAATCTTCCACGATTTCTATTGGGGTGGCCATAATAATAACCCTCTATAACTAAATTTAATTCATCTGGCCCATCAACACCTAAATTATTATTTTCTAAACATGAAATAGATTCACCTGGAAAAAATTTACTAGGTCCATTATCAGTGGAATATATTTTACCATTTGAATGAATAACTAAATCAAATGGATTTCTAAATCCTGAAGCAAAAACATTAATATCTCCAGAAATTTTATTTGTTTGATGGGTAGCAGTCTCTGTATCATATTTTATTTCACCATCAAAATCTGGATCGCTTAAATCAGCAACAAGTATTGCTCCTGAAAGAGGTGTTTCATCTCTATCAAGTGGTTTCATAGGAAACCCAGCGTTAGTACTTCCCCCTTGGGCTATAAATAATCTTCCTTTGTGATCAAACGCTATACCATTGTTAGCATGATCTCCGTTTTGGACTGGAAGACCGGATATAACTGTTTCAGGTTTAAATTTTGGTCCTTTTATCTTTGAAATCTTTCCCTGAAAGGGAGGATCTTCAGTTTTTGTATGTAATCTTGAATGAGAAACATATAAAATTATATCCTCAGAAGATTCATTTTGGTTGAAAGTCAACCCCAAAATCTGTTCAAAAGTTCCTGGTTGGACAATATATTCTGCTTCAATAGTCCCTAGTAAAGGCTGCTGAAAAGCAACTATTGATCCATCAAGTTGTCCCACATATAACCTGTTATCAGGTCCATATGTTATAGACGCAGGCATAGTAATTTCTTTAATATCAAGAACATTTAAATCGAAATTAATATCTTTATCTCTTTTTATTTCATATTCTGGTCCACTTAAATTAGTAATAATTTTCTTGGATTGATGAATTACTTTATTTTCTTTTATTGCCTCAGCTTCATCTTGATAATTCTTCACAACACCGATCATTTTTTCTTCGGGCTCTTTTTTAATATTTGAAGTATCATTATTTTCAGATTCAATATTTTCTTTGTCACATCCAACAATTAAAGATGTTAATAACAATATAAATAGTAATTTTTTCATAATTACAAATTATCAGAAAATACCTAAACCTAAAATTTTTACTTTATATATGCTGAGTTAAACACCTATAGTTATTTTTACTAAAAAGTAAATACCAATCCCTAAAAGAATTATTCCTATAAACTTTGCTAAAATTTCTAAATAATTTTTCATTTTATTAACTTAAATCATACTATTGTTATGTTTTATTATATTGTTAATATTTGAAGTCTCTCATAGACTAATTATATGGAAAATTTAATTGTGCAATACGGACTACTTTCTACTGCACAAATTGGTTTGAATGCACATCTTCCTGCATCATATCAATCAGAAAATTCTGAAATAATATCGATATCTTCAAGAAACGCTGAAAAAGCAAAATCAGTTGCGGAAAAACACAAAATTCCTAAATGGTTTGGATCTTACGAAGAACAAATTCTTGATCCAGAAGTAGATGCAATTATTAATTCTTTGCCCAATAACATGCACTGTGAATGGACTATTAAAGCTGCTGAGGCTGGTAAACATATTTTGTGTGAAAAACCATTAGCTGTCAGTGTCGAAGAATGTAAAAGAATGATAGATGCAGCAAAAGCGAATAATGTTATTTTAGTAGAGGCATTTACGCATAGATGGAATCATCATCTAAGAAAAGCTAAAGAATTAATTGCTAAAAAAAAGATTGGATCTGTAACAACTTTGGAATCCTCTTTGTGTTTTAAATCAAACCCCGAGGGGAACATAAGATTTTCAAAAGAATTATCTGGAGGATCTTTATGGGATGCGGGATGTTATGCAGTCTATGCCGCTAGGTTTGTAATGTCAGAAGAACCTATAAGAGTTTTTGGAATTTCTCACGATAATGGAAATTGGGGTATAGATACTAGTTTCGTAGGATTATTGGAATTTAAAAATGGAGCAATAGCCAATATTACATCGGGAATGAATCAGCCTTATAGGTGCCAATTTTCAATAGATGGGTCTGATGGAAGAATTGAAATTCCCGAAATGTTTGATGACTCTGGTCCTATAATTATCAAATATGGAAATGATCGTGAAGGTCAAAACGATAATATAATCTCAACACCATCACCTTATAGATTTGTTGTTCAATTTGATGAATTTTCTCAATGTGTTTTATCTGGCAAAAAACCAGAATTTCCACCAGAAGATGGTATGAGAAATACTAGGGTAATTGAAGCTATGTATGAATCATCAGAAAATGGAAAGATAATTGAAATATAGACAAGTCAATAATTAAGTAATTCTTTTTCTCAATACTTAGATCTTATCCATCCACATAATCTATTGAAAATGATAGTATATTTATTATTAAAATGAATTGAAAGGAGTTGAATATGAGCATTAAAGCATTGATGTCATTGGAAGTAGAAAATTTTGAGAAATTTTTTAATGTATTTAGTAGTTCTAATGCCCAAAAGGCTCGTGATGAAGCAGGAATAAATTCAAAAGTCCACAAGAATGTAGATAAGCCTAATAATGTAATTATTATTTCAGAAGTATGCTGCAAAGAAGTTATTACAGAATTTATGACAACTTCTCAACAAAAAGAACGTATGAAAAATGCTGGTGTATTATCACCACCTACTATTACTTGGTTGGAATCTATTTAATAATTCATCAGGATAGGAATTGAGAATGAGGAATCGAGTAATAATGTAAATAATTAACATGTATAGAGAGTTAAAGGAGTATAGATTATGAAAGTAGCATTAATTGCTCACGGAGACAATGCTTCAAATGTAAAAGATTTATTTTATCGTGAAGGTTTTGAGTTAATAGAAAAAGAATGTACAAATGAAGAAGAGTATATTGAGTTACTAAAAGATGCTGATGGGGCTCTAATATATCTACATCCTCCTACAACCAGAAAAGTAATGGAAGCAACTAATCATTTAAAAGTTGTTAGTAGAGGAGGTGTTGGAGTTGACTCTGTAGATCTTGATGCTGCTACAGAGTTAGGGATTTGTGTATGTAATACTCCTAGTGTAAATACTACTGAAGTTGCAGACCATGCAATGGCTTTGCTTTTATCTATTACAAGAAAAATTTCTGATCAAAATGAACTAGTAAAAAAAGGTTATTGGAGTGAAAACTCAGAATTGATTCAGCCTTTTAGATCAGAGTTAGGAAGAATTGCAGGCAATGTTGTAGGAATAATTGGTTTAGGAAATATTGGTAAGGCTTTTTCAACTAGAATAAAGGGTTTTGGCCCCTCAAAAATTATTTCTTATGATCCTTATATCGATAGAACTACTGCTGATTTATTTGGCGTTGAACTAGTAGATTTAGATATTTTACTAAAAGAATCTGATTTTATTACACTACATGCTCCTTCAAACAAAGAAACTTTTCACATTATTAATGAAGAAGCATTTAGTAAAATGAAAGATAATTGCATATTGATAAATACTGCTCGTGGTCCACTAATTGATCCGTCTGCACTTTTTAATGCTTTAAAAAACAATATTATTTTTGCTGCTGGTATTGATGTTACTGAACAAGAACCAATCTCTGCTGAAGATCCATTATTAAATTTGAATAATTTGATAATCACACCTCATACAGCAGCTTCTTCAAGTTTGGCTAGAGAATTTACGACAAAAAAACAAGCAGAAAATGTAATAAGGATTTTGAAAGGAAAAGCTCCTCATGGACTTGCAAATCCAGAAGTGATAAAAAATATTTTTTTAATGAAAGAAATGGGGAATAATAGATGGGATGATGTTGAATTATTTGATACTTCATTAAATATTTGATTAGATTTTTATGTACTATTGTGATAGTGATATTTAATGAAATTATTTTTTTAAGAGTAAGATTTTCAAATGAAGAATATAGAAAAACAAATCGTTAATATTGGTCTTATAGGTTTAGGTAATATAGGAACAAAAGTTGCTGAAGAATTATTACAAAATGATAAATTTAATCAAATATTTAATCTTAAAACCGTATTAGTGAGGGATTTGGAAAAATATTATAATCTTGCTTTAAAAAATAAAAAGTTTAATGTAGGGAATCGTAAAATCGCATTTGATCTGGTTGATGTGCCAGAGAAAATTATTGAAGATGAAAATATAGATGTAGTTATAGAATTGATAGGAGGAGTAGAACCTGCTTCTGAATATGTTAAAAAATCTTTAATTGCTGGAAAGCATGTTATTACAGCAAACAAAGAGTTAATTTCAAAGCAAATTGACGAATTATTACATCTCTCCAATAAATATAATTCAAAAATCAAGTTTGAAGCTTCTGTGGGCGCAGGGATACCAATTATTGAATTAATACTCGAATTAAGTAGACAAAATCAAATTAGAAATATTAGAGGAATTATTAATGGTACATCAAATTATATTTTAAGTAAGATGTCAGAAGATGGCTCCAATTTTGAAGATGTGTTAAAAGAAGCTCAAAATTTAGGTTTTGCTGAATCAGATCCTACTAATGATGTTGATGGTTTTGATGCGAAATTCAAGATTGCTATCTTGGGAGCATTAGCATTTAAGTCAGAAATTCCTCTAGAATCAGTTTATGTTGATGGAATCAGAGGAATTACTAATAAAGATTTTGAATATGCAAAAGAACTCGATCTAAATATCAAACTTCTTGCATTTGCTGAAAAAGAAGGATCTACAATCTTCGCTAAAGTACATCCGATTCTAATTCCTATTAATGATCCTATGGCAAAAGTAGACAGAAATTATAATGTAATAGAAATCGAGGGAGATTTAATAGGAAAATTATGGATACAAGGTGAGGGTGCTGGAAATAATTCTACTACTAGTGCTGTTTTAGGAGACCTGATGAGTCTATTTGATTCGAGACAATCAGACATGCTAGTTCTCAATCAAAACTTAAAAATCAGAACCATAGATCAGGATATTAATAAATATTATCTAAGATTAGTTGTGGTTGATCAGCCAGGTGTTTTAGCTCAAATAGCTGAAATATTTTCAGAGAACAAAATTAGTATTGCATCAGTAATTCAAAAAGATCTTTATCCAGATAATCAGTTTGTTGATTTAGTAATAATGACTCATTCATCTATCGAGAAAAATATACAAGATGTAGTGAAAAGCATATCATTATTAAAAGTTGTTCAACAAGATCCTTTGTTAATTAGAGTACAGAGTTGATTTGTTAATCCTAGTAGGAGAATATGGAAAACCAATTTAAGATAGAATTATTGGATGAACTAAGAACGGAAGTTACTCATTTATCGACAGATACAAAGTTGATTACTGATGCTCCATTAGATAATCAAGGATTAGGTAGGACTTTTGCTCCTACTGATTTATTAGCTGTTTCAGTAGGAAGTTGTATGGTGACAACTTTGGGAATTGCTGCTAATCAGTTCGGATTGAAATTAGGAAAAGTCACTTGTTCTGTAAAAAAAGAAATGAATCAAAGTCCTAGACGAGTTAAAAAAATAGAAATAACTATTACTTTTCATGACAATATTCCTGAAAAACATAGAAGAAATTTAGAACTCTCAGCATTAAATTGCCCTGCACATCAAAGCCTATCTGATGATGTAGAAAAGGTTGAACAATTTATATATTCATCAGACTAGAATATTTAATTATAAAAATAGTAATACTTATCCATTATTAGTTAGGTTAAGAAATTGAATTTTATATATTTAATAATATTTGCTTATTTAGTAGGATCGTTACCGTCTGCTTTCATAATAAGCAAAATTAAAGGTATTGATATCTTTAAAGTTGGGACTCAACAGGCAGGAACTACAAATGTATTTAGAGTAGTTTCACGAAGATTAGGTGTTTTGGTTTTGACTTTAGATATTTTAAAGGGAATTACAATAATATTTATTGCCGATTATTTTTCTGTATCTCACATAGAATTTTTATTTGTCTGTCTTTTCTGTATTTTTGGTCATTGGAACTCTGTTTTTACTAAATTTAGAGGAGGAGACGGACTCGCTATTCTTATAGGTTTAATGTTAGGGATTTCTGTAATATCTTTTTTAATTTGTTTTATTATGTTTTTGGTTTTATGGGGCACTATTACTAGACATTATGATCATCCAACATTGATTGCTGTTCCTTTTGCAATTATCGTATTTGTGGCACTTACTATATTAACTCAAACAGAAATCACACTAGGTTATATTTTATCTATTCCCTTAGTTGCCTTTTTTGTATTATTTCATAGTGTGGTTCAACGTAGAAGGAAACCAGAAAATTATATTCGATTAAAAGATATCTAGTGTTTTTTATACCTTGATTTTCGTTCGTATAATAGATTTTTATTTACAGATTCTTTAGTATCTTCTATTTGTTGTTCCCAAATTTTTATTTCTTTCTTTAATTTTACTGGATTTGAACTATAAAGTTTTTTTAAATTTTCTATTCCTTCTAAAGTTATTTTTTGCCAATTAGGCTCTGATTCCATCTATTCTAATTCCTTAGGTTTCATTATTTCTATCTTAATCCCATTTGAGTATTAAGTCTTTGTTCTTCGTTAGGTGAACTATATTCTTTTATCCATTTTTCTTCTATTGCTTTCCTCCAATTTTCAGCTAAATTTCTCAATTCTTTTGTAATTTCAGGTTCTTCATCAACTAAATTATTAGACTCACTAATGTCTTCTTCTAGATTAGCAAGGTGAACTTCAGGGACATCTCCATAAGATTCAATTAATTTTCCTTTTAATACTAATTTCCATTTCCCTTTTCTGACTGCAGTTTGATCTAAAAATTCCCAAAATAAAATTCTTTCTTCGTCTTTAGGACTTCCTTTTTCTATTTCTAAAAGACTTTTCCCATCTAGTGAATACTTATCTAAATCGACGCCTATCGCATCCAGTAATGTCGGTGCTATATCCATCGAAGCACATGGTTCGCTTGATACAATTCCTTTTTTGATTTTAGATGGCCAATGCATTATTCCTGGTTCCCTTATTCCACCTTCAAACAAACTTCCTTTATGACCTTTAAATTTTCCTGCTGTACCTCCGTAATAAGGATCAAGATTTCCATCCAACCAATTTCTAGTTTCTCTAGAAGGACCATTGTCTGAAGTGAAAAATGTCAAAGTGTTTTTGGTATGACCTAATCTCTCTATCTCATCCATTATATCTCCTACAGCATCATCCATTGCACTTAACATTGCAGCCATGACTTGTCTATCCCAAGGAAGTTCTGAAAATCTGTCCATGTATTTTTTAGGAGCATGCATAGGATAATGAGGAGCATTAAAGGGTACATAAAGAAAAAAAGGTTTATCTTTTTTGCTCATTTTTCTTAAATAGGCTATGCATTTTTTAGCTATTATTTCAGTGAAATATTCTCCATCCATCCAAACTTCATTGTTATTTTCCCAGAGATCATGAGTAGGGTTAATTTGTGGCATAATGTTATCTTTGGTATTGGCTCCATAGTAATAAATGTGAGAATAGTAATCGACATTCCCTGCTAAAAATCCAAACCAGTCATCAAACCCATGATTATGTGGTCTGGATTTTTCATCTACTCCAAGGTGCCATTTACCAACCATTGCAGTGTTATATCCTTCTGATTTTAACAATTTTGCTATTGTGGGAGTAGTCTGGGGAAGGCCTACTGTTTTTCTGTGTCCTGGAAGAATTCCTCTTATTCCTGTATTACCAGGATATCTTCCAGTAAGCAAAGAAGCTCTAGCAGGACTACAAACTGGACAATTTGTATACCAATCAGTAAACCTAATTCCTTCTGAAGCTAATTTATCTAAAGAAGGTGTTTTAAAATCTGTAGCTCCCATGCATGAAAGATCACCATATCCTTGGTCGTCTGTTAAAAAAACTATAAAATTTGGTCTTTTAGTTGTCATTTTTCTAATTCTTCAATTCTTTTAGATAGATTGTTTATATCTCTGGATATTGATTCAAATGTTGGTTTTAATGCACCCATTAATTCTTTATTAGCTTCTTCTAATTCAGAGATATCAGACTTGAATTTTACTAAAGTCTCATTTAAGACTCTGTCTCCCATCATTTGAACATCTATTATTTTAGACATTTTAGATACTTCAGATTCAAGTGCAGAGATCTTTTCTTTTAATTCTCCCATACCCATCATTTTTTCCATATCCTCATCATGCATCATTGGCATATCTTTCTTAGACTCTAGAGTTTTAATTTTTTCTTCCATATCTGATTTCCATTGAGAATCATCAATTGTTTCTCTACAAGATACAATTAAACATATGAGTATTATTGATAGTAATAATAGTTTTCTCATTACCAACCTCTAGAAAAATTTCCACCTTTCTGACTACATGTTCTGCAGTATTCTGTTCCTGCTGTTAGAATTTCAAATTTTGATCTTAGATTATTCAATATAATAATCTCGAGTAGAACAAAGACTACTAATAAAATATTGAGTAACATTAACAAATATTTTCTATATTCTCCTAAGAAAATATTTAAAAAATTAAGTTTATTCATGTTTTCATGATATCTGAATTAGTTATTTATTTGGGGATTAACTTTTTATTTTTCTATTATTCTCTAATTATTAAATCTTCTTTTATGCTAACACCAAGTCCTGGCTCATTAGGCACCTCAATTTCTCCATTTATAACTTCTAGGTTTTCATTAAATATAAAGAATTTATTTTTATAACTACTTAATGGAGGGTCATTTAACATCTCACAATATGGAGAGTTGTCCCAGGTTGCCAATAAATGCATATGAGCAACCACCCCCAAGTCACCTCCTCCGTGATGAGGAACAATTTCTTTATTGTATTTTTTTGCTATTTCTCCAATTTCAATTAAAGGAGTTATTCCACCCATCACCATAGATTCTGGCTGCAAAATATCATAACTATTTTTATTTATCATTTCGTAAAAATCAGAAATAACAGTATTATTTTCACCACCTGCTATTTTTGTCATATTCATTGCTACTAATTCACTTAGCTCACCAAAGTTATACCTTGGCCTAGGTTCTTCAAGCCAATAACAACCTAATTCATGCATTTTTTGATTCATTCTTTTTGCTCTGTTCAAATCCCAAATTACTCCAGGCTGCCAAGGGTATGGTGATTGAGCTTGATTAGCGTCAACTAAAATATCAAGTTTTCCTTTAGATATTTCTTGGATTTTTTTAATTGTTAAAACATCCAATTCTTCATCATCATGATGAAGCCTCACTTTAATTGCTTTCCATCCTTCTTCAATCATTGATTTAGACATTTCAGCTCTTTCATCAGGATCAGATAATATTACATAACTTGCATAGGGAATTAATTTATATTTCTTTTTGCCTAACATTTCAGATATTGATCTTCCATGAATCTTTCCTCTTAAATCCCACAAAGCAATATCTATTCCAGCCAACCCGTTATATGGCACATTTCTTGTCCTATACATTAAATATTTATAGTGATGCTTCACATTATTTGGGCTTTTGCCGACAAGATATTCTTTTGAATCTTGAATTGTTATTTCATCACATCCAGGGCCAATACCTACCTCTCCTGAATCTAATTCAATTTCAGTAAAATTATATCCTCCAATTGTAGATGTTATAGATGCTGTTCCAGGAGTCCAAGCTGGCTCTACTTCACCTAGATGTTCAACAAGCTTAATTTTTGATGTTCTTACATCTTTAATTTTCATTTAGAAACCTTCTTTTTGTTGTACTAATTGATTCATGTTTTTATTTTAGATAGTTGTTTGACATTATTGGGATCTTGACGATATTGCTTTAATTCGTATTTGAGTTTTCCATTTTCTAGATTCCAAAAAATTGATTTATTCCATGATTTATTATCAATATTTTGATAATCCGATCTACAATGGCTTCCTCTGCTTTCTTTTCTCATTTTTGCTGATTTAACCATTAATTTTGCTACAGTAAGAAGATTTTCAGTTTCTAAGTTTTTTATTAAACTAATGTTTCTTGAAAAAGGGGAATTAATAATTTCTTCATTTATTAATTCATTTATCCTTTTGTCCATAAAATCCAATCCTTTACCATTTCTTTCAACAATCAAGTTATCTTTTGCTAATGTTTTTAATTCTTTTCTAATTGTGTTGTAACTTGGACCATTGGAATTTTTAAATTTTTCTAATCTTATTTGAATTTCTTCATGGTGATCATTTATTGAATTTATTTCAGATGAGTAACTAGCTGCTTTTTCTCCAGTTCTTTTTCCAAATACACAAGATTGTGAAATCATTCCTCCTCCAAGCCTATCTGCTCCATGAGGTCCAGCAATAGTTTCTCCAACAGCAAATAATCCATCAATTTCTGTAGCACCCCATTCATCGACTACTATTCCTCCATTTACAGCATGTGCTGAGTGAGTAACATCAATTTGTTTATTTTCATCATTTCCTAATAAAGTGGTTGCTACAGATTTAGTTGGGCTATGTTGAGGTTTTGACTGTTTGATATTTTTTAAATCTATTTCTGAAAAATCTACAATTACTCCTCCTTTTTTTGAGGCATTTCCTGATCTAATACATCTTTGGATACTTATATCGATCCATTTTGATGAATCTCTGCTACTGAAAGGATAATGATTAGTACGCATTTCAAATGATTCAGATTCATTAATATTTTCTGGAAGTATTTCTTCAAGAATGTTTTTTCCATTTATATCAATTAATTTTGGGTTTAATGTCCAAAATGTCCCGCCTACTTGGGAATCTACTAAGGTTTGTAAATTTTTAGATCCACTGTAAATCGTTTTAACCATATATTGCATAAATTCTAGATTGGTTAGTGAAGCTCCAGCTCTAAATGCCATTGCATATCCGTCTCCTGTGATATCTCCTGGAGTTGAGCTAAGGGGGAAAATTTGTGCTGCCCCTCCAGTTCCAATTATTACAGAACCACATCGGTATTTTATAAAATCACCATCCTTGTTTATACCTATAGCACCAGAACATTGATTATCATTAACTATTAGATCAATAATTGTAATATTTTCATGAATTTCACAATCATAATTTGTCAATTTGTTTGACATCACTTCAATTAAATTTCCTGTATGGCCTCCCTTTGCGTTAGCTAGCATTCCATGAGCACGTGGTTGAGAGGCAAAGCATGAATATCCTGAATAATGAGGCTTGTTGTTTTCTGGATCTTTTACTAACTTAAATCCCCAGTTTTCAAGTTCTCTAAGTCTTTCAGGGGATTCTTCGGATAAAATTTTTGCTAGTTTTGCATCTGCCATTCCAAGAGCTGAATTCATAATATCTTTGTAATGAACTTCAGGAGAATCTGAATCACCTCCGCATCCATCAGCTGCTTGCCAAGCGGATCCGTACATACCTTTTCTTGGCCAGTTTGTTGAACCCGATTTTCCTAATTCTTTTTTTATAACCATTGTAGTTTTGGCTCCGTTTTCAGCAGATGAAAGTGCTGCTCTTGTTGCAGCTACCCCTCCGCCTATCACCAAAACATCAGTATTTATATAATGATCAATCTTCATTCAATAATTTTGTTATTTTTTAGAGTTTCAATTTCTTGTGATTTATATCCAAGATCTAATAATATTTCTTCTGTATTTTCTCCAAGTTTTGGAGGAAAAGTTTTTACTGAACCGGGAGTTTTAGACAATCTTACTGGTACGCCTACTATTTTTCTCTTGGTATCTTTATTTTCAATATCAACTATAGTTTTATTATGCTCTATTTGAGGTTGATTAATTGCATCTTTCATTTCTAATATTTTTGAACATATTATGTTTGCTTCTTCAAATTTCTTTTCCCAATATGCTGAAGATTTATTAATAATTTTCTTTTGAATTATCTCAACTAAATCATTAGAGTTATTTATAATATCTTTCATAGATTTAAATCTTTTATCTTCTGATAGATCTTCTACTCCAATAACTTCAGAAATATTTTTTAGAGGATTTTGTATAAATAGTCCTGACATAACTATTAATCCATCACTAGTTTCATATACGCCACTATCTAATGGATTAGAATCTGACTCTATTTCTGAATCGAGATTAGCAATTGTGGATACTTCCCAGGCTTGCATCCACATTACAGAATCTAATAGTGATACATCAACGATTTGGCCTTCTCCAGTTTTATGCCTAGCATTCAAAGCTAAAAGGATACCAACAGTTAGATGTAATCCCGTGGAAGCATCTGCGACTGCAGCTGGGGCACGCCTAGGTTTTCTTCCAGGTTCACCATTTCTTGCTAGGAATCCACCTAAAGCTTCAGCAACCGATTCATGTCCCATTTTCTTTAATAAGGGTCCGGATAGTCCAAAACCTGTTCCGCAAGCATATATAATCCTCTTATTTATCTTGTGTAAATCTTCATATGAAAGTCCCAGTGATTTCATCACACCTGGTCTGAAATTATTAACTATTACGTCAGATTCTGAAACCAATTTATAGATAATTTTTTTTCCTTCTTCAGACTTTAAATTAATTGATAAACTTTTTTTGTTTCTGTTATAACTTTCATATGGCAAACTTTCCCCATCCTTAAATGGACCAAACTGTCTTGTTAAATCACCATATTCTGGTCTTTCAATTTTTATTACTTCTGCTCCATGGTCAGCAAGCTGAGCAGTACAAGATGGACCCATAATTACTTGAGTTAAATCAATAACTTTTATTCCTTCAAGAGATGAATTCATATTTTTACTCTGATTTCCATTTTGGGTTTCTTTTTTCTGAGAATGCTCTTGGTCCTTCTACGAAGTCATTAGATCTCTTTAGTTTTTTAAACATAGAGAATTCAGCAATCCGCGCATCTTCATAATTCATATCTTTTCCAAGTACAGCTGATTGTTTTGCTGCCTGAAGTGCCATTGGAGAACATTTCAATATTGAATTTGTTAAGTTATTAACTTCTTTCATTAAATTTTCTTTTTTTGTTAAACGATTAACAATTCCTATTTCATATCCTTTTTTAGCATCTATAAACTCTCCAGATAATATTATTTCCATAGCTTGTTTATAATGAATTTGTCTAATCAAACCTTGTATTCCGCCTCCGTCAGCCATTAAACCTCTTCTTGGTTCTGGTAAACCTAATTTTGCATCTTAAGAAGCAACTATTAGGTCACACGCGAGGGCGAGTTCAAGGCCACCACCTACTGCATATCCATTTACGGCAGCAATAACTGGTTTCCACAATTCAAATTTAGGATGATTAAAAAATATATCATCGTCATTTTTTATATATGATTTTACTGCTTCTTCATTTTCAGATCGCCATTTTAAATCTGATCCAGCACAGAAAGCCCTATCACCAGCACCAGTAATTACAGCTACCCAAATTGATTTATTGTCTCTCACCTCTTTCATTGCTTCTATAATTGAATTCCATAGAGGAGGATTTAATGCATTCATTGATTCAGGCCTATTTAGAGTAAGTTTAGCTAGATGATCTGTAACTTCAAATTTTAAAAAATCAAATTTTTTCATAGTTAAAAATTATCAGAAAATCTCTATCATTGAAATTTTCTTATTAAAATACTTATTTTTCAGATTTTTTGTTTGTTTAGATATTGCTAGTAATTCTCAGATTTTTGTAAAATTAATATATGAAAAAGAGATGGAAAGAAAAAATAAGAGATAAATCAAGAGACAATTTATATCAAAATCTAGTAAATATTGGAGTTGATTGTGAATTTGCTGAAAGAGGTATTAATGAAGAAAAATTATTTAATCCATGGTACAGAAGAAGCTTAGGTATTATAAATATTAATTCTAATTCTCCAATCAAATATGTAAATATAATCAAACAAGATAGAAGTAAAGATTCACCACCAAGATGGTGGTATTTTTTTGCAATTCCTTCCTACAAAATTAGATCTAAAGATGATTATCTAGAAGTAAAAACAATCAGGAAAAAAACTTTTCCAATTTGGGGAAAAGTAAAATCTGTAATTTGGAAAAGTAATGATAATGGCAAAAAATTAGCTGAAAAATTTACTGAAGATTCTGAAATCAATGAACTTGTTATGAAGTTAGGTGATATTAAAGTTCAAAGTTTACATAAAAATTTTTCAGGTTTTAGCATAGAATTAGAAAACAGATTTAAACAAATCCCCTCACTAATTTTGCATCAATGGAATATTCTAAACAGAATTTCAAGTATGTGCCTTGATTTAGATAATGACTAAATTATTTTTCTAAACCTATAACAAATTGACTACATCTTTCCATGGCTTGCTCAGTGGTTCTACCTTCACAAAGGATTATTAGATTACCGTATATAATATAATCTCCATATTTATTGGTGCTTTTACTTCCAGTAGGAGCGCCTCCACCTTTACCTGAAGCACCTGTGCTTCCCCCAACCATGATTCTTCTATCTTTTATTCCTTCTTTCCAATTGGCATCTCCTTTTCTGATAATAGCTTTTTCTCCAGCACCTTCTTCTGCAAAAGATGTTCCATATGAAATTGCATCTTTGTGTGTTTTATAAATTCTTATCTCGAAATCTTTTGGTCCTTCTGTATCAATCTCTTTCCATCCGAAGTATGCACTATCAGCCTGAGGTAAATTTTTAACGTCATAAGATTTACTTTTTTTGAATCCAATCTTGGTTAATGAGTCATAATTAAATATCGTATCTAATGGGGTAATTTTGTCTATTTTTTCAATTTCCGAATTATCAACTCCACAGGAAATTGAAAAAACTAAAAAAAGTATAGATATTAGTACTAATTTCTTCATATGTTAAAAATATCAGAAAAATTAAAAACCTAAAATCTTTGCACCTAAGCTGATTATTTCCTGTATAAATGAGGTTTCATCTCGGGAAAATATACAATTAAATAAAGAAAAAGTTTTTAAAGGGGGTTTTTATGAGTTCAAAGGGTACAGGGTTAACTTTATCATTAGGAATAGTGGCTGGATTTATTGGTTATATTTTATGGCAAGTTACAATAGGATTAAATACCAAAGTTGACGATGTTCAAACTATTTTAACAAATAGTGCATCTGGTTCTACTACTCTACAAATTTCTATTGTATTAATTTCTCTTGGGTTAGTTATACACGCAGCTGGATTAATAAATACTAAAGGAACTGCTTCAAGCACAAGTGAAAATATCGGAATTGTCTGCATTGTTGCAGCAATAGCTGTTTGGGTTTCAAGTATTGGTCTAGGCGTAGCTTTAGTTGAAATGGGTGAAAAATATGTTGCGCTTGCTGGAGCTGGAGATGCTGCTACGGCTGGGAGTATTCAAATTGCCGGAGGTTTTACGCAATCAACAAATGTAGCTGCAAATACTGTTGGCGGAATATTAGCTGGAGTAGGATGGTTGTTTATGGGAATTGCATATAGAGGAAGTGATGCTAAAGGTGCCTTATCTTTCATCCCTTTAGGATGGTTAGCTTTAATTCAAGGAGTAATTTTAATTGTATCAAACCTTGTTATTAGCCCATTAGTAAGTATAGAAGTTGCAAGTCAGATTTCTGGCATTAGTTTTATTCTTATTGTGTTTTGGTCGGTATTACGTGGTATTGCTTTAATACAAGAAGCTTAATAGTTCATTAATTTTTTTATAAGTAAACCAGAATGGGAGAATAACATCCCAAGATAAAATATTGTGAAAAAAACTGACAGATTAATAATATATATTTCTGGAAAAGATCAGAAAGGTATCGTTGCTTCTGTAAGTGATTACTTGTATCGCAGATCTTTTAATATCACTGAGTTAGATCAATTCAATGATCCTTTTTCAGAAAGTTTTTTTATGAGGCTTGAATTTTCATATGAAAACACTGTTTTGGATATAGAAGAATTTAATATCTCTTTTTCTAAAGAGGTTACAAATAAGTTCAATTTAAATTGGGAAATAAAGCCATCTCAAAATATTACTCCAATAATTATAATGGCATCATTAGCTGATCACTGTTTGAATGATTTAATTTATAGGATTAAAAGTAAAGAATTAAATGCAGAAGTGAAAGCGGTGATATCCAATCACGAAACATTAAAACAAAGCGTGGAACTTCATAATATCCCTTTCTACTATTTACCTGTTACAGATTTGAATCGTCAACAACAAGAAAAAGAATTAATTGAAATATATAAAAAATCCAAATCCGAATTATTAGTTTTAGCAAGGTATATGCAGGTTTTATCTGAAGAAACCACTAAATTTTTTAAAGGAAAAGCTATTAATATTCATCACTCTTTCCTTCCTGGTTTTAAAGGAGGAAAGCCTTATCATCAAGCATATACAAGAGGAGTTAAAATGATAGGTGCTACGGCACACTATATTACAAGTGATTTGGACGAAGGTCCCATTATAGATCAAGAAGTTATAAAAGTTAATCATTCTATGAATCCAGAAAAATTAATTTTTATGGGTAAATATATAGAATCACTAGTATTAACAAGAGCTGTTAGATTACATTTAGATCAAAGAGTGTTTTTGAATGACGCAAGGACTGTAGTTTTTGATTAAAGGGTATGTTTACTCAAAGTTATTATTGATGTGCTTGTCCAGCTTCTTTTTTCTTGTCAATATAAAATGAGTTAATTACTTTAGTTTTCATTTTCTCCCAATTTATTTCTACTCCTAACCCAGGTTTTTTAGGACTATGTATGTATCCATTTATATCTGTTCTTAAAACATCATTCATTCCGAACTCAAAAGTTTCATAGGGTAAAGGTTGTTCATAAAAGGTACAGTTTTCAGAAGAAAGAATTAAATGTAAATTTGCAGCAGAAACTATAGTATATCCCCAGCACATAATTTCACAATCCAATCCACTGTTTTTGGATAATTCTATAGCCTTTTTACCATTTGTTATTCCTCCCATCATCGTCATGTCCGTTCTTGTAGAAGACCAAACTTTATTATTTATTGCCTCAGAAAATCTTTGCAAATCAAGAATCCAATTACCTGATGGGATAATCTTAATATCTGCGCTTTTAGTAATTTTTTTATAACCTTCAAAATCATAATCTGGAAGAGGAGCTTCAAACCATGTGAAATCTAATTTATCTAATTCTTTTGCCATAAATATTGAACTTTCTAAATCATAATTATTTTCTACATCTAGCATGAATGTCATAGATGGAAAAGCTTTTCGTGCTTGCTTTGCTAATTCAAGATCTTTTTTGGGGATACACCAAGTATGAAATTTCACTGCTGAAAACCCTTGGTTTTTCATATCATCAATTATTTTTAAATAATCATCTATGGAATCGTACATCACTGTACTAGCATATGATTTAACTTTATCCCGTTTTCCGCCTAATAATTTGTAGATTGGTTGATTGGAATATTTTCCTTGAATATCCCATAGTGCATTATCTATAAGCGCTTGTGCTCCGGGTGGTTGAGGAAAAACTCTGGGTCTTATGTCATACATTATTGAATCTCTATCTAAGGGGTCTTTACCTATTAGTAGAGGTAATAAATGTTTTAATGATTCAGCTGTATATTTATCATATTCAAAATATGTGCCATTCCAGACTCCTGCTTCTCCAACAATATTATTATCAGTGAAAATCCTAATCAGTGTATTGCTTTGATAAAATTCAGGTATGTCTTCAGTCCAAGTATAATGAATATCTTCAGGGCCAATAACAAAAACTTCTATTTTTTCTATTTTCATATCTCTATTAAATTATTTATTTTCTAAAATATATTTAAATAAAAAAGTTAGGAATTTTAAAATTTATATTATTTTTTTACCTAAAAAATGTTGGTATTTATGATTTACGTTTGTATTATTGTTCCTTCCGATTAAAAATTTAATGATTCCTTTTATTAAATCAATTTTTCTTCTCTTTAAATTATTTACATTTAAATCAGAATAAGGAATTTTTAAAATATCAATTTCGTTGATTTGGTATTTTTCAGAGATATGATCACTTAATGTTTTTACTAAAGAAGGATTATTTTTGTTCATATTTCTATTTAGAGAATATATAAATTTACAATCTAGTTCAAAAATTTTGTTTATATAATTTGAAACTTGTTCTGACGTCATTTCTTGAAATGAACAAATGTTTATAGCAGCATCTATAGAATTATTATAATTGTGGAATTCTGTGTTTGGAATTAATAAAAAATCGCAATCTTCCAAAGAATTAGATTCATAGCCAAATAAATTTACTTTCTTGTTAGGAAATAATTCTGTCAGATATAGATATGAGAATATTAATGTTTGAGGTAAATCAACTATCAAATATTTCGATTTAGGAAAAAGAGAACAGTAATAATATGCAAATCCACCCCAACCAGCTCCTATTTCACAAATAATAGGGTTATTAATTTTTTCTAAGGAGGTTTTCATTCCAGATTTTTCTATAGCAATCATAGATTCTAAAAATTTCAATGTATCTAGATTTATTAGTTCTCCATTAATATCAAAACCAAACCCACCAAGTGATTTTGGTTCAGATATTAGTAAATCTGTATCTGTAAGGGATTCTAATAATTCAAGTTTTGATTTAAATTTATTTGAATTGTAATTATGATGATTTCTGTATGGGTATGGGAATTCTCCAGTAATATGGTAACAGTGATGCCTTAAGTTATTGATTATTAGCGGGGAAGCTTCAAATATATATTCAAATCCTAATACTTCTTCAGCCCAATAATCACTAAGAGATTTTTTATTTTTCGAAAGCAGATCCTTGAAAAAAGGAAGAACTCTTAAATAATTCTTATATATTTCAGAGTTTCTATTTGATTTTAATTTACTTTCCATCGAGATGTATTATACGTAATTTTTCAAAATTATGATTTATTTTTTCAATTTAATTGGACTTTATTTTTGTAATTTCAGGGTTAATTTTCTCTATTATTAAAGTGCAATTTTCTAAAGCATCTGATTCATCATATCCTGGACACATTAAGATAAAATTTCCATGTATTACATATGTTAGATATTTGGGGCTTGGAGTACCGTTCCATGTATTGTTAAGGCCACCTTCTAAATGTTGACGATGTTTTAAATTTTCTGTCCATAATGAACATTCTTTTTTTATACATCCGTTTTCCCCAGTAATATTTTCTGCATATTTGATACCATCTTCAATGGCATTTTTATGAGCTGGATAAAATCTTATTTCATAATCTTCTGGTGTACCTAAAGAGTTTTTTATGAAACCATAATAAGCAGAGGTTGCACTAGGTAATTTTTCTACGGAATATTTGGTGCTTTTTTTAAAACCAATTTCTTCAAAATCGGTAATTTCATAAATATTATTAGAATCAGTGATTTTTTTAATTGGTATTATTACTTCTTCAGTTGCACAACTTATATGAGTTAAGAAAGAAGACAAAATCAATATTATTGAAATATATTTTTTATTATCATGAAAAAAAATATTTTGAGTTTTTATTTTATTTCTTATCATTAGAAATTATTCCTGAAATAAAATTACTACATCTTTCTAATGATTCATCCGAGTCCCATCCTTCACAAAGAATAATCATGTTTCCATAGATAATATAATCAGCATATTTTGGAGAACTATTACTACCTATAGCTGCTCCAATAGATCCACCATCTGTAGGAGTTGAAATTAGTCTTCTATCTTTTATCCCTTCTTTCCATGTTGCATTTGATTTTGTGATTATTGCATCTTCACCTGTAGCTTCATCTGCATATGATTTTCCATATTCAATTGCATCTGTATGGGATTTATAAAATCTTATTTCAAAATCTTTAGGTCCATCAGAGCCAAATTTTTTCCATCCAAAATAGGCACTATCAGCATTAGGTAATTTTTCAACGTTATAAGTTTTATTTTTTTTGAATCCTGTTTTACTCAGTGAATCTAATGTAAAAATAGTATCTGAAGTAGTAATTTTTTCTACTATATTTTGTTCTTTCTCAGTTTCCCCTGAAGAGCATCCAAAAACTAAAATTATAGAAATTGATAATAAAATATTT
>MDTE01101627.1_pt1 | contig 25263 bp, 27 predicted proteins | sample 811231 | NCBI WGS metagenome assembly MDTE01 (sample SAMN05326651, study PRJNA326480) | marine metagenome | isolation source: seawater | place: Indian Ocean: Red Sea | collected 2010 | reverse complement strand
GGGTCGTTTTCCTGCAATTGAAGCTAAAACTCCAAGGTTCATTAAAAGAGCTCCTTCAGTATCAAAATGAACAACTTTTTCATTTTCAAGACCAAGTGCTAGTCCAAAAACTGCTGAAGTACTCTGCCCCATTGCATCATCAAAATTCACATCTCTATTAGGATTTGTTGTTATTTCATCCCAGTGATATCCAGATGTACCTTGTACATGCACAATTGCATTTTTCCTATGTTTCTGGAATGCTTCAAATACTTTTCTAGCTTCTATCATTTGTTTCTTTTATTAATTATCTATTCCATCCGTGATATTCATCACCTATCAAAACTACGACAGGTTGTTTAGTAGCTAAAGCTTCTTCATAAGCTTCAGAAATTCTTGGACCATCATCATTTTGTTCAACGAGGTAATAATTAATCCTGAAAGCATTTAAAAATGGTTCAGTATATGTAGCAGCTGAATCGGGAGTTTTCCCTTTTCTAGTCCATCCTCTGTATCCTACAATCATAAGTAAAGGAAATCCTGTATCTATAGCCATTCCTCTAATTGAATCTCCGGATTCGAGCATTCCGGTGTTTTGTATTAACACTACTGGAACTTTCCCAGCTACATTTAATCCTAAAGCAATTGACATAGATTCCCCTTCACGAGACACAGGAATAACATCTAGCCAATCTTGTTTTTCCATTAGTTCATAAAGGTAATTTGTTTCACTGTCGGGTATAGTAATAATGTGAGTTACACCTATTTTCTTAAATTCATCTAAAAGAGTTTCAGGTCTTAAAATTGCTGGTTGTTCATTCATATTTTCACCTCACAAATAATATCTAATATGATTATAGCGCTGTCAAGCATTTCTTTATAATTTGTTATGAAAGTATATGTTACACTTTTTACAATGTTATTTTAATAATTTTATTGGGAGAACTTTTTGGCAATTAAAAGAATAGGTATTGTAGGTTGTGGTACTGTGGGACAGGGATTGTTAAAAGCCAATGAAATTGGTGCATTAACTCTAAAAATATCTGGAATAACGAGTAGATCAAAAGAAAAAGCTCAAAAATTTTTATCTACTCTTAAGAAATCACCAAAATTTTATACCCGTGAAGAATTAATTGCTAAATCAGATTTAATAGTTGAAGCTGCGAGTGGCGACATTGTGCCTGAACTTGCATGTGAAACATTTGAATCTGGTAAAGACCTTATGGTTATTAGTATAGGAGCTCTTATAGATTCCCCTGAAATTATTGAACTAGCTAAGAAACAAGGATGTAAACTTTATGCTCCTTCAGGTGCTATAGCCGGATTAGATGGTATTAAATCTGCATCTATTGGCAGACTTGATAAAGTTACTATGATTACTCGAAAACCATTAATAGCTTTAGAGGGATCTCCGTATTTAGTTGAAAGAGGAATCAGTGTTCTTGGCTTGATTAAGGAAAAAGAAATTTTTTACGGGACAGCCAGAGAAGCGTGCCAAGGATTTCCTGCAAATGTTAATGTATCTGCAGCTGTAAGTTTTGCCGGGATAGGTCCTGATAAAACTCATATTCGTATTATTGCAGTTCCTGGTCTTGAGAGAAATTGTCATGATATTCAGGTAGAAGGTGAATTTGGACGATTAGAGATACATATAGAGAATATCCCAACAGAAAATCCACGTACTGGTAGATTAACAATCATGTCAATTATTAGAACTTTACAAAGTATTATAGATCCTTTGCAGATAGGAACTTAAATATTTTTAATTTTTTAAATTGTCATAATTCCGTTAATTATAGTTATAGCTTGTCCAGATATATCTATACGGTCTCCATGGTATTCAAGATTTAATTCTCCTCCACGTTTTGATGCCTGGTAAGCAACAAGTTTTGTTTTATTCAGTTTATTAGACCAATAAGGTGTAAGTGTAGAATGTGCAGAACCAGTTACAGGGTCTTCTGCAATTCCGTCTCCTGCGCAAAAAAATCTTGATATGAAATCATATTTTTCATTTTTTGATTCTGCGGTAACAATAATAAAATCTTTGTATTTAATCAAATTATTGAAGTTTGGTTTCATATTGAGTATAGTTTTTTCGTCTTTATATACCAGCATGAGATCTCTTGATTTGCGAGCATAAATTGGTTTTATTGAAGATAAACTGTTTAGTACAAAATCGGGAATAGTTTCCAATGTTGTTTCATCACCCGGTCGTGACGGGAAGTTCATTGTTAGGAATGAATTATTTTTTTTAACTCTTAATGGTCCTGCAAATTTTGTATCAAAAGTAATCTCATTTGATGCTTGATCTATTTCATTAAAATAAATTTGGGCACTTGCTAATGTTGCATGACCGCAAAGATCAATCTCACTCATAGGGGTAAACCATCTTAAATAAGGGTTTTGCCCAGGTCTTAATAATACATATGCTGTTTCTGATAAGTTCATTTCAACAGCAATATTTTGCATTAATTGATCATCTAATTCCTTTTCTAGAATTAAAACTGCAGCGGGATTCCCTTTAAATTTTTCTTTAGTAAATGCATCAACTTGCCAAAATCTAAATTCTTTCATTATATGTTCTCTTTTTGGATAGTTTGTTAAATGATATTTAGGTCTTTGAATATAGATCCAAGTTCTATAATGCCTTCATAATTTTTTTCTACAGGCTCAAATGCAAAGCATAGTCTGGCCATATTCTGACCATCCCCATTAGGGGCGAACATATCTCCTGCTATGTAACCAACTCCTCTATTAAAAACTTCATTTCTAACTTCAGAAATATCAGTTCCATCGGTCATTTCAAACCATGTGTAACATCCCCCCTGCGGAGATGACCATTTTGCGTTAGTATTTGAAAATGCTTCTACTAAACCTTTTTCCATCGCTTCTTTTTTATCTTTTAAGATTTTATCGTAAGTATTTTTATGCGTTTCAAGGTTACTTCTGAGAAATCCGTCAATAGCGTAAGCTGTAAATTGGTTAGGTCCAGAACCTGGCTTTACAGATAAAGCTCTATCTATAACTTCAGGACTAGCAGTAAAATAACCCATTCTTAGACCAGGGGCTATTAGCTTAGAAAATGTACCGACATAAATGACCATTCCAGAATTATCTAAAGACGCAAAAGCTGGTTCAGGTGAACCTTCAAATCTATTATCTATGTAACAATCATCTTCAAGAATTGGAATTCCATATTTGTGACAAATATTAATTATTTCAATTCGCCTAGCTTTAGGAAGTGTAGATCCTGTAGGGTTTTGATGTTCAGGGATTGTGTAAAGCATTTTTGGAATTACGCCATGTTTGTTTTTTATACCTAGAATTGTATCTTCTAATTTGTCAGGTATTAATCCATGCTCATCCATGGGGGATCCGATTATATTTGCATCATAGTATTTAAGTTGCCTTGTAGTCCCCATGTATACATATTGTTCTGTAATCACATAATCTCCGGGATTAATAAGAGCCTGAATAATTAATCCATTTGCTTCTCCCGAACCATTGCATAAAACAATGGAATCCTTGTCAGTTTTTATGCCTCTATCACCGTATATTTTATTTGCAGTAAATTCTCTAAGAGATTCATCTCCTTGAACATGAGGATAGTATGCCATTTCAATAGAAACTTTTTCTAAATCTGCATCAACTTTCGATTTTAAGCCGTCTATTAAACCATACATAGGGACAGCTTCAAAAGGTGGATATGCGATAGCAAAATCATATTTTGCGTGATTGACTATTGCTCTTTCAGCATCAGTTGATTTTTCTGACCATAGATTATCAAAATTAAAATTACTTGGGTTGCTCATATATCCTCCGTTCACATAAAAAGTATTTTCCATTATGATTGAAATTAAATTATTAATCAAATAATTTAATTAAATATCTAATATATGACTTGTACTTGCATGGACTTAATACAACAAACTTGGTCTTAATAGTTATAATTGATTATACAAAATAGGTTATTAATTATGAAAATAGTATGGTTTTTAATTTGAAATGAATAAGAGAAAAAATTTTGAAAATTATTATGATAATTGCACTACAGCAGGTGCGATTGGGTCGGCTAGTTATGATGGGAATTCTATCATAGGAAGTACGAGTGACGACCCATTTACTACAAGAACACGACTTATTGTTGTATCTCCAAAAAACGGGAATAAATTTATAGCAACACAGATAATTTCAGGAGATAGAAGTAAAATCCCTGATTTTAATAACATGCATACACGAGGATTAAATGAAAAAGGTTTTGCTTATACTTGGTCTGCGGCAGGACCTAATCCAGATATAGAGCCAATTAGTTCTCAGGCAATTGGAATACCTTTTAATCAGTTTGGTCAATTATTATTAAGTGAAGCAAATTCTGTTCAGAGTGCAATTGAATTACTTGAATCTTATCCCAGAGCTATTCATGGAAATTTTTTATTTGCTGACACTTCAGAAGAGATTGCTTTAATTGAAGTAAGTACACGTTCATTAAATATAGAAACTCGTATTAGTGACGGATGGATTGGAAGAACTAATCATTGGATTTCAGAAAAAATGACCAAGATTAGCCAGACACCTCAGGCGACTGATTCTACAACAGTGCGTTATGCAAGGATATTAGCTTTAATGAATGAACGTGATTGCAAAGTTGATTTGGATTTTTTGGCATCATGTTTTAGTGACCACTCTACGTTAAATAAAACAGGTTGGGCTATTTGTGCACATGGGCATACCAGGAATCCGAATTATGATGGACGAAGTGGAACAGTGAGTTCAGAAATTATAATCCCATCAAAAGGGGTTATGAATTATTGTTATGGATGGCCATGTGGTGGAGTTGTAGATTATCCAGAGGATCAGGTATATCAAGATAGATCTTGGGGGAAGTATCTATCATTTGAATTAGAGAAAATGGACCCAGGAGAGTATGTGACTGTAGATGGGAGGTTAACTCCTTTGGCTATTTCTTATTTTGCTTAGAGAAATTTGAAAGGCATTTAAAATAAATAACTTAGTAATTCTACAAAAAAGTATAAAAATTAGAATAATGATTATTTTATTATTCTCTTTATTTATAGTAACTATTAATCAAACAATTGTTTCGATTGCCGGGCCATCTATATTAGCAGATCTTGGAGGATTTAAATATTATTCATGGATTTTTTCTGGCGCTGCTTTAACTGCTGCAATTTGCTCACCTATAACAGGGAAGTTATACGAGTTGTATGGTGCTAAAAAGATAATAATCTCTTTTTTATTAATATTTACTGTTGCAATTTTATTTTGTGGTTTAAGTAATTCGATGTTTTCTCTTATTGTTTTCAGAACAATGCAAGGCGTTGGAATAGGAGGAGTATACGGTATCATTTGGATAATGACAGCTTCTCTTTGGAATCCAGATGAAAGAGGAAAATGGGTAGGAATTGCTACAGCAAGTTTTACAATAGGAACAATGATTGGTCCTATTATGGGAGGGTATATAAGTGAAATTATTGGATGGAGATGGATATTCTTTTTTAATTTACCCTTATCCTTATTTTTAATGATTGCGATATTCATAGTTTTTCCAAGTCATGAAAAAACAATTTCAAGAAAATTTGATTATAAAGGTACAATAGTTTTTATATTTTTTGTTAGCAGTTTTCTTATTGGAATCTCAAATATTGTTCAAGACAATTCATATATATATATGAATTCTATAATTTTATTTTTAATTTCTTTCGGATCCTTAACCTTATTTATATTTATAGAAAAAAAAGAAAAAGAAAATGCACTTATAGACTTAAGTTTATTTAAATATAAATTTTTTATAGGAGGTTCCCTTGGGTCTGTATTTCTTGTCAGTGCATTTGTTACTTGGAGTGTGTTTTTGCCCCTTTCGTTGGTGACAGTATACGGATATTCTTTATCAAAGGCATCAATTCCATTAATGACTTATGCAATTGGAATTGCTTTAGGTTCAAGCTTTTTTGGATTTTTTATTTCACAGGAAAAATTACAACTTCCTATATCTTTGATCGGATTTATTTTAACTGCAATTGCTTTTTTAATTTCTGGTTATACATATTTGGATATAAGTTTTAATTTATTATTAATCATTGCTTTTGTAGTTGGTTTTGGTTTTTCTGGAACTATTACTGCGTATATAGTCCCTATACAAAATAAACTTCCTGAAAATAAAATTGGAATTGTTACTACCTGGCTTCAATTTTCAAGAATATTTGGCAATTCATTTGGAACAGCAATACTTGGAGTTATTTTATTATTGAATATGACTACTTACAATTTTGAACCTCCCAGGGAATATATTTATAATCCTGATAATATTTCCTCAATAGAAAAAATAGAAGAAATTAAAGCAAAATATGTGGCCTCGGGTAAGATAGAGTTATTTAATAAGGATCTTCAATCCTCAAAAGAGAATTTAAATAATGGTCTCAGATATGTTTATTTTTCATCAAGTATAGCCGCTGTTTTTGGAATTATAATTTCTATTCTGATGTTCCCTAAATTTGAGTTATTACGTATTTTAATTAGAAAAAAATCTTAATTTTTATATACCCAATATTTTTGAAGCATTATTTAAAAATATATTTTCTTCTAATTCTTCAGAAACATCTAATTTTTTCCAATCTTTTAACCACCTTTCTGGAGTAATAAAAGGGTAGTCGGATCCAAACAATATTTTGTCATTTAAGCGGGTAATTGATTCGTGGATAAGTTCTTTTGGAATGTATCTTGGGAGCCATCCTGAAAGATCGATATATACATTAGGTTTATGTAAAGCTACTGCAATTTGATCATTGATCCATGGCCATCCAGGATGAGCTAGTATAATGTTTAAATTCGGGAAATCAGCCGCAACATCATCCATTCCTGGGATAGGAGCGCTATATTTTAATTTTAAACCTCCACCTCCGGGAGTGCCTGTGCCAGAAGCTGCCATACCGCAATGAAAAAGTACCGGAATAGACAAGTCAGAACATTTTTGATAAAGAGGGTAAATTTTTTCATCATTTGGATAAAAAGCTTGTTGAACGGGATGTAATTTTAAGCCTTTTAGCCCTAAGTCGATTACTGACCTCTCTAATTCTTCTACAGCCTGCTTTCCTTTCCACGGATCTATAGCAGCAAATGCTATGAATACATCAGGATGTTTTTTAACAACACTGGAAATATAGTCATTAGAATCAGGTATTTCTCCTGTTGTAGTTTCTGAATCTATTGAAAGCAAGAGAGCCATCATATCTAATTTTCTATACATATCTGCTATATTATCTATAGTTTCATTGTTGTCATTAGCATTGAAAAAATTACGTAAAGTTTTTTCCATATCAGAAGGAGGTAATCCAGGCTGTCTTGGAATGTGTACGTGCATGTCGATTGCTTTCAATATCAAAAACCTTTATAGTCAAATTCATTTAATAAAATAACAGAGTTTTACTTGTATATAAAGGTAATTTAAATATTTTACTAGGGGGTATTATGAAAAATAATGTTCATTACTCAAAATTAACACCTATATCATTTTTAGAAAGAAGTACTTATGTGTATCCAAATAAGACGGCAATCAAATACGGGGATCGTGAATATACATATCAAGAATTTTCAGACAGAGTGAATAAACTTGCAGGAGCATTAAAATCACAAGGATTAGGTAGAGGAGAAAAAGTAGGGTTTTTAGTTCCAAATATTCCAGAGATGCTTGAAGGGCATTTTGCCCCTTTGAAAATAGGAGCAGTGTTAGTAGCAATAAATATCAGATTATCAGGTAGAGAAATAGCGTATATTTTAAATCATTCTGAAGCTAAAATTCTTGTTTTTGATTCAGAATACGGAGATATCATTGAAAAAATCAAACCTGAACTTAAAAATATCAAATGCTTTGTCCAAATAGTTGATACAGAACCTCAAAATACTAATATTGAATCTATCGAATATGAGGAATTTTTACAAACTTCTCCTGATGGCGAACATTCTATTCCTTTGGAATCTGAAGAAGATCCTGTAACAATTAATTACACATCGGGTACTACAGGTATGCCTAAAGGTGTACTTTATCATTCTCGAGGAGCATATATTTCTGCTTTAGGGAATGTATTAGAATCTGGGATGTCTTCTAAAACAAATTATTTATGGACACTACCTATGTTTCATTGTAATGGATGGTGTTATCCATGGGCAGTGACTGCAGTTGGGGGAACTCATGTTTGCCTGCGACAAGTTCGACCTGATGAAATATATAAACTGATTGCTCAAGAGAGTATTACAAATATGTGTTGCGCACCTACAGTTTTAACTGCAATGTATACGAGCCCGGATGCTAAAGGTCAAAATTTAAATGGTTTAACTGTAATGACAGCAGGTGCACCGCCTGCTCCACAAGTAATAAGAAGTATAGAACAAATGGGAGCTGAAATAATTCATTCATATGGGTTAACAGAAACTTATGGTCCAGTCACTTTATGTGCATATCAACCTTCATGGGGATCAATGAGTACAGAAGATCTTGCAAAAATTAAATCCAGGCAAGGAGTTCCTTATATAACAGGTGATGATGGATTGAGAGTAGTAGATGAAAATATGAATGATGTGATTAAAGATGGAGAGCATATGGGTGAAGTTGTTATGCGAGGAAACATGGTTATGTCAGGTTATTTTAATGATAAGGAAGCTACAGATAAAGCATTCACTGGTGGCTGGTTTCATTCTGGAGATCTTGCTGTTTGGCATAGTGATGGATATATAGAATTACAAGACAGAGCTAAAGATGTAATAATTTCTGGTGGAGAAAATATTTCAAGCCAACAGGTAGAAAAAGTCTTAATGGAAAATGAAAGTGTGGCAGAAGTTAGTGTTGTAGGAGTGCCTGATGATAAATGGGGAGAAGTACCTAAAGCTTTTGTTACGACTCGTGAGGGAGCTACATTAACCGAAGAAGAATTGATTGAATTTGCTAAAGAAAGAATAGCTCGATTTAAAGCTCCTAAATATGTTGAATTTGGACCTTTGCCAAAAACTGCAACAGGGAAAATACAAAAATATGTGTTAAGAGAGAAAGAGTGGGCTGGCAAAGAAAAAAGGATTCAAGGGTCACTTTAGGATTATATTTGAACAAGGCATATAATTTAGTAATGTACGAATAAATATTTGATAAGGAGTAATAATGAGCAGAATAAACAATATTAAATGGAGTCTTGATTTTGTTCATAGAGCTTTACGCGATGCTTGCAATGGGACGAATGAACAAATTCATTTTGTTCCTGAATCTGGTAGCCATTCAATAGCATGGTGTTTATGGCACACTACCAGAATTGAAGATTTAATAGTTAATCTTGTAATAAGAGAATCTGGCACAGTTTGGAATGAAGACTGGGCAAATAAAACAGGATTACCTTTTGACGGGTTTGGAACAGGCCAATCAGATGAGGATGCTCAAAAAGTGAAAATTACTGATATGAAAGCATTTAAAGATTATCAAGATTTAGTTTGGGAATCTACTGATGCTTTATTAAATGAGCTTAAAGATGAAGATCTTACAAGACAAGTTGGGAAACCAGATGGAGGAACTGAATCTATTGATGAATCTATTTCATTACATATGCTAGGCCATTTTAATGGACATAGAGGTGAGATGAATTTACTTCGTGGTATGCAGGGGCTAGATCCTTTATTAATGCAGGAAGGGACACATTAATTTTTTTGTTAATAGACAATAGTTCTGTCAGAATCGAAGCAGATTTCTACAAGCATATTAGGTGTTGCAGGTGTGAATCCCAAAGATTCTAATTGATCAATATTAATTCCTCGTGCTTTTGCTGAAGCTTTTGAAGCATATAGAGATGCTCCCCCTTTTTTTAAAACAGACAGATGATCTGCTAATTTTCCAAGGCCTACACCTTGCATTTCATTGATTGTAATTTCGTGGAGAGATGTTACTCCGTCTCCTGCGCAAAACACAGAAACTTTATGCCCGTCTTCCAAAGCTGCTTTTGCTACTGCAAAACCTAGCACAGCTCTACTTGGGTTATCTACACCAGTAATAATATGAACTAACAAATTTCCCATAAAATAATTTTAGAATTGTTACTTAACTTTTTCAATGCTGTAAATAAAATTTAGTTAATACAAATACTGGCAATTTTATTAATGGTTTTCCATTGATTAATGTTTAATGTTATTTTTCTGTTTTCTCCCCAATCTTTCCATGTCTTTTTTTCAATTTCAATTGTATAACCAGTGAAAGTGTATCCAGAAAAATCTTTGTTGATAGATTCTATTTTTATATTTCCAATATCCATAGCTAAAGAATTTATGTCTGTATCTGTTGTAAATTCACTAGCCAAATTTTCGCTATCATTGTTATGTTTCCATTCAATAGATTTGACTTTACCAAATATCGGGAAGGTTTTTTTTCTGATTGATCTTAATTCTGTTTGATTTGGGTTTGATTGCACTGATTTATCAGGTACAGCGAAATAATACCACCATCTTGGTGGCCTATCTTTACTTCTGTCTTGCTTTATTATGTTAATGAATTCGATAGGAGATTTAGAATTAATTTTTATAACTCCTAAACTTTTACGATGCCAAGGATTTTGCAGTTTGTCAGCACGAATGCCTCTCTTGGACATTTCGCATTGAACACCTATATCCATTAAATTGTTATATAGATTGTCTCTAGCTTTATCTCTGATATTTTCAAACATATGTAGTATTTATATCAATATGGCAAAGATTTGCAATTTGTTTTGAGGTTGTTATATTAAATTCTTGATTCGATTATTACAAAGATAATAGTTGTATATTTATTTACTTTACTTTTATTGATTTATTCATCTTGTAATTAAAATAAATAGAAGTTATAACAAAATAGAATATTTTTTTATTTATTACAGGAGGATAAGAATGAATTCTAAAACTATTGGTTCTTTGTTAATAGCAGGGACTATTTTAACAATGGGAGTGTGGATGTTTTTTGGTCTTAGCACAGATAATATGTCGCCTGCTGACCGATTGGCAGTATTTATAGAAAATAAAACACAAGTGCAAATTGTAACATTAGTTACATCATTAGGGTTCATGTGTTTAGTTTTGGGTCTTTATTATTCAACTCGAAATTTGCTAGAAAGTATATTTTCTGAAATTGGTGGCCTATTATTAATTGCTTCATTACCATTTATGGTAGCTTTAAATATGTCTGACATTGTAGCTTTAGAAATGGAAAAACAATTTTCAAATGGTGCTGATATATTAACTGCCGCCAGTGCTTTTGAATATTTATTCCTGACTTTTATGGGTGGTGTATTTTTGATAGGTATTGGATTAACCATAGAAAGAAAATTTAGAGGAATTATTGGTGCATTGTTAGCAATCACATCAGGAATTGCATTATTAAGTTCATTTGGATTAGATTTAAGTGTATTAGATTTTGTTGGGTGGCTTGGAACTTGGGCATTAATGTTGGTGATGGGAGTGTTATTTTTTTTGCAAAAAGAAAAATAAGAAACTAAGATAAATTTTCTACATTAGTTTAAATTAATAAATCAGATTTTCATTCTCATATCTGTGGAAGATTTTTAGTAAATATAGCTTATGAAAAATAATTATCAGTATGATAAAAAAACATTTGAAAAAACTGATTTTAAAAAAAATATTGTAAAAAACAGTATATTTGAAGAATGTGAATTTAATAATGCTGATTTTTCAGAATCTGCATTTATTAATTGCAAATTCACAGATTGCAAATTTACTGAATCAAATTTAAGTCTATGTAAATTTACCAATTCAAAATTTGAAAATATAAAATTTGAAAATTGTAAAATAATTGGAATAAACTGGATATTGTTAAATTGGGAAAATGTTCTTTCAGCATCCCCGTTATCATTTAAATCTTGTAATTTAAGTTATTCTACTTTTATGTCGCTAAAATTACGAAATTTATCAATGATTGAATGCAAAATATATGAAGTAGATTTTTCAGAAAGCGATTTATTCGGTACTGATTTTACCAAATCTGATTTAAATGGTAGTAGATTTCAAAGCACTAATCTAGAAAATTGTAATTTTTCTGCTTCAATTAACTATAATATCAATCCCAATGAAAATAAAATTAAAGGTGCGAAGTTTAGCATCCCAGATGTTTTAAGTTTATTAAATTCATTTAAAATTCGTTTAAATAAGTAATCAATTTTTTACAATATGATAGGAATCCTAATACAGGGAATGTTTTTGGCTTTGATAACAAATTAAAAGTTGTAACCCAGCAGTTATATCACTCCCAATGATATCCTGCTCTTATAATATTGCTATGTATTAAAACAAATAGATAAATAATAATTATTGTTTATAATTAAATTATTAACTTACTTTGATTGGAGAAAATTATGGAAATCGGATTAGGATTAGATTCAAGTCTTCGCCTAAGTTTGGATGAACAAAATCAATTATGCGAGACAGCTGCTCGCCTTGGTTTTAGTAGTATATGGACTCCAGAGGGGACAGGGCAGGATTCTTATCAAATTTGTTTAAGAAGATGGGAAGCGACTACAAATGTAATTCCAAATGGTCTTATTACAGGGATTGCAGTTTCACCAGTAATTTGGAGATCCCCTATGGCGTTTGCTATGGCAGGGGGCACGATTAGTCAAATAACAAACGGGAAATTTATCATGGGATTAGGATCTGGTGGTACATATAGGCCTGGAAGTATGAATAATTTAGGGAAGTCCAAAATTTCCCCTCTATCATTAATGAGAGATTATGTAACAATAGTGCGGAAATTAGTAAACGGAGAAACAGTTTCATATATAGGGGAAATTGAAACTTTATTAGATGAAAAATTAGCTATATCTCCTGCCCCTAAAACACCAATTTATTTAGGAGCATTAGGGCCAAAAATGCTTTCATTAGCTGGGGAATTAGCAGATGGAGCTGCATTAAATTGGTGTAATGCTGAACAAGTTGCATGGAGTAGAGAACAAGTAAAATTAGGTGCTGAAAAATCTTCTAGAGATCCATCTGAAATTAAAATATCTGAATATATTAGAATTTGTGTTGATGATGAGGATGAAAATCGTGCGAGAATTGCCTTGGCTAAAGCTACAATGGGATATGCTCTAGGCCCTACTGTTCCTACAGAAAAAGAAAAACAATTAGGATATAGAGCCCATTTTGAAAGAATGGGATTTGCTAAAGAGTTAGCTGACTTAGACCAAATGCGAATTAAAGGAGCTTCTAGTGAAGAAATTGCTGATGCGTTCCCAACAAATATATTAAATGCAGTTGGATATTTTGGCTCATCTGAAGGTGCTGCCAAGGCTTTTGTTGATCTTTCTCAAGGATTAGACAATGCTTTAGTAAGAGTAGTAAGCTCAAGACCCGGAACCATTAATGGAACTCTTGATGTCATGAAAGCTTGTTCTCCGGAAAAAATTAGAAGATCGTTATAATGTAATGATTGATAAATTAATAAATCAGATTTTCATTGTCATATGTGTGGAAGATTTTCAGTAAATATAGATTATGAAGAATTAAAAAGCAGGTACCCCAATCATAAGGTTGCACCTGTTAAAATTTCTTTTAATTTTGCTCCCACAATGCAATTACCTGTAATCATTAATGAAAATGTAATTAATATGAAATGGGGATTAATACCATCTTGGGCTAAGGATAATTCATTTGCAAGTAAAATGATTAATGCAAGAAGTGAAACTTTATTAGAAAAACCTTCCTATAAAAATCTGGTGGATACTAACAGATGTGTAATTATATCTAATGGATTTTATGAATGGGATACTAAATCCAAAAACCCTTATTTTATTTATTCCATAAATAATAAGATTATGGCTTTTGGTGGATTATTTTCATCATGGATTAATCAAAGTAATGAAACAATTCATTCATTTACAATTATTACCACCGAACCTAATAACACTTTATCAAAGATTCATCATAGAATGCCTTTGATTTTGAATGAAGGAGATGATATCAGATGGATAAATAATAGTAACAATTACGAATCAGTTAAGGATTTAATCAAACCTTATGAGGATAATAAAATTGATATGCGTGAAATTTCCACACTTGTAAATTCTGTTAAGAATGATAGTTTAGAAATACAAACAAAGGTAAAGCGATTATTTTAATTTAGTTAAGGAAGATATATGAGTATAGATATAGTTTTAATTGCCCAATTAATTACTGGTATTGCTACATTAATTGTTGCATCTATTTTAACTTGGCAAATGTTTCTACAAAAAGAATCACTCAATCTAGCGCATAAAGATGCTGATAAAACAATAACATTGGATGTAGCTAAAAGTTGGAATAATGATGATCAATGGTTTGTAGACAAGTTAGATGAAGAATTTATTAAAAACCTTAGTTTGGGCTTGTCTTCTCTTACAGATTCTCAAGAAATTATATTTTTTACTTTTTATCAAACTAGAATTAGAATATTAGGCGCTCAATGGAGATTAAATAGGAAAATATCTGAAGATTATTATAGGAATAACTTTAGTTTATTATTAAATACTAAAGCTGGACAAGAATTATATGAATTACTTACTCGTTCCAGTAATTATTCAAATAAAGTATTTTCATTTGTAGATAGGCAAAATCAAAAACAATATGATGGATTATTTAAAATTGGCGATAATATTTATGAAGAAATGACTGGGAATAAATTAAATACCTAATACTTTTTGGTTAAATATATTATCACAATATTAAATAATATTTGAAATTGTAGGTGTATATCAGATATGATGCATTTTGTGTGTTTTAACTAATGAATTGATTTGGTTTTTCAAATCCGCTTTAATTTTCATTATTTTAAAAAATATTAATAAATTAAAAAACAAACTTAATAATTCCTATAATGAAAATTAAATTAATATCAATATATTTAATATTGTTTTTATTTGCATGTTCTTCAGGTGAAAATACAAATTTATCAGAAATTCAAAATTCATCTCCCGATGAATCTAAGCCGAAAATTGAAAATAAATCGCAAGAATTAAATGATAAGCAAAGTGCACCTAATGTTAAACAAGTTAAGGCAGTACCTGTATCGCCGCCTATAATTGATGATTCAAAAGATATTAAAATTGCACAAAAATTATACCCTCCAGATATTACTAGAAATCTTTTAATGAAAAGAATTCCGTGGCCTGAAAATTTTGATTTGTGTTTGAGTAAATCAACAGATATGAATTCTCTTCAGGGTATGCAAAATTTTTCAGGGAGAATTTTGGATGAAGCATCATTATGCTTGTTGAATCTAGAAATTGATCCTGAAATATTGATTAATTTAAATATGCCACCAACTGGTCAGCCAGGCACACCACCAAAAGGACATCAGGGTATGCCACCAACTGGTCAGCCAGGCACACCACCAAAAGGACATCAGGGTATGCCACCAACTGGTCAGCCAGGCACACCACCAAAAGATGATCCATTTCAAGAATTGGAAGTAAAAAAATATGCCTCTGATTACTTAGAAGCTATTCCAACAAGTAAATCTTTATTTAATAATTATCAGGATGCATCTTTATGGATATCAGGGTATGGGTTTAACAAATCGGGAGGCCCTAGTTTATTTAATCATCCTGTTTCTATATCTTCCGATGGTAAGCGATTAGCATTAACAGATAGAAATAATAATAGAATATTGATGTGGGAATCTATTCCTGGTAGTAATGTTCCGCCAGATTATGTTATTGGGCAACCTAATTTCGATACACATATGGAAGGGAAAAGTTTGTCTGAATTAGACTTCCCTGGCCAGGTAATTCTTTCTCAAGATGGAAAAATGTTAGTTGCTGATTCTAATAATAATCGTATTTTAGTATGGGTAAATATTCCTACTCAATCTGGTCAATCTGCAGATTTTGAAATTAATATTGATAATTTAATCAGCACACAAGGAGCTTGGCCTTGGGGTGTATGGACAAATGGAACAAAACTCATAATATCTGTAACAAGCGGAGGAGATAACGGAAGTAAAATATTAATTTGGAATTCTTTCCCTTCTTCAGGTTCAGTAAGACCGGATCTTAGTTTAAAGCATATAAGCGTTGGAACGCCAAGAGGGATAGTATCTGACGGGAATTATATTTTGATTGGAGATGAAAATGGGAAGACTGAATGTAGTAATGGTTCAAGTAGCCATATATGGGCAACGTGGCCAACTCGAAATAATCAACCCCCAGATGCATGTTTGGGATCTTGGGTCGGAGGGACAATCGTTGACGGTAAATTAATTGCAATATCTGGGCATGGAGAAGCCCTGCAATGGTGGGAAAAATTACCAAGAACTAGCGAAGAAGGTAAAAACACTGTTTCGGTTTTACCTGGTACGGGACATAGATGGAGAGGTGGTGATGGAAATGATGTAACCTATGTTGATGGAAAGCTTTTTGTAGTTGAATATAATGCTGGAAGAGTTTCTGTTTATGACGAATTGCCATCTGGTCCTAGTGTAAAACCAAACTGGGCATTGGGTGCAAGTAGCCCAGAAGTTAATCCTTATTATGAAAATTGGATTATACAAAATGGAATTCCTGCATCAAATGGGGAAAAATTATTTATTGCTTCTGATTTTGATAGTTCATTATCAGTATGGAATAAAATACCTGGTGAATCTGGGGTAGTGCCAGATTTATTTTATCGAAGATTTACTCATGCTCCATGGGATATATCTGTTTATGGAAATACTGTGTTTTTGGCAGGACAGAAAGGGCTTTATGGATGGAAAAATTTTGATGGAACAGGAACACTTCCCGAAATTGCGATTTCAGACAAAATTGGCTCTGCAGAACTGAAAGATCTTAGAGGAGTTGCTTATAATGGAGAATATTTTGCTCTTTCGAGCGAATCTGGTAAAGTTTGGATCTGGAAAGGCATTCCCACTAAAGATGATGATCCAATTCAAGTTTTAGATATTCCTGAAGGCCCAGGACGTTTAGATGCGAATAAGGAATGGTTGGTAATTTCAGGGTATCCAGCAGACAGATTTAGTGTTAAAGCTATAAAATTTTCCGAATTGTCTTCAGAGAAAATGCAAAATATTTCAAAGTATGATTCTTTTCCTCAAAGTGCTGTATTTACAGATATTGGATTTTTTATTAGTCAGCAAGGGAAAAATCAAGTTTTAGGCTGGGATTCTATTGAGGATGCGATTTCGGGAAAATCACCTCAAACCATTTTAGGGACAGGTAAAGGGACTAAAGCTTCAAATGCTATAAAAATGGCTAATACTATTGGATGGGATGGATCTCATTTATGGATTGGGGAATTTAAGTTTTCTACTCGTATGCTTGGATTTAAACCTGTGAAATAGTAATTCATATTTTCAAAATTTGCTAAATTTATTTAATTGAATTTTGTTATTAGTTTACTTTTTTGTTTTTGCACCTTTTTCTTTTAGAAAATTTACTATTGCTGATCTATTAAGTTCACTACCCATAAATGGAGAAGATAATGCACCATCAAGCGGTGTGTATCCATTTTTGTCAGATGAATTTACATTAGCGCCTTTTTTTACTAAAAGTTGAGCCATTTCATATTTTCCAAAATAAACAGCCCATGCTAGTGGAGTAGCTTCATCTGCATTCCTGGCTTTGATTTCTATATTGGCTCCCCCTTCTAATAATAATCCTACTACTTTTGCAAATATGTTTAATTGTTCAGAATTTGTTGGAATAATAGCTGCGATGTGCAATGATGATGCCCCTTTCCAATCTTCCTCAGTCACAAATTTTGAATTAATATCTGTACCATAATCGATATGTAGATTTATCATTTCAAAATCAGCTTTTGCTACTGCTGTTAAAAGACTCATCTGGGGTTTGCTTATTTTGTTAGTATCAGATACCGAAGTGTCGTTTTGAGCACAAGATAAAATTATTAAAAATGGAATTATTATATATAAAACTCTTTTTATCATTAAATTAACTTTTATAATTTATTGAAATTATTTTATCATTAAAAAAATTTTGACTTAATGGTTATAATTTTATTAAAGATAACGATTGCAGGAAGATAAAAATTAATTTTGTTAATGAGGTTTTTTATGGATACAGATAAAAATTTATTTCAACGTTCTGATAGTATTTTGATGGTTGTTGATGTGCAGGATAATTTTCTATCTAAACTTGATGAATGCAAGAAAGAAACAATGCTATTAAGAATTGGATGGTTAATGAAAGTAGCTAAAGTGTTAAATATTCCAATAATGGCTACAGTTGAGCAAATGTCTGATGAAATTGGTATGACTTCAAGTTTGAAAGCAATACTTCCTAAAGATCAAAAGATTTATAATAAGTTGGTTTTTAGCCTTTATGGTCAAGATGATATTCGTCAAGCATTTGAATCATATAACAAAAAAGAAGTTGTATTGGTTGGATTGGAAACAGATGTATGTATTGCTCATTCTGCAATAGAGCTAGTAAATGCAGGTTATCGGGTAAGTGTTATAGAAGATGCAACAGGATCCCCATCTCCACATCATTTAGCAGGATTAAATCGGATGGAGCAGGCAGGCGTAATTGTTACTAATTCAAAGGGCATATATTATGAGTGGATTAGAGATATCCCCAGTGTAATTGATATACAAAAACAAATTTGGAAAGAAACACCACCTGGACTTGTTTTATAATGTAATTTATGAAAAATAGTAACCATCTTGATTTTTCAAATAGTTTAACAGGGAAAGTTGCATTAGTAACTGGTGGTTATGGTGGCATTGGTTATGAATGTGTTAAGCAATTAATTGTACACGGTGCTAGAGTCATATTTACATATGTAGAGGGACGTAAAGGTGAATCTATAGCTAAGAAAATAGTTCAAGAGAATCCAAACAACCTATTTACCCTTCCTCTTGATTTACAATCATATAAATCAATTAGTAAATGTATAGATAATGCATTAAATCATTGGGGTAAATTGGACATCCTTATTAATAATGCAGGAGTTGGCTCTGCAACTGTAAGTTCTTTTGCTGAATCCAATGAAGCACAAGACACTGCAATGATTAATATTAATGCTGATGGTACTTTAAAAATGTGTCAGAAATATATTGAAGTTATGAATAAAAATAGCCAAAAGAATACATTAAAGATAATTAACTTAAGCTCTGTTGGTGGTGGTATAAGTATATTTCCTAGTTTTCGTTTATCTGATGGTATGAGTAAAGCTGCGATTGCTTTTTTAACAAAACAATTAGCAGCAGAAACTACGGATAAAAATATTGATGTTTTTGCAATATGTCCTGGGGCAACTAATACTAAAATGTTTCAGGAAAGTATGTTGAATAAAATGACAGATAAAGAATTAAAAAATTTTAAATCAACACTTCCAAAACAACGTTTAATAGAACCAGCAGAAATAGCTAAAATCATCTTATTTCTTGCATCAGATTACTCTACTCCTTTGCATGGAGCGATATTAGATGCATCCATGGGATTGGGAGTCAGGCCAGGTTTAATGAGTGAATATAATTTTATTGATAGTGACAGCTAGCAATAAAATTCAAATTGACATTCATTTACTCATATTGTTATATAGATGTAATAATTAATTTTGATTTGTTAGGAGATTGTTATGTTATCAAAAAAACTTATCGGATCATTTATGCTAGCCGGACCTTTACTCGCAATCGCTTCGATGTTTTTAGACCCTCCAGGTGGTGATGATGAGACATACGCGCAAACACTTCAAGGAATGGCCGAGAATTATACAATAGCTTCGATCAGTATGGTGGTATGGTTTGTAGCTATTATGATTATTTTTATCGGAATTTATTATCTGGCTCGTTCCATGCAAGGGGAAAATAAACCAGGTTCTGATCTCGCTGGATTGGCATCAATCTTTGCTTTACTTATATGCGGAATTGTTATGGTATCTACGGGAATGGAACTAACTGCAACAGAAAGAGAGAGCAGTTGGGTTACGTCTGGTGGTGATGTACTTACCGCCTACTCTATAAGTGAAGCAATTTTCAGAAGTGTATTTGTCTTTGATGGTGTAGTCATGTTGTTACTAGGTTTAGCGATAGTTAAGCAAAAAAACCTGAGTCGGATAGTTGGTGGATTGTTTGCATTCTTCGGAGCGTGCGTTTTGTTTGGTGGAATGTTTTCTGAAGGTGATAATTGGGCTGGAATGATATGGTTCATTGGCTTCTTGGGTTTCCCACTTATCACAGCTACAACAGGCTTCCTTATTCTAAGATCGGCTATAAAAAGTTAATAAACCAAAAATGCATTTTTAACTTAATGGTTATAATTTAATTATGAAATAGGTTGTCAGTTCACTTAGCTCTTCTTATAGTGAATATCCCTAAGATAACCAAGACTATACTATTAACCATCCATAATGGTGGGATGATATTTTCATTTTTTGCTAATTGTTCACCGTTTAAAACAGCAAGAAAAGCAAAAAACGCAAATGATACTATTGTTAATAATCCTGATAACCATTGAGGAAAAAGATTGGTTCGTAGGTATCCTATTCCAGTTATGAAAATCCCAAGATACATTGAAGACCAGCCTGTCCATGCAATTGCTGCCCCAAGTGATTCAGATTCAGCACTTAATTCAGAGCTGTTAATAGCATCTGAAACAAGGCCCATACTCAAGCCAACAATAATTATTAGTAATCCGGCGTCGATGAAAGTATTTCTTTCAACATTTCTTGTCATCATAAAAGCCAGCGGGATAGTAAGCAAAGTATAAGCTGCAATTTTTTCTGTGTGTCCCTTATCCAGGATTCCTGAGGCGGTAATTCCGTCAGGTCCTAGAAGTACATAAACTGCCACAGACCCTAGTCCGGCGATTATAAATAATATTCCATTAATCATTTTATCTGTCATAATTTTCCTTCCTGAAATTTATACATCATTATTTATCAATTATAAGCAATTGATAGAATTTCATATATTTAGTCTCAAATCAATATAATTATTGGATTTATTTTCATTGTTATCTTGTGATAGGGTTCGTAAGTTAAATGTTTCACAATTGAATGGAGTGGTAATGAAAAAAATCTTATATTTATCAATTTTATCAACGTTTGTTCTTGTACTTGCCTGTTCTGGTTCTTCCGAAAGTGTGAAAACCGATGAAGAAACAAAAGACGTTATTAAAAGTACAGTTAATGTGACAATGAAAGAGTGGGAAGTAAATGTTGATCCAAATTATAAAATGGGAAAACATATTTCTCCAGGTGAATTAACTTTGACTCTTACCAATGAAGGTTTACAGGAGCATAATTTAATACTTTTAAACGATAGTAAGCATGAAGATTTACCTTTAACCTCAGATGAATCGATGGTTGATGAAAGTAAATTAGACATACTTGGAGTAATTAATTCCTTGCAACCAGGAAAAAGCGGTAAGCTTGTTGTAGAAAATTTACCAGCTGGGACTTATGCTTTGATTTGCAACATTCCAGGACATTATGCTCAGGAAATGGTATATAAATTTATTGCAAGATAAATAGGTTTTAATTAACTAAATCTGAAAGATTTATCATGAGTTATTGATTAAAATATAGCTATTAATATGAAATAATTTATATACATACAAGAGGGTTTTGTGTACAAAATCGCAGTTATTGGGAGAGGCCTTATTGGTAGTGCAGCTGGTAGGCACTTATCTATGATAAGCGACGGAGTAGCGGTTGTAGGCCCGAATGAACCTGAAGATTCGGTAAAACATGACGGAGTTTTTGCTAGCCATTATGATGAAGGTCGTATGGTACGTTTTGTTGACCCACATATTCCATGGTCCATAACAGCTAAACGTTCAATTGAAAGATTTTCGCAATTACAGGTGGATAGTGGAATTAATTTTTTTACGACCTCTGGATATTTAGGTCTTCAAGGACCCGAATTTTTAGATTATCTTGAAGGATCAGAATTTTCAGCAAAGACTGTTAATGCAAATTTTAAGCGGATTAATGCGGATAAAATTAGAAGAGATTATCCATTTTTGTCCATTGATGATAATACTGTTGGTTTGGTTGAAGAAGGGCTTGCGGGACATATAAGTCCTCGTAATATGGTTAATGCTCAAACTAAAATAGCTAGAAAATTTGGAGCAGATATTATTGAACATGAGGTGGAAAAAATTTCTTTAAATAATAAAGCTGTGGAAATAACTCTTCGCAATAATGAAAAATTGCTTGCTGAAAAAGTTTTGGTTGCAACCGGAGCATTCACTGATGCATGTGATTTACTCCCAAAATCTTTAAATTTGATTGTATATGGGCGTACAGTCGTGCTGGCAGAAATTGATAAACATTTAAAAAAAATATTGAGGAATATGACAACAATGTACGTGTCTGACAGTAATGCTTATATTTTACCCCCTATAAAATATCCTGATGGTAAAACTTATGTAAAAATTGGAATAGGGAGTAAATCAGATAAAATATTGAACAGCAGGTCTGAGTTAATTGAATGGTTTCAAGGCAAGGGATCAGATAAGGATTTTCGAGAATTCCGAGAATATATATCAGGCTTAATTCCTTCTTTACAAGAATGCGAAAATTGGCAGACTAAAAGTTGCGCAGTTACGCAAACATCAACAGGATTGCCTTATATTGATTATGTAGTTGAAGATCGTATTGCTGTGGCGACTGGAGGAAATGGTAAAGCAGCAAAATCAGCAGATGATTGGGGATTGTTTGCAGCGCAAATGTTGGTAAATGATAATCAAGATCATCCTATTTCCCACGAAGAGTTACAACTACCAAAAACCGAACAAAATATTCCAAGAGATTTATAGGAAGAAAAGCAAATATATAAAATTAAATTTTTTATATTTGATCTTTATTCTAAACTTAAAGTCCTAGCAGATCAGGTAACCCACTTAAATCTCCTATTTCATGGTAATCAAACGGAGATACAGTTGCATTTTGATCCACCCACGCGAATCCACGATTGACGTAAACTTTGTGTGGAAAGCGTAGTTGATGAACTGGCATAATATCGTAAAAGAGACTTGCTGATACATGAAGAATTTCTGATCGATCACAACCTAGTTTTTCTATCATGTATTCAAATGGGCGAAATTGAGGTTTGTAACCACGTGCTTGCTCACCAGTAAACACAGAATGGAATGGAGCGCCAAGTTTGTCAACATTAGAGTAAATTTGATCTTCAGAAGCATTTGACAGTATGACCAGAGGGTAATGCTCAGCAAGTTTAGCCAAGGCTGCTGGCACTTCTGGATATGGTCCCCAAGTTGGTATTCCAGCTACTATCTCGTCGCCATCACTGTCTTTATATTCAATGCCCCAACGTACACAAGCTCGTTTCAATGAGTCTTTTACAACATCAGGGTAAAGCTTGAAAGCACCCAGAACTTCATCTCCTCGGTAGGCTGCAAAGTCTCCCAAAAATTCGTCCATGTTATTTTCGCTGATACGATCAGCAAATATCTCTCGAGTTGGTGGTGTCATTTGCCAATGAACAAGTGTTCCATATGCATCAAATGTAATGTATTTGGGGTTTTGTATTTTGGGTGGCATTGTTATTTCCTTATGAATTAGTAGTATGTATATTAGTTTGAAGTAATCAGTATAGCATTTTGTTTAAAATTGCTTTGAAATTATGAGAGTTAAATCTGCATCTCCGAAAAAAGAAATATTAGAAGAAAGAAAAAAGTTAGATGAACTGAATTACTAAATACTTTTTTGACTTCATGGTTATAATTTTTCAATAATACATGCTTCGCATATATTTTTAGGTATTAACCCAATACGTATAAAAAAGTTAAATACATAACATCCAAAACAAAAACTCAATATTGATTCTAAAAATGTAAATAAAATTAATATTCCTAACATTGAGATTACAATTAGATGATAAGACGTAAAAAAATAAATAATACTTGCAATTAATGTCATAATAGTTCCAATAAATTGAGCAAATCTTTTTGGAGGTCCAGGAACTGATTTGTTAGGATTTTTTAGTAAAGGTATTATTAATTTTAATGTTATTAAAGCAAAAGGACTTAATCTAGGGCCAAAAAGCAACCTTAGTAAAAAACCAATAAATAATAATGATATAGCCCATAAATTATCGGTGATTAGAATCACTATAGAAAAAAAAAGTACAAAAAAAGCTACAAATCTTGCGGCATATTCATTAACTGGGTTTGGAAATTCAAAAAAATGTTTCAATTTAAAACTCCTTTATTAAATATTAATAAAAGAGAAGATTTTTCCAAAAAAAAATCTCCCCATACAGAGAGATCCAAAATTCAATTCGTTTACTTTTAAAAAGCCTCGTATGATTTTGGGGCACCTTAACAAATTAAAGGTTGCCAATCAGAGTCACAGGCCCAATCGCCTCAGCTGATTTTCTCAACGATATAAATATTTTACCATAGATGAATTATTTTTGACTTAATGGTTATAATTTAATTATGAAAAAAAGATTTAATAAGTTACCAAATAATCCTCCTCCGCCTTGGCAGTATGTAACAACTGTGAAAACTGGAAATTTATTATTTGTGTCTGGACATGGACCTAAACTTGTAGGATTTGATGATTTTGATACAGCAAACCTACCAATATCAAAAAATAAAACATGGATAACTGGTAGGCTAGGAGAAGGAATAACTGTGGAGCAAGCTAAAGTTGCAGCTGAAACTGTTATTGCAAATATGGTTTCTACAATTCAAAATGATATAAAAGATTTAAATAAAATTGAAAAATTTGTAAGACTTTTAATCTTTATTAATGCTACAGAAAATTTCATTGATCACTATGAAGTTGCAAATTCAGCATCAGAATTTTTAATTGAATATTTTGGAGAAAAAGGTAAATGTGCTATGACAGTAGCAGGTATGGATTCAGTATTTTCTAATATACCTGTTGAAATTGAGTTAATTTTAGAATTAAAAAATTAACAAAATATAAATGAATGCAAAGATTGTTAATTACTGAACAGAAACAAATTCGTCTGGTATCAAATCAATATAAATAATATCTATTTGTAAATGGTCAAGAAAATGGTCAAGAATTAATTTGTTGACTTGATTGGTTATAATTTTATTTGAACTTTGAACCACCGCGTCCAATCGGAATGGGGATTAAATACCATCTTGAAGAAGTTTTTTCATACAATGAATTAAGTTCATTAATTTTCTTATTATAATTTGTTACTTTTGTTTCATATTCAATTATCATTTGATTCCATTTCTTAACATTTTGATTATATAAATTAATATTTCCAGAAGTTTTTAGCGCTTCTAAGTTTAATACAAATTCATTCAT